>ENA-ORBV01008437-ORBV01008437.1-microbial-mat-metagenome-genome-assembly--contig:-NODE-8437-length-17328-cov-6.368906_pt1 | contig 17328 bp, 14 predicted proteins | sample MGYA00237777_ERZ505514 | MGnify/ENA primary metagenome ERZ505514 (study PRJEB26160, sample SAMN06269048) | microbial mat metagenome | isolation source: Oligotrophic lake microbial mat | place...
TTCCTGGACCCGGTTGCGGGGAGCTGGTCAGTAAACGGCCGGTCGGTGAACAGCTGGTCGGCGCCCAGCACTGGCACCGAAGCCTCGTCCTCACGAATCGCCTGGTGCCCGCAAGATGCCTACCTGTTCGATTCGAGCATCCGGGGCAATCTGCTATTGGCACGATCGCGGGACGATCGTCCAACGGATGCCGAACTCCACGACGTCATGATTCGCGTCGGCCTTGGACCGCTCCTATCAACGCTGCCGAACGGGCTCGACTCGTCGGTCGGCCCCGGCGGGAGCTTTCTGTCTGGAGGGGAACGCCAGCGGCTTGCCGTCGCCAGAACGCTACTCAACCGGGCCGAACTGGTGCTCCTCGACGAACCGACAGCGCATCTCGACGGCGCGGGTGCGGCCGAACTTATGAGCGACCTTCGCTCGGTATTGCGCGGCTGCATCGTGGTCGTCGTCAGCCACCACGGCGACGAGCAACGAGACGGCGATCATGTGCTCACGCTTGATCGCGCGAGCTCGGCAGCGATCATCCGGATACCCTCGGCCACCTCGGTGAAACTCGTCGAGAGCGGCGACATCCCGATCCGAATTCCGTTGGGTCGCCGAAAGTCCGGGATCACCCCAGCGGCCCAGAGGGCAGGCATGATTTCGGCAAAACGCGGATGATCGAGCGTGATGTGCCCGCCGCGCAGTTCGGCGCTGCGTGGACTTGCGAGCGTAGCATCCGGCATCAACTCGGCTGAGAGCAAGATCGCAAACTCGGTCAGTGCAACCGACTTGGCCCGAACCGTATCGAGGCCGACCTCATCGATGAGGGCGATCATGTCTTGCATGGCGAGCATCGCGATAATCGGTGGCGTGCCGCTCAGCATGGCGCGCATGCCGTCGGCCGGCTCATACCCCTGAGCCATCTCAAACGGGAAGCGAGTGCCCAGCCAACCCTGAATGGGCTGGTGGAGCGATTGCTGCAGCTCGCGCCTGACGTACATGAAGGCCGGAGCGCCCGGCCCGCCGCACAGGTACTTGTATCCACACCCAACAGCAAAGTCGACGCGCAAGTCGTCAAGGGGAGTCGGCACCACGCCGACCGAATGGCTCAGATCCCAGATGGCCAGCGCGCCTGCCGCGTGCACAGTTTCGTTGACCCCGGCGATGTCAGCGATGAAGGCCGAGCGATAGGCGACCGAACTGAACAGCGTGACGGCTGTCTGGGAGCCGACCGCCTCAGCGACACGTTCCGGCGTGACGCCGCCCGCCGGGTCGGTCTCGATCCAGCGGATCGTAAGGCCGCGGTCAGCCGCGATCCCTTCGACGATGTAGCGGTCGGTCGGAAAATTATCGCGGTCGATCACGATCTCGGTTCGATCTGGTCTCGCCGCGAGCGCTGCGTGCACGGCCTTGTAGAGCAACACCGTCGTTGAGTCGCCGATCGCCACCTGACCGGATGCCGCGCCGAGCGCCACTCGGCCGAGCTCGTCGCCCACGGTGAGTGGCAGATCAAGCCAACCTTCGTCCCACCCTCGAATCAGTCGACCGCCCCAGTGCTGCGTGACAAAGGTCGCGATGCGCTCTCGTGATGCCCTCAGGGGCCTACCAAGTGAGTTGCCGTCGAAGTACGCGACGAGCCCCGGCGATTCGATGAACTTTTCCCGATGCTCGCGCAGCGGATCCGCCGCATCGAGCGCGGCCGCTGTAGCCCCTGCATCGTGAACGGTCATCGCGAGCCCATCACTTCGCCCCGAGTTGCGTCCGAGCCTCGTGCAGCACCTCGAGCACCTCGATCGCGTCGTCGAGAGTGTGCAGCGGGGACTCGGTGAGCCCGTCCGCAACGTGCTGGGCCATCGCCGCGGCCTGATAGCAGAGCCCCTCTTGCCAGCTGATGTCCGAGGTGTCAGTCCATTCGAGCGTCTCGTTGTCACTGCGCCCGGTGAGGCGAAAACCGCCCGGTCCCATGAACGCCGTTGTGAAGTCGAGCCGAGCCCGCGTTCCGACGACACTCGCGAGATTGTTGCCCTGCGCGCTCAGACTCGTCGTCAACACCGACTGGGCCCCGCCGCCGTGATCCCCGATCACAACCGACTGCTCATCCACTCCGGTCGATGCGAGCGAACCGAGTGCCGTGATCGAACGCGGCGCGCCGAGTGTGAAATGGATGAACCAGCCAGGGTAGACCCCGAGATCGAGGAGCGCGCCGCCAGCCAACGCCGGATCAAAGAGCCTGCTTGCCGGGTCAAACTCGAATTGCACACTGAAGTCCGCCTGCACTTGCCGCACGTCGCCGAACGCCCCGTCCGCGAGCAACTGGTCGATGATGGAGCTCTGCGGTAGAAACCGTGACCACATGGCTTCCATGGCGAACACGCCAGCGCTTCGCGCAGCATCCGCTATCTGGCGTGCCTCGTCAGGGGTCGCAGCAATCGGCTTCTCGATGAGCACGTGCTTGCCCGCCGCGATCGCCAAGAGCGCCAGTCGCGCGTGCTCACTATGGGGCGAGGCAATGTAGACCGCGTCAACACCGGCATCCTCGACCAGCTGTTCGTAGCTGCCGTGCGCCCGCTCGATAGCGTGGTTGCGCGCAAAACTCTGCGCGCGATCCAGGCTGCGGGATGCCACGGCGACCACCCGCTGCTCGGTATGACGATGCACGGCATCCACCCATTGGTGGGCAATGTGGCCGGGGGCAAGCACCGCCCAACGAAGCGTGGCGCCACCCAGAAGGGGCGTGATGGATGCGGACGGCAGACTCGAGGGAAAGGGGCTCACGTCAGCGAATCTACCCTTCACTGCGACCCGGTATTCTGTGCGAATGGACTTTGCCATCGACTTCACGCCCGAGCTTCTCGTCGCGTTCCTGACCCTCTTCGTGCTCGAACTCGTGCTTGGCGTTGACAACGTCATTTTCATCTCGATTCTTGCCAGCAAGCTGCCAGTCGAGCAGCAAGCGAGGGCTCGGAACCTCGGTCTGACGCTGGCCATGCTCATGCGCATCGTGCTGCTGTTCGCTGCGACCTGGATCATCTCGCTGAAGGAAGACCTGTTCGTCATCGCCGGATTCGGGTTCTCCGGGCGTGACCTCATCCTGATCCTTGGTGGCGGGTTCCTCATCTACAAAGCGGTGCGGGAGATCCACGAGAAGCTCGAGGGGGCAGAATCCCATGGCAAGGGAATCGGACGCGGCACGGTGACCTTCGCGTCCGTGATCGGTCAGATCATTCTCATCGACCTAGTCTTCTCCTTCGACTCGGTGATCACCGCCGTCGGTATGGTCGACGAACTTTTGGTGATCATCGTCGCCGTGCTCCTCTCGTTCACCGTGATGCTGTTCTCGGCGAGGTTCATCTTCGTCTTCGTGAACAAGCACCCAACGGTAAAGATGCTCGCGCTCGTCTTCCTTGTGCTGATCGGCGTCTTCCTGATCGCTGACGGCTTCGACGTCAAGATCGACAAGGCGCTCATCTATGTACCGATGGCGTTCGCGATCATCGTCGAAGCGCTCAACCTCGCGTACAAGCGGCGAATCGAGAAGCGCGACGGCCCAATCGAGCCCGTGCAGTTGCGTCACGCGTACACCAAGGCGGATGACCGTGATGCGGTCGCTGCGGCGACCTCGCAGAACCCTGATGCCGGGTCGGTCGGCCTATCACGCAAGCCGGTGACCGGCGCGATCAACGACAACGACGGCCATCAAGAACCGGCGGGACTCGGCTAACAAGCCGGTACACCGAATAAGCGCACGCGTCGAATCTGCGCGCGCTCGGCACCTGTACTCTGTGCCAATGGACTTTGCGATCGACTTCACGCCCGAGCTTCTTATCGCCTTTCTCACCCTCCTCGTTTTGGAGATCGTGTTGGGCATCGACAACGTCATCTTCATCTCAATTCTTGCCAGCAAGCTGCCGGTCGAGCAGCAAGCTAAAGCTCGCAATCTTGGGCTGAGCCTCGCGATGGTCATGCGCATTGGCCTGCTGTTCGCGGCCAGTTGGATCATCAGCCTGAAGGATGACCTTTTCACGCTGTTCGGCTACGGCTTCTCGGGCCGCGACCTCATCCTGATACTCGGCGGCGGCTTCTTGATCTACAAGGCGGTGCGGGAAATCCACGAGAAGCTCGAGGGCGCCGAGTCGCATGCCACCGGCAGCAGCCCAGCAAAGACCATCACGTTCGGTGCAGTTATCGTGCAGATTCTGCTGATCGACATCGTCTTCTCGTTCGACTCGGTCATCACCGCAGTCGGAATGGTCGACAGTCTTCTGGTCATCATCGTCGCTGTTGTGCTGTCGTTCAGTGTCATGCTCTTCTCGTCGAAATACATCTTTGCCTTCGTGAACAAGCACCCGACCGTCAAGATGCTCGCACTCGTTTTTCTCGTGCTCATCGGTGTCGTACTCATTGCAGACGGCTTCGACGTCAAGATCGACAAGGCGCTCATCTACGGGCCGATGGCGTTCGCGATCATCGTTGAGGCCCTCAACCTCGCATACAAGCGGCGAATCGAGAAGCGCGACGGCCCAATCGAGCCCGTGCAGTTGCGTCACGCGTACACCAAGGCGGATGACCGGATGGCGGTCGCCGCAGCAACCTCCAACAACCCGGATGCCGGGTCGGTCGGCCTCTCCCGTAAGCCGGTGACCGGCGCGATCAGCGACAACGACGGGCATCAAGAACCGGCCGGGCTCGGCTAGTTGGATACGGAAGTGGCCGGTGAGCAACGTCAGCGGGACAGTTCGCGCAGCACCGCCGCCAACTGCTCGACGGCCAAGTCAATATCCGTTTCGCTGATCACGATCGGCGGGGCAAAGCGAATCGTCGAACCTTGGGTGTCCTTGACCAGCACGCCCCGCTCAAGCAGTAGCTCGCATACCTTGCGGCCGGTCGCAATCGTCGGGTCAATATCAACCCCGGCCCACAATCCTGCGCCGCGCACAGCGGTGACACCGTGGCCGATGAGGGCGCGGAGTCTGGCTTGCAGCCGCTCGCCAAGCACTCCAGCGCGCTCCTGAAGATCGCCGCTTGACAGGAGCTCGACGACGGCGAGCCCGACAGCGGCGGCCAGCGGGTTGCCGCCGAAGGTGGAACCGTGTTCGCCAGGGCGCAGCACCCCGAGAATGTCGCGGTTGCCGACGACCGCGCTGACCGGAACAATGCCGCCGCCGAGCGCCTTGCCGAGCACATAGAGATCGGGAACAACACCGACGAGGTCACACGCAAAGGTAGACCCGGTTCGCCCGAGCCCGCACTGGATCTCGTCGGCGATGAACAGCACGTTGTGCTTGCTCGTGATCGTGCGCACCTTGGGGAGATAGTCCGCGGGTGGAACGATGATGCCCGCTTCGCCTTGGATCGGCTCGAGCAAGACGGCGACCACGGGGGATCCGGCGCGGTCGCCGGCCTCAATTGCGGTCTCGATGGCCGTGGCATCCCCGTATGGAACACTCACGAAGCCCGGAGTGAAGGGGCCGAAATCTGCTCGGGATTGCTCATCGTTCGAGAAGCTGATGATCGTGGTGGTTCGACCGTGAAAGTTGCCGTCTGCGACGATGATCGTCGCTCGCTCGGCTGGAACGCCCTTGACGCGGTAGCCCCACGCGCGGGCGACTTTGATGGCCGATTCGACCGCCTCGGCGCCCGTGTTCATCGGCAGCACCATCTCTTTGCCAGCGAGCTTGGCGAGCGCTTCAGCGAACGGGCCGAGTTGGTCATTGTGAAACGCGCGGCTGGTGAGCGTCACCCGATCGAGCTGAGTCTTGGCGGCAGCGATGAGCACCGGATGCCCGTGGCCGAAGTTCACCGCGGAATACGCGGCGAGACAGTCGAGGTAGCGCCGCCCATTCACATCCGTTACCCACGCACCGTCGCCACTGGCCACCACAACCGGCAGCGGATGATAGTTGTGAGCCACGTGGTCATCTTCAAGCTCAATCGCGGCGGCTGCGGCGTCGGTCTTCGTAATCATCGCCGCAGCTCCAGGGTGCAGCATTTGACGCCACCGCCACCGCGCAACAGCTCGCTCAGGTCGACCCCGATCGGGTTGTAACCACGCTCACGCAACTGGCGCTCGAAGTCCTTCGCTCGGCTCGCGATCACGATGTTGTAGCCGTCACTGAAAGAGTTGAGGCCGAGCACCGCAGCATCCTCTTCGGTCACAATGATCGCCGTGGGGTAGCGCGCTCGCAGCACCCCGAGCGATGCCTCATCGAATGCGCTCGGCAAGTAGGCGATGTTGGCGTCGTCAAGCACGGCGATCGCGGTGTCGAGGTGGTAAAAATTGGGGTTGATGAGATTGAGCGAAACGACCTCGCGACCGTACAGCGCGGCCACCTCAACATGACTCTGTGATGCGCTGCGAAAACCAGTTCCGGCGAGGATCGCCTTGCCGACGAGCAAAAAGTCACCCTCGCCCTCGTTCACCTCGACCGGTTCGTGAACGTCAAACCCTGCCGCACGGAACCACTCCATGTACGCCGGGCCTTCTGGCTGGCGTTCCGCGTAGGTGAAGCTGGCCCCGTAGGCGATGTTGTCGATGACGAATCCACCGTTAGCGGCATAGACCATGTCCGGCAGGCCTTCGACGGGCTCGATGAGGTGCACCGTAAACCCGAGGTCGAGGAAGGTGCGATAGAGCACCTCCCACTGAGCGATTGCGAGCGCCGTGTCGGTGGCCAGCTCAGGATGCATCCACGGGTTGATGCGGTAGCTAACCGTGAAGTACTCCGGCCGACACATGAGAACCGTGCGGCTGGTTGCGGTGCGTGGCGTGGGTGAAACGCTGCGGTCCGTGATCGTCATGATTCGAGTCTGTCACGCACTGATCCGGAGTTTGGGGGCGCAAGGCACTCGAAGATTGTGCATTCGGGGGGTTCGGCGCAACAATCCGCCATACAGTGGCACGATGGACAATCTGGACCATCGAATCATCGACTTGCTGCGTTTAAATTCCCGCTCAGGGTACGGCGATATCGGCGTGCAGATCGGGTTGTCCGCATCAGCCGTCAAGCGCCGGGTTGACCGGCTCGTCGCCGATGGCACAATTCGAGCCTTCACGATCCAGGTTGACCCGGCAGTCGATGGCCTCTCGACCGAGGCCTACGTCGAGTTATTCTGCCGGGGAACGGTGGCACCAGACGAGCTCAAGCGCATCCTCTCCGCGGTGCCAGAGGTCGTGGATGCCGGAACGGTGACTGGCTCGGCCGACGCGATTGTGCACATGCGATCTCGCGACATTGCTTCGCTTGAGGTTGCGCTCGAGCGTGTGCGACTCGCCCCGAACGTCGACCATACCCGGAGCGCAATCGTGCTCTCGCGTCTCATTCACCGCCAGTACGACTGAACGCAGCCGCCGAGCCCAGCTGCGCCGGAGCGGCTACTCCAGCGAAGCGGCCCGCTCTGGCTCTGCCAGTAGCCTCCGCGCCGCAAGTCCGATGATGGCGCTGTAGCTGGGATAGGCGAACTTTACCTTGGCAAGCGTCGCAACATCGATGCCGGCCGCCATCGCCGTCGTGACCGACTGAACGACCTCGACCGCATTCTCACCCACCGCGTGCGCGCCAAGGATGAGCTCGCGGCGGCGATCGGCGATGAGCTTGAGAAATCCCCGCTCCCGATCATCGATCACCGCGCGGTCGAGTGCGGCATAGGGCACGACCGCGACGACGCACTGCGCATCGCGCTCCCGAGCTTGCTCTTCGGTAAACCCGACCCCGGCGTAGTCGGGATCGGTGAAGCCTCCGGCCGGAAGCAAGTGGTGCGGGGTGCGGCGGTTCGCACCGAGCACGGCGTTTTCCGCTGCCGCCTCCCCCTCGAACTGCGCCGCTTGCACGAGCATGTCGCGACCGTTCGCATCCCCGACCGCGAAGATGTTCGACACGATTGAGCGAAAGTTTGCGTCGACAGGAATGGCTGACCTCTCGACCGCGATTCCAGCATTCTCAAGCCCGAGATCCGAGACATCCGCCGGCCAGCCGGTGGCCATGACGACCGCGTCGAACCCGCGAGCTTTCACTTTGCCTCGCTCACGCCAAGCCAGCGTGATGGACCCGTCGTCGTTCTTCGTCAACGACTCAACCCCGTCGATGCCCGTATGAACGTTGACCCCTTGTTCAACGAACGCCGCCGCGACGCCTTCAGAAATAGCAGGGTCGGATGCCACAAGAATCCTCGGTGCAACGTCGATGACGGTCACCGCCGAACCGAAGGCGTTGAAGACGGTCACGAGTTGCGCACCGGTGTTGCCCGCGCCGATTATCGCGACCCGCTGCGGCTGGCTCGGTAGCGAGAGCACGTGCTCTGGCACGGTCGCGAACTCGGCACCGGGGATCGGCAGTCGCCGCGAGTGACCGCCAACGCAAACCATGATCGAGGTGCCGGAAAGGCGGCGACCACTGTCAAGCACGACGGTCGAGGCATCCACAAATCTGGCTCGACCTTCGAGGTGCAGGTCGATACCGGCCTCGGCGAACCGCTCGGCCTCGCGCTTGATCGATCGCACCCGATCGACGCGTTGCAGTACGCGCTCGACTGTTGTTTCCCAGTCGATGTGCGGTGCCCCGACGGCGATTCCGTATGCGTCGGCCGTGCGCACTTCACGAATCAGTCGTGCCGCTTTGGCGAGAACTCTGGTCGGCACGCAACCGGAGTTGACGCACGTGCCGCCGGTGCGATCGGCCTCAGCCACCACGACACTGGCGCCGAGTTCCGCCGCGCGCAAAGCGGCCGCCGTGCCAGCCGGTCCGGCCCCGATGACGATGAGGTCGTAGTGCTTGGCCTCTGATTGCTGCATGGTTCCTCCGGGAAGATCGAGCTGCGACTACTCTTCCACTGCAGGCTGTGAACCGAGATGAGGATACCCTCGCCATGATCACCATCGACCCGGAATCATCAACTCCGCCCTACGAGCAGGTGCGGCGCCACTTGCTCGATCAGATCTCGCGCGGCGAGCTCACGACTGGCGCGCGACTACCGACAGTGCGAATGCTCGCCGAGCAGCTCTCAATCGCACCAAACACGGTTGCCAGGGCCTACCGGGAGCTCGAGAGTGATTCGATCATCGAAACCCGGGGTCGGAACGGCAGCTTCGTGAGCGCCCACGGCGATCCCGTCCAGCAGCAAGCGCAGTTGGCCGCTCGCGCCTACATCGAACGGCTTCGGCAACTCGGGGTGTCAGCCGAAGAAGGTATCAACCTTGTGGCCGCAGCCCTGCGCAATTCCGCTTAGACGCGCAGTTCGCTCATCGCCCGATCCGGATTGCCGAACCGGTGAGCGGTGATGCTGACCGACTGCTCCTTGAGGAACGGCAGCAATTCGATCCGACCGGCGGTTGTCACCGGGCCAGACCAGACCGCGACGGCAGTGCCCGCGGCTGCGGCGAGCGCCGCGGCATCCCCACCGATGAGTCGCACTCGATCGGTGCGCAACTCTCCACCGCCAACTCGCTCAAGCCACCGATCGTCTGACTCGATCACGATCTCGCGCACACGCGCCGGTGGCAACGGATCGGTGAACGCCTGCACGAGAACAGTCGGTAGCGGTAGCGGTGTGCTCACATCGATGAGCGCGCCAGCCCGACTTGCAGCGGCAATGAGCCGAACGAGGTCACCGAGCCGCTCGCCCTCAGAAAGGCGCACCGTGAGCTGCGCCGGAAGGTACCGAAACACGTTCCGCTCGACGCCTAGCCCGCTGACATCGCGTGAGAGACCGAACTCGCTCTGCCAAGCGAGCTCGTCGCTCTCCGCCGCGCGCCGAACCCGATCGAAGTCTTCGAACTCGAGCGCACCCTGCGCCCTTTTGATCACCGAGGCGACCGGGCGTGAGATTCCGCGCAGGGTGATGTTGGCTCCCGGTTCTTCATGCACTGGCTCCCATGCGCCAAGCGCGAACAGATAGTTCGGACCACCGGCCTTTGCGCTCGGCCCCACCGTCGAACGCTTCCAACCACCGAACGGCTGCCGTTGAACGATCGCGCCGGTGATCCCCCGATTGACATACAGATTGCCCGCCTCAACCGCCTCGAGCCATCGAGCCACTTCCCGCGGTTCCAACGAGTGGATGCCTGCGGTGAGACCGTATGCGACAGCATTCTGCGCGGCAATCGCCTCGTCGAGGGTGTTCGTGGTCATGATCCCGAGCACTGGACCGAAGTACTCAGTGAAATGGAACGGGCTACCGGAGGCGACCCCATCGCGCACGCCCGGCGACCAGAGTCGAGAGCTTTCGTCGAGCTGGCGCGGCGTGACGAGCCAGCTCTCTCCGTCACCAAGCTCGGTGAGCGCGTCGAGGAGCTTTCCATTCGCTGGCTCAACGAGTGGCCCAACCTGGCTGATGGGGTTCTGCGGGTACCCGACGCGCAGGGTGCGAACAGCGTCCACGAGTTGACGTCGGAACCGTTTGCTCGTGGCGACCGAGCCGACGAGAATGACCAGGGATGCGGCGGAGCACTTCTGCCCGGCATGGCCGAACGCGCTTCTGACCACGTCGGCGACCGCAAGATCCAGGTCAGCGCTCGGCGTGACGATGATGGCGTTCTTCCCGCTCGTTTCGGCCAACAAGGGTAGATCGGCGCGCCACGAGCGAAAGAGTTCGGCGGTCTCAAATGCGCCGGTCAGAATCACACGGTCGACCGCCGGATGCGCGATGAGTTGCTGCCCGAGCTCGCCTTCATCGACGTCGATAAGCACAAGCACTTCGCGCGGGACACCTGCCTCCCACGGCGCCTCGACGAGGACGGCGAGGCTTCGCTTGGCCTGCGGTGCCGGCTTGACGATCACGGCACTTCCAGTCGCAAGCGCCGCGAGCACGGACCCGGCAGGAATCGCGACGGGGAAGTTCCACGGCGGTGTGACAACGGTGAGGGTCGGAGGCCGGTACGTTGCCTCGGAGATACTCGCCAGCTCGGTTGCGCGCTCGGCGTAGTAGTGCGCAAAGTCAATGGCCTCGCTGACCTCGACGTCGCCTTCTGAGATCGTTTTGCCGGTCTCGCTCGCCATAACTTCAATCAGGCGACCGCGAAAGACAGTCAGAACGTCTCCCGCATCGTGCAGAATCTGTGCCCGATCGACTGCGTGGCGTGCACCCCAAGCGTGCCCGGCAACGACAGCGTCGGCAACGCGATGCTCAACCGTGGCGGCGTCAACAACCCGCGCCGCGTCGATCGTCGCAGCTCCCAGCACCGAGGTTTTGCTTCGTTCGAGCAGCGTACGAGCCCACCCGCGGTTGGCAGCCAACGACGGGTCGGTGTCGGCCGTGTTGTGAAACGCTGTAGCGCCGGCCAGCTCAACGGTCCCGGTGCGGTTCTGGTCGCGATTCGATCCTGGAGCCGCACTATCGATGTCGTCGAAGGCGGCGAGCGAAGCGAGAAAGCGGGTGGCCTCGCGCTGGAACAGCTCCTCATTCTCGGCCAGTTCGAAGACGGCCGACATGAAGTTCTCGCTCGCCGCGTTCTCTTCGAGCCTCCGAATCAGGTAACTGATCGCGGAATCGAATTCCCCTGGGTGAACGACCGGGGTGTACAGCAGCAACCCGCCGACGTCGTGCCCGACTGCATTGGCTTGACCGGTCGCCATGCCGAGGAGCATCTCGAACTCAACCCGATGCTGCACGCGGCGTTGGTTGGCGAGCAGCCAAGCATGCGCAACATCAAAGAGGTTGTGTCCGGCTACCCCGATGCGCACCGCGTCGGTGCGTTCCGGGGTCAATGCCCAATCGAGGACTCGCTTGTAGTTGGTGTCGGTGTCGAGCTTGGTGCTGTACGTCGCGAGAGGCCAGTCGTGCATCGTCGCGTCGACGTGCTCCATCGCGAGGTTCGCCCCCTTGACGAGACGCACTTTGATGCCAGCCCCGCCGGCAGCACGTCTCGCGGTGGCCCACCGAGTAAGTCCTTGGAGCGCGCCGAGCGCATCCGGCAAATAGGCCTGAAGCACGATACCGGCTTCAAGGCCCAGCAGCTTCGGCTGATCGAGCAGTTTCTCAAACACCGCAATGGTGAGATCGAGGTCCTTGTACTCCTCCATGTCGAGGTTGATGAACTTTGTGGTCGGCGATTCGGCCGCGAACTCGTACAGCGGAGTGAGCCGCTCGACGACGCTCTCGACCATCTCGTCGAAGGCCCACAGCGAGAGCTGACTGACGACACTCGACACCTTGATCGAGACGTAATCGACGTCGATGCGTTCGAGCAGCTCCCGGGTCCCATCGAGCCGCCGATCCGCTTCGGCGTCGCCAAGCACAGCCTCGCCAAGCAAATTGACATTGAGGCGGATGCCGCGACGCCGAAGCTTCACCAAACTTTTGTCAAGCTTCGCCGGTGTCGCATCGACGACGAGATGGCCGACCATGCCGCGGAGCACCCAGCGCGCGATCGGCACGACGAGCTGCGGCAGAATCAGCGCGAACCCGCCACCCACGACAATCGCCGCTCGCAGGTACCAGGGCAAGAAGGCTGGGATCGACCGGCTGAGCGCCTCCAGATTTCGGCCGGCAACGTGAACGTCCTCCGGACGCACCACCCGATCGACGAAACCGATCGTGAAATCAAGTCCGCGCGGATCCTTCAGGACTCCGGCAAGTCGAGCGGCGCCGGCATCAGGCTTCGAAGTCGCGGACTCGGCGAGCCAGCGCCGAACCGTCGCGACGGTCTCTTCCGCAATGCTTGTCGACTCGCCTGCATCGTGCACGCTCTCCATAACCATGCCAATGAGACTAAGCCCCCGTCTGGCGGGCATGCTGGCAAGCGCCGAGTGCTAACCGGTGGTCGCCACTCTGCTGCCGGTCTCAAACGACTCGATGGATGCGAGTGCAAGCTCAAGGGCCCGGCGCCCGGCGCGGGCATGAATCGGTGGCGGCTCGCCTGAGTACAGGGCTGGTAGAAGCACGTCGAGGTGGCCGCCGAACGTTGCGTGAAAGTCGCGATCCTCGTCGTTGAAGAAGCCGGCCTCCCAGACCGACGCTGCCTCCTTGCCAGCGCGACTGATCGTCAGTCGTTTCACGGTGTCTTCGATCGTCAGTCGCCCAGCGTCGCCATTCACTTCCAAGTAGTGGGTGCGCGGGTACGCGTACGACGAGTCGTAGCTGCCGAGCAGCGTTCCGACCGCCCCGTTCGCGAACTCGAGCGCGATCGCGGTTGTCGTGTACCCGGCCCCCGATTTGTTCGTCATCTGGGCCGCAACCGAAGCGATCGGGCCAACGAGAAACTCGAGCATGTCAAAGGCGTGGCACTGCGTTTCGATGATCTGGGCGTGTGGGTGAGCGCTGGTGCCCGGTTCTCCACCGAACCGCCACGTCGCAAAGTACAAGTCACCGAGATCGCCGCCCTGAATCGCTGCGTGACCCCGTTGAACAGTCTTGGCGTAGCGGTGGTTGAAGTTGATCGCGAAGAACTGCTTGCCAGCGGCATCCAGCAAGGCGTCGGCCTGAGCGAGCTCGAAGACGAGCGGCTTCTCGACCAGCAGGGGAACACCTCGACTGAGAAGCTGCATCGTTGGCTCGAAGTGGTGTTCGTTCGGAAGGCTCACGGTGACGAGGTCCGGTTGCTCCTGATCGAGCATCCGATCGATGCTCGTGTACGCACGCGTGCTGTACTTGGATGCGCGCTCTGCCGTGCGCTCCTCGTGACGACCAACCACCCCGACCAACTCGGTATCGCCACGGGTGGCAAAGAGTTTCGCGTGTTGCTCCGCCCACACACCCGTGCCAACAACCGCTACTCGCGTGATCACCGACGAACCTCCGTTCTGCCTTCGACCCTACCGCGCCAACGCTGCCACTAGGCTCGCAAGCATGCCAGAGTCACGCGACGTTGTGATCGTCGGAGGGGGCCATAACGGCCTCACCGCAGCCGCGTATCTTGCCCTTGCTGGCCGACGGGTGACGGTACTCGAACGCCTCGACCGTGTCGGCGGAGCGGCGGTCTCAACGAACACCTTCGCCGGCATCGATGCCCGCCTCTCGAGCTACTCGTACCTGGTCTCGCTGCTGCCAGCGAGCATCATCAGCGATCTGCAACTTGACGTGCGACTCGCCAGACGCCGCTACTCCTCGTACACTCCAGAACCCGGCTCCAACCGTGGACTGCTGATTGACAATCAAGATGCCGCGGCCACCGCTCGCGCGCTCGGTGACGATTCGGCTGGCTGGAACGAACTTTACGGGCGCACTGCGCGCCTCGCGCGAAGCGTGTTTCCCACTGTCACAGAGCCGCTCTTGACTCGCCGCGAAGCCCGCAGAGCGCTCGGCGATGACACCGTCTGGAATGAGCTGATCGAGACCCCGATCGGAGCGACCATCGAGCGCCGTTTGAGCAACGACCTCGTGCGCGGTGTCGCCTTGACCGACGCTCTCATCGGCACCTTCGCCCCAAACTTCGATGAAAGTCTGGAGGCCAACCGCTGTTTTCTGTACCACGTGATCGGCAATGGCACGGGTGATTGGGATGTTCCGATCGGTGGCATGGGCAGCGTAACCGGCGAACTCGCGCGCGCCGCTCGACTGGCCGGCGCCGAGATCGTGACGGCTGCCGAAGTGACGACTATAACCAGCGACGAGAACTCGGCGGTCGTGACATACCGCAGCGGCGACGAGGAGCACAGTCTCTCCGCCCGCTGGGTGCTGGCAAACGTTGCACCGTTCGACCTCGCACGACTCATGGGTGAGATGGGCGAGGCCGTCGAGCGACCCGAGGGCGCCCAAGTCAAGGTCAATCTGATCGTCAAGCGCTTGCCTCGGCTCCTGGATGCGAGCGTGGGTTCTGCCGCGGCATTCGGCGGCACCTTCCATGTCAACGAGACCTGGTCGCAGCTCGACACCGCCTTCGCCACCGCGTCGGAAGGGCAGGTCCCATCCCCGCTGCCGTGCGAGATCTACTGCCACTCCCTGACCGACCCGACGATTCTGTCTCCAGAGCTCCGCGAGAGCGGTGCACACACGTTGACCGTTTTCGGGCTGCACACGCCAGACCGGCTCGTGACGGAGCAGAACAATGAGGCACGCCGCTCCGAGCTGCAACGTGCAGTGCTCGCGAGTCTCAATAGCGTGCTGGCGGAACCAATCGAAGACCTCTTACTGACGGATGCCGCGGGCTCGCCGACCATCGAGACAAAGACCACGCTCGATCTGGAGCATGCCTTGGGTTTGCCGGGTGGCAACATCTTCCATGGGCCACTCGATTGGCCGTTTGCTGAGGATGACGAATCGCTCGCTACCCCGGCAGAGCGTTGGGGTGTCGCAACAGCGCACCCCCGCGTGTTGTTGTGCGGGTCCGGCGCCCGCCGCGGAGGTGCGGTGAGTGGGATCGGCGGGCACAATGCGGCGATGGCCGTGCTCGAGGCATCCTGAATTCGATTGGCGCAGCCGTGAGCGCTCTTAGCTCACGGCGGGCTTCGATGGTGCCGCCTTGCGCCGCCGACGCGGCGGGGTGATCAGTTGAAGTTCTCCGTCGGGGTTGTTCCAGACCTTCACGATCGCCCAACCCACAGCTGCGATCGGCACGGCAAGCACTGCACCAACGATGCCGCCGAGGATTGCGCCTCCTGCGAGGGCGATCAGAATCACGAGCGGATGCAGCTTGAGCGCTTGGGCCATGACGACCGGTTGAAGAAAATTGCCCTCGAGCTGATTCACGGCAATGACGATGATGATCACAATCAGGGCAACTCCGGGTCCGTTGGCAACAAGCGCGACGAGAGCCGCGAGCACCCCGGCGAGGGTTGCGCCCAACAGCGGAATGAAGGAGAAGAGAAAGACGATCACAGCGAGCGGCAGCGCAAGCGGCACTCCGAGAATGAACAGCCCGAGACCGATCGCCGTCGCATCCACGAGGCCGATGATGGACGTGCCCCGGATGTAGCCGCCGAGCACACTTACGCTGGTGCGCCCGATTCGCTCGCCGCGTTCTTGCCGTTGCTTGCTGAATGGGCTCAGAAAGAAGCGCCAAATGGCGTCCCCATCCTTCAGGAAGAAGAACAGAATTACGATGGCGAGGATGATCCCGGCAAGGACTTCACCCGCAACCGTGACTCCTGCGAGGGCACCAGAACCGAATTGTGCACTCGTGAAAAAGTCAATAATAGAAGCGCGAGCCTCTTCGATCTGCTGCGCTTCTATCGGCAGTGGGCCGGTGACGAGAAAGTTCTGCAGTTTGTCGATGCCCTCGATTGCAGCCACCCGCAGTTCGTCAAATTGGTTGCGCACCGCAAACACAATCAGCGTGACAATCCCGCCGAGCAGAACGAGGCCAGCCAGAAGCGTGACCCACGCCGCCGCAATCGGCGGCAGGCCGCGAGCACGCAACCACATGATCACCGGGGCGCACGCAGACGCAACGATGGTCGCGATGAGTAGGGGGATGACGACGAGCTTGAGTTGCACGAGGGCGAAGACAAACACCGTCGCCAAGAGCAGGACCAGCAGGATCTGCGCGCACCGAATCGCTACCCGTCCGAAACGGTCGCTCCACACCCGGTGAGCGTCGGCCGTGATTGGTGGGTCTACCGTGGTGGGCATCTTGGACTGAACAACGTTCTTTCGAATGATGGGGACCATCCGTCAAGGCTATTAGGAACGGTTGTCGCCTTCACCCCATTGACTCGGTGCAGCCTGGCGGGTTGAAGGCAGCGCAACGTGATCGGCCCACTCGCTCACCCAGATCGGCGGAATCAGGTCCGAGACGTCGTGCCCCAACAGTTCGGCGAGTTCGGCCACCGAAACCGTTCCACCCGACTTCTTGACGAAGCGGGCGCGCGTCATCGCGCTGGCGTAAATTTCACCTTCAACCGTGAACCGCTGTTCGACGTAGACCGCACGATCATCGACTCCGACGACCCGAGTCTCGAGCACGAACCGTTGCCACGGCCCGAGCGACTTGCGAAAGCTGATCGTCTCATTTGCCATCACCGGGTAGAACCCGACCGCGCTGAGCTTTTTCCAAGCGCCAGCCCGGACGAGTAGGTCGAGTCGACCAAGATCCATCAGCGAAAAATAGATTCCGTTGTTCATGTGTCCGAGCACATCGAGGTCGGTGGGGAGCACGATGAGCCGCACCCGACCGACATCTCGTAGCCCGAGCCGGCTTGCGAACTGCGAGCGGATCATATGAATGACGGTTCGAAAGATCATGTTCACTGCGTCAGGCTATGGGCTTGAAGCACAGCGCGCTGATCGGGTTGTGGATTCCTGCCAAAACGACGGGGGCTAGTGCCCGCGGTGGTCCTGCACGGTCATCCGCGGTCCGAACTTCGGTTTGGCAAAGCCGCTCGACTCGATCAGGCGCATCACACGCTGCCGGTGCCCTCGCCATGGCTCGAGCAATTCGAGCATCCCGTCGTCATCGACCGGTTTGCCGATCAG
>ENA-ORBV01008439-ORBV01008439.1-microbial-mat-metagenome-genome-assembly--contig:-NODE-8439-length-17325-cov-11.141118_pt1 | contig 17325 bp, 18 predicted proteins | sample MGYA00237777_ERZ505514 | MGnify/ENA primary metagenome ERZ505514 (study PRJEB26160, sample SAMN06269048) | microbial mat metagenome | isolation source: Oligotrophic lake microbial mat | place...
CCTCCGAGGGGGAAGGCGGGGATGGGGTGCGGCGTGTCACACAATAAAGTAAAGATCAATAAGCAGAAGGGGCAAGCAAGGATGGAATACGACTACGACCTGTTCACGATCGGCGCGGGCTCCGGCGGCGTACGCGCGAGCCGTTACGCTGCGAATTACGGCGCCCGCGTCGCGATCGCCGAGGAGCGCTACTTGGGCGGCACCTGCGTCAACGCCGGTTGCATCCCGAAAAAGCTGTTTGCCTACGCGGCGCATTTCCGGGATGAACTGGAAGACGCGAAAGGGTACGGCTGGAGCGCTGGAACACCCGCATTCGACTGGCCTGCGCTGGTGGCGAACAAGGACCGGGAGATCGCGCGGCTGAACGCCGCGTACGAGACCACCCTGAAGGCAGCGGGCGTGAAGATCATCCGCGCCCGGGCCACGGTCGTCGACCCGCACACCGTGGCGGTCGATGGGCGCCACGTGACCGCGCGGTACATTCTGATCGCGACCGGCGGGTGGCCGGTCAAACCTTCGATCCCGGGGGCCGCTCTGGGGTTTACTTCGAATGAAGCCTTTCATCTGGCCGGGTTGCCGGCGCGGATCGTGATCGTCGGCGGTGGCTACGTGGCGGTCGAGTTCGCCTCGATCTTTCACGGGCTGGGGGTGGAAACCACCCTGGTTTATCGCGGGGAACGCCTGCTCAAGTCGTTTGACGCGGACCTGGGGACCTTCCTCAGCGAACGGATGCGGGAGAAGGGAATACGCGTGCGCTTCAAGAGTGACATTGCCGCGATCGCCGGGAATGCGCCGCTCACCGCAACGCTGATGGACGGTACTGCGCTCGACTGTGATGCCGTCATGCTGGCGACCGGGCGCGCGCCCAATGCAGGCGGCCTCGGGCTGGAACGCGCGGGGGTCAGGCTTTCCGACAGCGGGGCGGTAGTGGTGGATGCGGATTACGGGACGAACGTGCCCTCGATCCACGCCATCGGCGACGTGACCGACCGCGTGCTGCTGACGCCGGTGGCGATCGCCGAGGGCATGGTGGTTGCGGACAAGCTGTTCCGCGCGGGCGGACGGTCCGTGTCCTACGAGAACATCCCGACGGCCATCTTCAGCAATCCGAACGTCGCTACCGTCGGCTTGTCGGAAGCGCAGGCGCGCGCACGCGGCCTGGAGATCGCCGTGTTCAAGTCGGTCTTCAAGCCGCTCAAGCAGACGCTGAGCGCGCGGGCCGAGAAGATGCTGATGAAGCTCGTGGTCGGGAAGGCCGGCGGGCGCGTCCTCGGCATGCACATGGTCGGACCCGATGCGGGCGAGATCATTCAGGGGTTTGCCGTCGCCATGAACTGCGGCGTCACCAAGTCCCAGCTTGATGCCACGATCGGCATCCACCCGACCATGGCGGAGGAGTTCGTGACGATGCGGGAGGCTGTCGCCTGAGGAGAGTCTGCGGCCAGCCGAGCCGCACGCTGACCTGCTTTTGTGCGTTTCGCCGGCACCATGCCAACGGGAGCGCTGGGCTCTAGCATATGACTTGGCATAGGCTGAGAGCCCGAGATGGAATCCGGACGCAAGGTGCGGTTGTTTCGCAATGGCAGCAACCAGACTATCCGCATCCCGCGGGAGTTCGAGCTTCCGGGAAGCGAGGCGCGGCTCCGCAAAGAAGGCGATTCGCTGATCATCACCCCTGTCAAGGAACGCTCGCTGCTCGCTACACTCAAGGCGCTGCGCCCGATCCGCGAGGAGTTCCCGCGCATCAAAGAGCTCCCGGCCGAGCGGGTGATACTTTGAGCGGGCAGGCTGTGCTGCCTTACCGCTATCTGCTCGGTACCAATATCGTGTCCGATCTGGTGCGCAATCCGCAGGGCGCCGTCACCCGCGCATCGCCCGCGTCGGCGAAGACAAAGTCTGCACGAGCATCATCGTCGCCTGCGAGTTGCGTTACGGCGCGGAGAAGAAGGGTTCAGCCAGACTCAGCGCGCAGCTCGAGCAGATTCTGTCGGTCCTGCCCGTGCTTCCCCTGGCGGGAGAAGCCGATCGTCATTACGGGAAGATTCGCGCTGAACTCGAGCGCAAGGGCACTCCCATCGGCCCTCACGACATGCTGATCGCGAGCCACGCGCGGGCGGCCGGGTTGACCCTGGTAACGAACAACCTCGGCGAGTTCAAGCGCATCGGTAAATTGAAGCTGACCGACTGGTTGTAGCGAGCGTCATCGCCGCGGGACACGATCACGACCACGCTCAGTCCAGCCGCACGTTCACCTGCTTCTGCACGTCCCGCCAGCGCACATCCTCGGTCTGCAGGAACTTGAGGAATTCCTCGGGCGTGCCGGGCGTGGGATCGAAGGTCTGCGCGACGAAGCGCTCCTTGAGGTCGGGCGCGGCGAGCGCCTTGTTGATCTCGCGGTTGAGCGTGGCGACCACGGCCTTCGGCGTGCCGGCGGGGGCGAGCATGCCGTACCACTGGAACGACACGAAATCCTTCACGCCGGATTCGACGAAAGTCGGCACCGTGGGCAGCAGCGGGTGGCGCGTCGCGCTGGAGATCGCCAGCGGCTTCAGCCGGTTCGTTCTGATGAATACCATGGAGGCCGGAACCGCATTCATCACCAGCGGAATCTGGCCCGCCACGGCATCGGCCAGCGAGGGCCCGCCGCCTTTATAGGGCACGTGGTTGAGCGTCAGCCCGGTCTTGAGGTGCAGCCATTCATAAAGCATGTGCGGGCCGCTCGCCAGCCCGCTGGAGCCCATCGCGAGTTTTTCGGTCTGCGCCTTCGGCATCGCCAGCAGTTCCTTCAGGTTGTTGGCGCTGAACGACGGATGCGCCATCAGGGTCTGCGGCGAGGTGGCGATCAGGTTGATCGGCACAAAATCCTTGATCGCGTCGTACGGCGGCTTGGCGTAAACGAGCGGGTTGATGGTGTGCGGCGCGTCCGCAAGAATGATGGTGTAGCCGTCGGCCGGCGCGCGCGCAGCGAGCTGCGTGCCGATCAGGCCGGTGGCGCCGGGACGGTTGTCGATGACGAAGGTCTGGCCCAGCGCGTCGGTGAGTTTCTGCCCGATGGCGCGGCCGGTGATGTCGGAGCCGCCGCCGGGCGGGTAGGGGACGACCATGCGGACCGGACGCGAGGGATAGGTCTCCGCAGCGTGTGCCACTGCTGCGGGCAGCAGGCTTGCGGCGGCGAGTGCAGCGAACAGGCGGGTAGCTCTGTGCATGGAGGTCTCCGGGAAGGTAGGGGTGCGCGGATCGAGGTGGCGGGTTGCTAGGGAGGCGTCGGAATGTCGATGGTGGCGGGCACGACGGGTGGCTGCACCCGCTGGCGCAGGAACCGGATGTCGCCGTAATAGGCGGAGGCGTTCTCGCGGGTGTTGTCGGTGTCCGTCATGATGCCGATGGCGATGATGCGGCCCGGTTCCTCGCCGAAGGCGCGGCGGAAGTCGTTGTAGACGTTGCGCGTGACTTCCTGCCAGGCGCCGAGTTTTTCGCTGCCGCTTTCGGCGACGATCATCTTGATGCGCGAGGTGTGCGCGTTGGGAATCACGTTGCCGCGGGGCACGCGGTTCTCCCAGATGTACATGAGCGTGGCGTAGGGGAGCTGCTGTCCGGACACCAGTCTGACGTTGCCGAAGAAGGCCTGTTCGTCCATCGGCAGGGAGCTGATGTCACCCGCGAAGCTCACGACCAGCCGCGCGGGGGCGTCCTCGGTGGCGCGCTTGGTGTTGTCGGCCTTGGCGATCAGCTCGTTCACCCTCCAGTGCCAGTGCAGGTAGGGGAACTCCGTGGGGTCGATGTTGACCGGATGGACGAGTCCCGACGCGGCGTCCGTCGCCCGCGCCCGGATCACGGTCTTGCCATCCACGTCGATCAGCCGGTATTCGGTGGGGCGCTTGAAGCGCGCGAAGGTCCACGGCTTCCAGCCGGCGGGTGCGACGTCGCCGGGGGTATTCCACGAGAAACTCCGCACATAGGGGAGCGCCACCGAGTCGGGCTCCGGCGTGGTGGCGCAGCCGGCGGCGAGGAGGGCGACCGCCAGTGCGGCGACGAGCGCGGACAGGGAGAAGCGGGAGGCGGTCATGGCGCGCGGATTCTAACCGACCTGCGCTACCGGCGGTCCGCCGGGGCCGCCAGCGCGAGCGAGGCTGCTTTCACGACGGATTCCCTGCCGATTCCAGTGCCGCGCTTACTGCATGAACCAGCCGTGGCTGACGACGATGGACTGGCCGGTGAGCGCGTTGGACGGGAAGGCGGCGAGGAAAAGGGCGGTCTCGGCGACGTCGTCCACCGTCGTGAATTCGCCGTCGACCGTCTCCTTCAGCATGACGTTCTTGATCACTTCCTGCTCGGAAATACCGAGTGCCTTGGCCTGCTCGGGGATTTGCTTTTCGACCAGCGGGGTGCGGACGAAGCCGGGACAGATGACGTTGGCGCGGATGCCGTGCTCGGCGCCTTCCTTGGCGACGACTTTCGCCAGCCCGATCAGCGCGTGCTTGGCGGCGACGTACGGGGCCTTCAGCTTGGAGGCTTCCTTGGAATGCACGGAGCCCATGTAGATGATGCTGCCGCTCTTTTGTTTCACCATCTGGCGCATGGCGGCGCGCGTGGTGAGGAAGGCGCCGTCGAGGTGGATGGCCAGCAGCTTTTTCCACTTGGCGAATTCGAATTCGACGATGGGCGCGACGATCTGGATGCCCGCGTTGCTGATCAGCACGTCAAGCGCGCCGAAGGTGGCGATGACCTTGGCGATGCCGGCGTCCACCTGCGCTTCGTCCGAGACGTCCATCGCCACACCGATGGCGCGCTTGCCCGTCGGGTCGAGTTCGCGCGCGGTGGTTTCAGCGGCCTTGAGGTCGAGGTCGGCGATGGCGACTTTTGCACCCTCGCGCGAGAAGACGATGGCGATTTCCTTGCCGATGCCGCTGGCGGCGCCGGTGATGACGGCAACTTTGTCCTGGAGACGCATGGGAGTCCTTTCGAGGAGGCTATTGAACTTTACTTACTGTGGTGATACGTGTTGCCCCCATCCCAACCTTCCCCCCGGAGAAGGGTGGGGCCCCTTCTCCCCACCAGCAGGGGAAGGAGAGAAGTGACTTCGTGGGAACGATTGCCCCCCATCCCGGCCTTCCCCCCGGAGAAGGTGGGGCCCCTACTCCCCACCGGGGTTGCGGCCAGAATCGCCGCTCACTTTGTCGCCCTCCGGGGCAGCATTGACATACAACCCCTATCGGGCTTCGCGTGCCCGGCGATTCTGGCCGTAACGCCTGCGCGTTTCATGATGTCAGGGGCTGTTGGTGGCTGGCCGTTTCGAAGGCCACGCCCATGCGCACTGCCAGGGCGCCGAGTTTCTTGTCTAGCGTCCAGAGCAACGTGTCCGGTGTGAGCAGAACGGAGGCGAGTAACGCCAAATCAATCGCACCGCAGCCCGAGTCATGCAACTGCTCCCACTCGATCAGGGCAAGTGTCTCGTCGGTTGTGGCGACGATGGCCTGTTGCAGATTCTTGAGATCGCCGATGGTGCGCTCGCGCGGTGCGGGTGGTGATCCGCACGCCAGCTCCAGCACGATGAGCGGATGGCACACGACCTGGTCCATTGCAATCAACGACTGAAGCACTGGCTTGGCCTGGCGAAAATGCGCAACCCAAACCGATGTATCCGCGAGGGCCAGGGTCACCGGCTCAGAGCTTCTGCGCGTCGCCGACGGGGAACGTCCTTCATCGTCGGGGCTTTGCCGCCCAGTGCGGCAAGCCGTTTGCCCGCCTGCACTCGCACAAAGACCTTCATCGCTTCACGAAACAGATCGCCCTTGTTCATTCCAGGGTCGGCGACGTCCAAGGCCCTCTGATAGAGATCATCATCAATGGTGACGGTTGTTCTCATGCGCAGCCCCCTCATCAAATATGATGCATATTAGCATCAACCGTCGCGACAGGGACTGGCGCGGCAGCCACAGGCGGTGGCGCCTTTTCATTGCTTGCATGATGGTTGGGGCCGGTGGTAACCGGCGCGGCGCCGTCCGCCGCCTTTAACGCAGCGATGCGGCGGAATCAGGGATTCTGCGCGACCCGCGACCGCGCGAGCGGGGGATTGGCGGCGAAGTAGCGCCGGATGCCGCCGAGGATGGCGTCCGCCATCTTGTATTGGTAGGCGTCGTCTTTCAGCCGGCGTTCTTCTTCCGGGTTGCTGATGAAGGCCGTCTCGACCAGGATCGAGGGGATGTCCGGGGCCTTGAGCACGGCGAACCCTGCCTGCTCCACCTGGGCCTTGTGCAGCGTGTTGATGCCGCCGAGTTCGCCGAGCACGGCTTTGCCGAGCTTCAGGCTGTCGTTGATGGTGGCGGCCTGCGAAAGGTCAAGCAGCGTCTGTTTGAGGAAGGGGTCTGCCACGTCGAGGTTTACGCCGCCGATCAGGTCCGCGTCGTTCTCTTTCTTCGCCAGCCAGCGGGCGGCGGCGGACGTCGCGCCCGATTCCGACAGCGCGAATACGGAAGAACCGCGCGCGTGCGGCAGGATGAAGGCGTCGGCATGGATGGACACGAATAGATCGGCGTTGACGGCGCGCGCCTTCTGTACGCGGCCGTGCAGCGGGATGAAGAAGTCGTCATCCCGGGTCAGGACCGCGCGCATGTTGGGTTCGCGGTCGATGCGTTCTTTCAGTTTCCTTGCAATGGCGAGGGTGACGTCTTTTTCGCGCGTGCCGCCGCGGCCGATCGCGCCGGGGTCCTCGCCACCGTGGCCGGGATCGATGGCCACGATGATGAGGCGCCGGTCGGGCGGCGCGGTCGGCTTGCCGCGTGCCGTCGCGGGCGCGGCCGGTGCCTTGGCGGGTTCTGCCGCAGCAGCAGCGGGCGTCGCGGCCGGCTCGGATTTGGGGGTGACCGCAACGGCAACGGCAACGGCGGGCTCGGCAGTCGGCGGCTGTGCGCGCTCCACCAGCGCCATCAGCGGATCGAGCGGGACGGCCGGGTAGATGTCGATCACCAGGCGGTGCTTGTATTCGCCGGCGGGCGGCAGCGCGAAGACCTGCGGCTTGACCTTGCCCCTGAGGTCGAAGGCCACCCGCAGCACGCCGGGCCGGAAGCGGCCGAGACGGATCGACTTCACGTAGGGATCGTTGGCGCCGATGCGCCCGGCGAGGCCCGCCAGCGCGGGGGAGACGTCCACGTCTTCCAGATCGAGGACCAGGCGCTCGGGGTTGTCGATCGTGAACATGCTGTGCCGGATCGGCTGCGCGGACTCGAGGGTGATGCGGGTGTATTCCTGCGCGGGCCAGACGCGGGCGGCGATGACGGGCGTGGCCGCGTCTGCGGTGCTGACGGTGGCGGGGGAGAGGAGGGCGGCCAGCGCCAGCAGGAATGCGCAGCCGGCTACGCGCGGGGAGCGGGCGCCGCTCGCGGACGGGGGACTTACTGTCGCAGGCGCTCTAAACACTCCCGTCCGGCCTCCGTCTGTGCAGCGATGGCGGCGCTGCGGCCCGTGTCCTGCACGTCGAGGTTCAGCGTGAGATCCGGGGGTGCGAGGCGGCTGCCCGCGCGCTCAGGCCATTCGATCAGGCACACGCTGCGGCCGTCGAAGCACTCGCGGAACCCCGCGTCCTCCAGCTCGTTCGTCCCTTCCGATTTGGAAGCTCCGAACCGATAAAAATCAAAGTGATACAAGTATAATCTAGAAAGATCATAAGGTTCAACCAGGGTGAAAGTCGGGCTTTTCACCTTGCCGGGGTGGCCCAGCCCCGCCAGCACGCCGCGCGCGAGGGTCGTTTTGCCGGCGCCCAGGTCCCCTTTCAGGTAAATGACCATCCCCGGCTGCAGGCCCACGGCCAGTGCCCGGCCGAGCGCCAGCGTGGCGGCCTCGTCGGGCAGGAAACGGTTGAGGACGGCGGTCATGCGGCACTGCCGCTAAGATGCGCGCCATGCCAGCCGCTCCCTCCCCGGACCCGACCCGCGACTTCGCCGCGCTGGCGCAGCAGATCAAGGCGTGGGCGGTCGAACTCGGCTTTCAGCGGGCAGGAATCGCGGACGTAGCGTTGGGGGAGGCGGAGGCCAGGCTCGCTGCCTGGCTGGAGAAGGGGTACCACGGCGACATGGATTATATGGCGCGCCACGGCGCCGCCCGCGCGCAGCCGGCCACGCTCGTGCCCGGCACGTTGCGGGTCATTTCCGCGCGCATGAACTACTGGCCCGACGCCGAAGAAGCGGAGGCGACGCTCGCCGATCCGGCCCGCGCTTACGTTTCCCGCTACGCGCTGGGTCGTGACTATCACAAGGTGCTGCGCAACCGCCTGCAGACGCTCGCCGATCGTGTTACCGCGGCGGCGGGGCCGTTCGCGTATCGCGTGTTCACCGACAGTGCGCCGGTGATGGAGGTGGAGCTGGCCACCCGCGCGGGCCTCGGCTGGCGCGGCAAGCACACGCTGCTGCTCGACCGCGAGCAGGGCTCGTACTTCTTCCTCGGCGACATCTACACTGACCTGCCGCTGCCGGTGGATGCGCCCACGAGCGCCCATTGCGGCACCTGCACGCGCTGCATCGACGTCTGCCCGACGCGGGCGATCGTCGCGCCCTATGAACTTGATGCGCGGCGCTGTATTTCGTATCTGACCATCGAGCACAAGGGCGCCATCCCGGAGGCGCTGCGCCCGCATCTGGGCAACCGCATCTACGGCTGCGACGACTGCCAGCTCGTGTGCCCGTGGAACCGCTACGCGCAGGTGGCGGAAGCGCCGGACTTCCAGGTGCGCAACGGACTCGACGCGGCGTCGCTGGCCGAGCTCTTCGCGTGGAGCGAGACCGAATTCAACGAGCGGCTAGCCGGTAGCGCCATCCGCCGCATCGGGCACGAGCGTTGGCTGCGCAACATTGCGGTGGCGATGGGTAATGCGTTATTCGCCCTGAAAGGGGCGGCGCCAGCAGAGTCAGTGACCGCGGCGTTGCGCCTGCGGGCGGATGATTCGTCGGCGCTGGTGCGCGAGCATGTCGGCTGGGCGCTCGCGCAGGGTGCTAACAACTGAGGGCGAGTTCGCGCACCGCGCGGTGCGCGCCCGCCGGCAGCGCGCAGGCGCGATGCATGAGCGCGCGGTTATCCCACACGATGAAGTCGCCCGGCTGGAAGGCATGCGTGTACATGCGCGGCAGTGCCGTGGCTGTCGTCATCAGCCCGGCGAGTATCCGCTGGGCTTCGGTGTTGGCCATGCCCTCGATGCCGATGGCGTGGTAGCCCACGAATAGCGCGGTTTGGGCGGCGTCCTGCGGCGCAAAGACGAGCGGCTGTGCCGCGCGCTGACTCGGCGCCGAACGGAAGGTGTGCACCGCCACGCGCCCTGCCAGTGCCTGCTGTTCTGCTGCGGGGAGTGCACGCCACGCAGCGCGCATCGATACAAACTGCATCCCCGGCGCGCCGGGCGCGGCGATCTCCGGATAGAGCAGGGTGGCGCGCGCGGGGGCGTCCACGATGGCGCCGACGTGGTGCCAGCGCTGATCCGGACTGGGGCCTTCGCCCGTGAAGCGCTTCACGCCGCCGTCGACGTGGCCGAGCGCGTGGCCGAGCGTCAGCAACGATTCATCGGTGAGGTTGGCGGTGCGGACGACGACGAGCGCATGTTCCCGCAGGGCGGCATCGAGCGCGGACGGCGCGGGCAGTTGCGGCAGCTCTACGCCAAAGTCGGGGTGCAGCGCGGGCATGCCGGTCGGCGGGTCGTGACGGCGGACGGTGCGGCAGCGGTCACATCGTCGCCGAGGGCGTGGCGCGCGCTCAATCGGCCTTGATGTTCGCGGCCTTCACCAGCTTGGCCCACTTCGCGGTTTCTTCCACCAGTATCCGGTCGGTTTGCTGCGGCGTGCTGGCGACGATATCCACGCCTTGTCCTGCCATGCGCTTCTTCATTTCCGGCTGCTGCATGATCTTCTCGACGGCGCCGTAGAGGCGATCCACGACGGGGCGCGGCGTTTTCGCCGGGACGAGGAGCGCGTACCAGGTGCCGGTCTCGACCCCCGGAAAACCGGCTTCCGCCATCGTCGGCACGTCGGGCAGCAGCCCGGAGCGGCGCTTGTCGGCGATCGCCAGGGCGCGCAGCCGGTCGGCCTTGATGTACTGTTCGAAGGCCAGCGGACCGGCGAACATCAATTGCACGTGGCCGCCCAGGAGATCGGTGACACCGGGGCCGGAGCCCTTGTACGGCACGTGCTGCAGCTTGATGCCGGCGACCATGTTCAGCAGCTCACCGGAGAGGTGCGGCGAACTGCCGTTGCCGCCGGAGGCGAAGTTGAGCGTGTTGGGCTTGGCGCGGGCCAGCGCAACGAGTTCCTTGACGGATTTGACCGGCACCGACGGGTGCACTGCCAGGATGTTGGGCTGGGTGACGACGACCGACACGCCCGCAAAATCCCGGATCGGGTCGAATGGCAGCTTGGGAATAAGGCTGGGCGTCACCGTGTGCGTGGTCGTCACCATGAGCACCGTATAGCCGTCCGGCAGCGCCTTGGCCGTGAGGTCGGTGCCGATGATGCTGCTCGCACCCGGGCGGTTGTCGATGACGATCTGCTGCCCGAGCGCTTCGCCAAGGGCGGGCTGGATGACGCGGCCGAGGTTGTCGGCGCTGCCGCCGGGCGCGAAGGGCATGATGAGGCGGATCGGCTTGGTCGGGAAGGGCGCCTGGGCATGGCCGGTGGCGGCGAACAGTGCAGCCAGCAGTGCGGGGACGCGTGCGGTGAAGAATGTGGCGGACATTGGCTTGATCGGAGGGATGACGGGATGCCAAATCATAGCAGCGTATGGCGCGATGCCGCCCGCGCGCGTTGCCCGTGGCTCTGGCGCGCTCCTATAATCGCTGCTTCCCCTGCGTTTGGGTCCGGGAGACTGGCATGAGACTTCGTCCGTTCGAGTGTGCGTGTGCGTGTGCGTGTGCCGTGCTGTGCGCCACCGGCGTCTGCCAGGCGCAGGCGCAGAGCTATCCCGCCAAGCCGATCCGACTGGTGTCGGGATTTCCGGCCGGCGGCGCCAACGACTACCACGCCCGCGTCGTCGCGCAGAAGATGACCGAACTGCTGGGCCAGAACGTGATCGTCGAGAACCGCGCGGGCGCCGGCGGCAACATCGGCGCCGATGCGGTGGCGAAAGCGCCCCCCGATGGTTACCTGCTGCTGATGGGCTTTGGTTCGATGACGGTGGCGCCCAGCATTTACGCCAAGCTGCCGTACGACGTGGTCCGCGACTTCGCCCCGGTGTCGCTGGTCTGTCGCATCCAGAACGTGATGGTGATCCATCCCTCGATCCCCGCGAAGAACGTGAAAGAACTGATCGCGCTGGCGAAGGCGCGGCCCGGCAGGATGAACTACGCCTCGTCGGGCGTCGGCGCAACGCCGCACCTGTCGGCGGAGATGTTCAAGTCCATGGCCGGCGTGGACATCGTGCACGTGCCCTACAAGGGCGATACGCCCGCGTTCATCGATCTGCTGGCGGGGCAGGTCGATTTCATGATCACTGTGGTGCAGTCCACGCTGGTCTACATCGGGTCCGGCAGGCTGCGGCCGCTGGCCGTGACGGGCACCACGCGCGCCTCCGCGCTGCCCGACGTGCCGACCATGCGCGAGGCGGGTCTCAAGGACTACGAACTGGTGTCGTGGTTCGGTTTGATGGCGCCGGCCGGCACGCCGAAGAGCGTCGTCGATACGCTGCACGCAACGACGGTGAAGATCGTCGGCATGCAGGACGTGCAGGAAAAATTTACCCAGGGCGGATCCGAACCGGCGACCAGTACGCCTGAGCAGTTCGCGCAGCAGATATCCGCCGACGTGGCCAAGTTCGCGAAGATCGTCAAGGCGGCGGGGATTACTCCGCAATGAGCCTGTGGACGCGAGGTGGCCTGATGCTGGCGGTGCTGCTGGCCCAGCAGGGCCCGGCGGCTGCGCAGGCCTATCCTGCCAAGCCGATCCGCCTCATCTCCGGCTTCGCGGCCGGTGGCTCCAACGATCACCACGCCCGCGTGCTCGCACCAAAACTGGGCGAACTGCTGGGCCAGAACGTCATTGTGGAGAACCGCGTCGGCGCCGGCGGCAACATCGGCGCGGAGGCGGTCGCGAAAGCGGCGCCGGACGGCTACACGCTGCTGATGGGTGCGGGTTCGATGGCGACCGCGCCGAGCATCTACGCGAAGCTGCCGTACGACCTTCAGAAGGACTTCGCGCCGATCTCCATCACCTGCCAGGTGCAGAACGTACTGGTGCTGCATCCCTCGATCCCGGCGAAAAGCGTGAAGGAACTGGTGGCGCTGGCGAAGGCGAAACCGGGCGCGCTCAACTATGCGTCCTCCGGTATCGGCGCGACGCCGCATTTCTCGGCGGAGATGTTCCGCCTGCTGGCGGGCATCAGCATCGTCCACGTCCCGTACAAGGGCCAGTCCGAGGCCTTCATCGACCTGTTGTCCGGGCGCGTCGATTTCATGTTCACGGTGATCCAGGGCGCGCTGCCGCACATCGAGTCGGGCAAGATGCGCGCGCTCGCCGTCAGCGCGAACAACCGCTCGCCCGCGCTGCCCGCCGTGCCGACGATGCAGGAGGCCGGCATCAAGGGCTACGAACTGAGCTCCTGGTTCGGCCTGATCGCCCCGGCCGGCACGCCGCGCGCGCTGGTGGACCGGCTGAACGCCACCGCCGTGAAAGTGCTCGCCATGAAGGACGTGCAGGAGAAGGTGATCGCCGGCGGCTCCGAGCCGGTGACCAGCACGCCGGAGCAGTTCGCGGAGCGTATCCGCAACGATGTCGTGAAATTTCAAAAACTGGCCCAGGCCGCAGGGATTAAGAGCCTCTAACATGATGAAACGCGCGATGCGCTGACACGAGTTTGGCTCAGGGCGAGGCATCTGCCTCCGGCCGTATGGGGTATACGGCCAAGGCAGATAACGACGCCATGGGCCAAACTCGTGCCAGCCCTTCGGGTTGCGACCAGAATCGTCGCTGACTTTGTCGGCCTCCGGGATCCAATATCGATATATTGGACCCATCGGCCTTCGCGTCATCAACAATTCTGGTCGCAACGCACACGTGTTTCATCATGTTAGAGGCTCCTACCGCAATGACGACCGAACTGACCTATACCGCCAGCGATGGCGTCAAACTCGCCTACCGGCTGGACGATTTCACTGACCCGTGGAAAGACGCCCCGTGGCTGATCCTCGTCCACCCCGGCATGGGCAGCGCCGAACGCCTGTTCGCGTGGGTGCCGCATTTCGCGCGCCAATACCGCGTCGTGCGGCCGGATGTTCGCGGGCACGGCAAGTCCGAAGCCGGCATGGACAAGCCGCTGACGCTGGAGCGCCTCGGCAAGGATTTCATCGAGCTGCTCGACCACCTGGGGGCGAAACAGGCCCACGTCATGGGTTCGTCGGCGGGCGGCATGGTGGCGATGCAGGGCGCCTTCCTGCAGCCGCAACGCTTTTCCTCGCTCTCTCTGTATGCGGCCACCGCCGGGATCCATCCCGACCGGCCGAAGAACGGCAACTGGCTCGAGCGTGTCGGCAAGCATGGCGTGCGGCATTTCCTGAACGACACCGTGCGCGATCGCATCGGCGACGCCTCGCCCGAGCACGTGAAGTGGTACCTCGATTCGGCGGAGGGCGTGACGGGGGAGTATCTCGGTAAGTTCGTGCCCTTGATGGCCAGCGAGTACTTCCCCGAAAAGCTCGCGCGCTTTGACTTCCCGGTGCTGATGGTGATCCCCGATCCCGATCCGATGGTGGTGCGCAGCCAGTACGACGAGATGATGAAGCACCTGAAACACGCCAAGCTGGTGACCATCCCCGGCGCCGGGCACGGCATGACGGCGGAAATTCCCGATCGCTGCGCGGAGATTCTGAATAGCTATTTATCCGACCTCCGAGGCGATACTCAAGAGCCTGTTGTGTAACGCTCCCTCCCTTGCGCGAAGCGCGGGGGAGGGATGGGGAGGGGGCGGAGTTTCGAGAGGGCCAACCCTGATTGCCCCCATCCCGGCCTTCCCCCGTAAACGGGGGAAGGTGAGGGCGGACTTCATGCGATAGGATTGCCCATCCAAGCCTTCCCCCGCAGGCAGGGGAAGGGGCTGAAAGTCAGTGCCGTTATCGTCCGACTTAACAGGAAGCAAGTGATGCAGACCTTCACCACCAGCGACGGCGTAAAACTCGCTTATTTCATCGACGACTACACCGATCCCTGGAAGCCGGCCAACACGCTCCTCATGCTGCATCCGGCGATGGCCTCGTCGCGGCGCTTCTATTCCCTGGTGCCAGGACTCGCGCGCCACTACCGCGTCATCCGTCTGGATACGCGCGGGCACGGCCAGTCGCAGGTGCCGGGTGCAAACACGGTGATGAACAAGGAGCGCGTGATGCTGGACGTGGTCGAGGCGCTCGACCACCTGAAACTCGACAAGGTGCACCTGTTCGCCGCCTCCGCGGGCGGCTACGCCGCGCAGCAGCTCGCCATCCATCGTCCCGAGCGCCTGAAGAGCCTGATGATCTATTGCTCCACCCCGGGGTTCAAGGGCGAGCAGGGCAAGAAATGGCTGAAGGCGGCAGCGGAGCGGGGCATGCGCCCGGTGTTCGGCGAAACCATCAACGACCGCCTGCCGGTCGGTCAGTGCGACCAGCGCCTGATCGATTGGGTGCTGGACGAGATTTGCAAGAACGACCTCGATTGGCTGGCCCGCTACATCGGCTACTGGACCGACACCGACTTCATGGACGAGATCAGCGCCATCAAGTGCCCGACCCTGATCGTGGCGCCGGGTGACGAGCCGATCGGTGCGGTGTCGCTCTACGGCGAGATGAAGCAGCGCATCAAGGATTCGGAAGTGATCATCTACGAAGGCGCGCGGCACAACATCTACGATTACCTGCCGGACCGTTGCGTGAACGACGCGCTGGCGTTTCTCAAGAAGCGCTTTCCGGGGGATTTTGCCTAGTTTTCCTTCTTTAGCCCGGCGTCCCTGATCATCTTCGCGTAGCGGGCCAGCTGTTCCTTCATGAAAGCGCCGAGCTCCTCCGGCGTGCCGCCCGCAGGGTAGGCGCCTTCCTGCGCGATGCGTTTGCGGATGTCCGGGTCCGTCAGTGACCGGTTGATTGCGGTGTTGAGCAGGGTCACGATCTCGCGCGGCGTCTGCGCCGGCGCCAGCAGGCCGTACCACACCACGACCTCGTAGCCTGGCAGTCCTGATTCGTCCAGCGTCGGCAGGTCGGGGAACAGCGGGGAACGCTTGAGGCTGCTGGCACCGATGGGCCGCAGCTTGCCGGCCTGGATGAAGCCGAGCGAACTCGCCGCGCCCGTGAAGGCAAGATCCACCTGTCCGGAGGCGAGATCGCTCATGAACAGCGACGTGCCCTTGTAGGGAACGTGCAGGATATCGACCTTGGCGAGGGTCTTGAACAGTTCGCCCGCGAGATGCGGTGCGCCGCCGGCGCCGGAGGATGCGTAATTGAGTTTCCCGGGCCGGGCTTTCGCCAGTGCGATCAGTTCCTTCGTCGTGGTCGCCGGCACCGAGGGATGCACCACCAGGATGTACGGGATCAGGTTGAACAGGGCAACGGGCGCAAAGTCACGCAGCGGATCGTAGGGGAGCTTCGCGCCGTAGACCGGGTTGATCGACAGCGGCCCCGAACTGCCCCACAGCAGCGAGTAGCCGTCCGGCGCGGCGCGCGCAACGATATCCGTGCCGATGGCGCCCGTGGCCCCGTCGCGGTTGGTGACGATGAACTGCTGGCCCAGGTAATCCGTGAGTTTCTGTGCGGCAGCGCGGGCGAGGATGTCGGTGGCGGCGCCCGGCGAGAAGGGCACCATGATGCTGACGGTCTTGCGGGGATAGGCCTGTCCCCACGCCGTACCCGCTGCGAGCAGCAGCGCCGGGAACAGGGCGAGCTGGCGGCGCTTCATTTGGCCAGCCCGATGTCGGTCATGAGCACGCGCAGTTCCTCGTTCTGCTGGTCGAGGAAACGCCGCGATTGCGCGCTGGTCATGTAGAAATCGGTCCACTGGTTGCGCTCGACTTCGCGTTTCCATTCGTCGGTACGGGTCAGTTTCAGAAAGGTGTCATCCCAGTACGCCACCTGCGCCGGCGTCATGTTACGCGGCCCGATCATGCCGAACCAGTTGCCGTAGATGGCGTCGATGCCGAGTTCTTTCCACGTCGGCACGTCGGGGACCCCCGCCATGCGCGCGGGCGCGGTGACGGCGAGCGTCCGCAGCCGGCCGGCCTTGACGAGCTCGGCGACGTTGGAGGGCCGTGTAGCGAGGATGTCGACATGGCCGCCGGCGACCGCGATGGCTGCCTCGCCGGTGGACTTGAAGGCGACGACCGTGACCTTGCGGATGTCTTCGCTCTTGAAGCCGGCCTTTTTCAGCACCAGCGCGAAGGCGACGTGGGGCAGGGTGCCCAGGCTCGTACCGGGCGTCATGGAAAGCGAGGTCGGGTCCTTGCGCAGCCGCTCGATCAGGTCGTTGCCGTTCTTGATCGGCGAATCCGGCCGGACGTGGATGCCGACGTATTCGTTGAACATCATCGGCAGTGTGGTGAAGTCGGTGTACTTGGTTTCCATCTGGCCCATGATGTTGGCGCCGAGGATGGTGCCGGAGATGATCGACAGCGTGTGGCCGTCGTTGGGCCGCTGGTTGATGTAGTTCCAGCCGATGGCGCCGCCGGCGCCGGGCTTGTAGATCGCCAGCACGTTGGCGGGATCGACCAGCTTGCGTTCGATCAGGATTTTCTGCAGCGGGCGCGCCAGGTTGTCGTAGCCGCCGCCGGGCGTCGCGGCAATGATCAGCTCGATGTTCTTGCCGTCGGGTTTCCAGGTTTCCGCGCCGTGGGCCGGGAGCGTGGCCGCGAAGGCGGCGCACACCCCGCCGAGGAAGCGACGGCGGGAAAGAAGGGGGCTGATCATTGGCATGGCCACTCCGGAAAATGGTAAGTTTGCACGGGTTATCATTGAACTTTCTGCAAAAGTTTTCTTAAAAAAGGCGTCGCGAAAGCGCGCCCTCATCCCCAGCCCTTCTCCCCGGGGGAGAAGAGAGGTCCTCCCTCTTCCTTGGGGAGAGGGACCGAGAGTGAGGACGCGCTTTCGCGACACGTTCTTGTCAGAATCCCTATCCGTATCCCACATGTCTCTATGTTCTCGCATTTCGGCAGGTCTGGCTTGTGCCGTGCTCGTGCTCTTGTCGTTTCCGGTGCTGGCGCAGAATTATCCCGCGCGTCCGATCCGCCTTGTCGTGCCTTTCCCGCCGGGCGCCGCGACGGATGCGCTCGCCCGCATCTGTCTCTTATACACATCTCCGAGCCCACGAGACTAAGGCGAATCTCGTATGCCGTCTTCTGCTTGAA
>ENA-ORBV01008442-ORBV01008442.1-microbial-mat-metagenome-genome-assembly--contig:-NODE-8442-length-17322-cov-4.166657_pt1 | contig 17322 bp, 16 predicted proteins | sample MGYA00237777_ERZ505514 | MGnify/ENA primary metagenome ERZ505514 (study PRJEB26160, sample SAMN06269048) | microbial mat metagenome | isolation source: Oligotrophic lake microbial mat | place...
TTTCGTGCAATGCGCTCTCGTCGCCACGCCCGGCGTGCGCGTCGTGCGGAACGGCTCGTCGAGGCAGTCTTGGACGGCGACGTCAGCAAGGAAGACGCCACGCAGTTCTTTGACGGCATCGAAGCAGCCAATGCCATTCCCTACCGGAAATTCGTGGATGCGACGAATACGCCTGCGAAAATCGACGAAAAGATCCTGGCGCTTGTGGTCGAACGCATGGCCCGCAATCAAAGCCGAAGCCCGATTGCCGTTGTCGTGCCGGCGACCGGCCCGGTAGACGGTCTCGCCCGGCTGTTTTTGCTCATCGCCGAAGCAGACGGCGATCGTTCGCGTGTTTTCCGGGATGCCGCGGCGGCCCGGCAATGGTTGGATACACGGCAATAAGGACGACGCTGGGAGTTCACGTGCTTGCACTGCAAGCAGCCCGGCGGAATCCGCGAGGCTGATTTGCAAAACGCGATTCACAGGTTCAGCCGGATTCGCCCTATCTTTTCGCTATCGTCGCACGGGGCCTGTCTTCAAAGGCCGGGCCGCCCGGTCACTTGTCTTCCCGTCGCCCCGAGCGAGCGAAGACGGGGTGCGCACCCTGGTACTTGCTGAGCGCGGCGGCTGCTTCAGACCAAAGACTACCTGCTGCGTCGAGGACCTCACCGACATAGAAGTTTCTCTGCAGTCGTGTGTATCGCTCGAGGGTGGTCCGCTCCTCCTGTTGAAGGCGGAGCAATTCAGGGTCCGACATGACGCAGACCTCCATTCAGGAAGAGCAGAGGATACGCAAGTTGGCGCTGCGGTTTCCGTTCACTTTTGAACACCTCGCCAAGTTGCTGCCAGCGCTGCCGATACCTCTGTCCAATCGAAGTCCATATGAAAAACAAGCAGGCTGATGTCCCGGCAAGCCGACAGTAAGAACTAACTCCATCAACCATTAGGCGTCCGTGCCACCGGAACTCCCTCCGGCGTGCCCTAAAAGCTCTTCAGAGAGCGCCTGCGCCTGGCATGGTCCTGACCATGCCCTCGACAACGAAACGAGACCCAAACAGCAAACAAGGCCGACGGCGAACGTCGGCTCGCGACCGGTTTGCGACGCGGTTCTGGACAGGTTTTAGACAGAACGCGTGACATCCGGGCGTCCACAAATAATGCGGGAAATCCGTGAAAACACGGCATCGAACGGCCTTGCGGCCGCGAAAAAGCGCGTGGGACACGGGCAGGGAGTTTGCCCGCGTCTCCGACCGCCTACTGTCCGACCCGCCCGATCGGCCGGCCGAGCACGATGGAGGCAATGACGCCCGCGACCACGAAGAGGATGGCGATGATGATCATGATCCGCAGCAACGGTTTGCTCTGGCGCGCTAGGACGAGTTGCAGGCCGCCCTTGACGGTCGAGGCCGTGCCGAACACGAGGAGGGCGAAGGTGATGGCGGCAATCGAGCGTCGCACGCGCTCGAATTCCCGAACAGCGCCGCGATTCGGCGGGGTACTGGGAGAGTCCGCGGCGCTGTTCGGGCGGCTGGCGCAACGGCTTGAATCGGCTCGCGAATCGGCGGGCAGCGGCACAGGCTCAGGCACACCTGGCGGGGGAGCAGCAGAACACTTCGTGTGCCGCTGCTCGACGGTCAGGCGCTCGGCGTCTTCGGCGGCCGCGTGCGCAACGCCCACGACAGCCACGCCGTCAGCACCAGCCCCGCCACCGCCATCACGAGGACCGCGCCGCGTGGCCCCAAGGGCGCGGCCAGGAGACCCGCCGCCAGGATGCCCAAGGGGCCGGCGCCGATGCCGACCGTGACCAGGCCCATCAGCCTGGAGCGCATCTCGGGCGGCGCCTCGGTCAGCATCAGGGTCGATTGCATGTTGCCGAAGCCAGCGGTGCCGAAGCCGCCGATGAAGAGCACCAGGAGCGCCAGCCAGTAGAAGGGCGAGACGGCCATGATGACGAGGGTCCCCATGAACAGCGCCGAGCCGCCGGCGAAAGCGACGCGGCGGTCCATGCGGAGGAAGCCGGCGGCGATCAGCGTGCCGCCAATCAGCGCGCCGGTCGGCTCGGCGGCGGCCAGCACGCCCACCAGCGCGGGGGAGACGTGGAATTCGCCCAAGCCAAGCGGCGCCACCAGGCCCGAGTAGCAGAAGGCGAAGAGGTTGGTGACGACGGTGATGGCGAACACCAGCAGGATGGTGGGCTTGGTCCAGGCGAAGCGCAGGCCTTCCCAGATCTCGGCGGGGATGCGGGCGACCGCGAGCTTGCGCGTGACCTGGCTGTGGACGAGGCCGGCCAGCGCAAAGGCGCCGGCGAACTGGACCAGCGCCGTCATGGTGTAGGCGCCCTTCATGTGCAGCCACTCGAAGGCGAGCCCGCCCAGCAACGGGCCCACCATGCGCGTCATGGCGTTGGTGGCGCTGTCGAGCGCGATCGCCTGGACGATGCGGTGAGGTCCCGCGGCCTCGCCCACCATGCGGCGGCGCGTCGACATCTCGGTGGTCCACATGGTGCCGCTCACGAGATTGCCCACGGCCACGTGCCAGAGTTCGAGATGCCCGGTGGTGGCAAGCGCGGCGAGCAGCGTCGAGGTGACGGCCGCCACCACCAGCGCGGTCATCAGGATCAGCTTGCGGTTGATCGCCTCGGAGATCGCGCCGGCGAAGGCGCCGAGCAGGAGCAGCGGGAGCTGGCGCACCGCCACCACGACCGTGACGGCGAGTGCGGAGCCCGTGACCTCCCAGGCGAACAGGCCCGACGCCAGCATCTCCAGCCAGCGCATGGCATTGGCGAAGGCGCCGACCAGCCAGAGTCGGAGGAAGTCGGGCGAGCGCAGCAGCTCCCGGATCGGCGAGTCCATTGACGATAAGTCTAGCGCGACTCCTGCTGCAGCGCGCGCAGGAGTTCGCGGTCGACCGCGCCGGTCGAGGAACGTCCGCGGGATTGCGCGTAGCGCGTCGCGGCCGTCACCGTCATCGGCCCGGCGACGCTGTCCAGCGGGCCGGGGTAAAAGCCGAGCGCTTTCAGTCGGGCCTGCACGTCCAGGATCTCGCCGCGGTCGAGCGGGATGTCGATCGTCTGCGGTGGCGACGGGGACGGCGGCGACGGCGGAGCGATGGGCTCCGCCCGCGCAGGCGGTGGGGGCGCCGGGTCGAGGATGGCCGGCCGCGTGTCGGTCGCCGGTGGCGGTGAGGGCATGGTCGCTGCGGCCACTGTCGGCGGCGCAGGCGATGGCGGTACCGTCGCCGGGAAAAAGGCGAATGCACCGGCCGCAGCCGCGGTGGCGAAGCTCACCGCCAGCAACCCGAAGATCAGACCGCCGCGCCAACGCAGCCCCGGTCGAGAGTTCTCCTCGTGCAGCGCGGCCATCCGCTCGTTGTTCGCCGGCGGGTTCCGGGCGAACCGGTCGGCAAGCTGCGCCGACAGGGACGCCATGGACCGGTCGAAGGCCTCATTGGCGGCGCCCGCGCCCCTTGCGCGGGCCGTTCTGTCTCCCTGGCGACTCATGAGCTGGTATCCGTTCCGTTACACGACGCTGAACGCGGGCATCCTTGCCCATCATGATCGCGGAAGGGGGTGCGGAGCGGTGACCAATCTGCGTCCTCGTTACCGGCCGATCTCCTCGAGATTCACGCCCTTTGTCTCGATGCGGAACCACCAGGTCACCAGCGCACCCAAGAGCGAGGTGAGGACGAGGCCGGCCAGGAGGAAGTCGGTACCGGTGTGGTAGAGGACCAACGGAAAGGCAAAGGCCGCGATCACGGCGCCCAGCTTGGCGAAGGCGGCGGCAAAGCCCGCGCCCTTGCCGCGGATGTTGGTCGGGAAGACCTCGCCCGCCAGCAGGTAGGTCTGGGCGTTGGGGCCGATGTTGGTCATGAAATTGAAGATCATGAAGCCGCCGAACAGCAGCAGCGTGCGTGCGGGTTCCTGGGTGTGGGCCTGCATTGCCGCCAGCGCGAGGCCGACGGCGCAGCCGATGAAGCCCAGGACCTGGAGGCGGATGCGGCCGATTCGATCCGTGAGCACGACGGCGGCCAGGATGCCCACGACCAGGAAGATGTCGACCAGGACCGCGCCCTTGGCCGCCTCGATGTCGCGGGCGATCACGCCCGCCACGGTCTGCGCACTTGTGATCTCGTGGCCGATCGTCTGGACCAGGATCAGTGGTGTGAACAGGCCGATGCCGTAGGTGCCGAGGTCCTGCAGGAACCACGGCACCGAGGCCAGGATCGTGGCGCGGCGGTTCTTCCTGTTGAAGAGGTCGCGCCAGCGGCCGCGGCGCGCGGCGGGGCTGTGCAGCGCGGAGTCGGGGTCGACGGTATCGGCGAGGTGGACCTGCTTGGGATATTGCGGCTCGCGTTCCAGCAGCCGCTGCAGTTCTCGCTCGGCGTCGTGCCTGCGGCCGCGCGCCATCAGCCATTGGCCGCTGTCGGTGATGAACAGGCGGCCGATCACCACCAGGGCGGCGGGCACGATGGCGGTGGCGTACATCCAGCGCCAGGCGTCGAGCTGGGGCGAGTGGGCCAGGATCGCATAGCCCACCGCCGTGCCGACCAGCGCGCCGATCGCCTGGAAGGCGAAGGCGCCCAGCACCAGCCGGCCGCGGTCGCGGCTGGGGATGCTCTCGGAGATCACGAGGTGGGCGGTGGGATAGTCGCAGCCCAGCGCTACGCCGACGCCGAACAGGAAGAAGACCAGCCAGCCGAACCCCGGCGCCACGGCGAGGCCGACCAGGAAGACAACGAACACCAGCATCTCGAGCACGAACATGAAGCGGCGGCCGTAAGTGTCGGCGAGACCGCCGAGTGCGATGGCGCCGACCATTATTCCGGCCAGCGGTGCCGCGCCGACCAGGCCCTTCTCGAGCGAGGAGAGGTCGTATTCCTTCACGATCAGCGGCAGGGCGACGCCGGTCATGAAGACGACCAGCCCCTCGAAGAACTTGCCGGCGGTGGCCAGCAGCCAGATCCGCCACTGCATGCGGGTGAGCGGCACGGTCGGCGTGGGCGTGCCGTCGGGCCACGCGGGCGTCTGGTCGATGTAGCCCTGGACGCTCCGCGGCTCGGTCATACTGGACAGACTAGCGGACGCCGCTACGTTCAGGTGTTCACAAATCAAAGAAACGACATCGAGGAAACGTCATGTTGCATCGTCGTAGTCTGCTGGTCGCTGCCCCGGCCATCGTGGCCAGTTCGTCCGCCTGGGCCCAGGCCGCCTGGCCCAACAAAACCGTAAAATTCATCTGCCCCTTCGCGCCGGGCGGCGGCACCGACACGGTGAGTCGGCTGATCTGCGACCAGCTCGGCCGCATCCTGAACCAGACCTTCGTGGTCGAGAACAAGGGCGGCGCGGGCGGCAACATCGGCACGGCCGAGCTCGCGCGTGCGGCGCCCGACGGCTACACGCTCGGGCTGATCACCGTGGCCAGCCACACGCTGAACCCGATGCTCTATACAAAGCTGCCGTATAATCCGGACAAGGACATCGTGGGCGTCTCGCGGCTCGCCATTCTGGCCAACCTGCTGGGCGTGACGCCGTCGCTGCCGGCCAACAACATCGCCGAGCTGATCGCGCTCTGCAAAAAGGACCCGGGCAAGTATTCCTTCGCCTCGTCGGGGCCGGGCACGTCGCTGCATCTCAGCGGCGAGCTGTTCAAGAGCATGACCGGCGTCGACATCATCCACGTGCCCTACAAGGGTGCGGGGCCGGTCTACAACGATCTGATGGCGGGCACGGTGAACATGATGTTCGCCAACATGCCCTCGATGCTGCCGCACGTCCGCGCCGGCAAGCTGAAGGGGCTGGGCGTGACCTCGGCCGAGCGCTCCAAAGCCGCGCCGGAAATTCCGGCCATCGCCGAGACCGTGCCGGGCTATGTCGCCACCTCGTGGTACGGCGTCGGCGCACCGGCCGGCACGCCCGAGCCGATCCTAGCCAGGCTCGAGGCCGCCATCGCCGAGGCGCTGGCCAATCCCGACATCCAGAAGCGCTGGGCCAACGACCTCGGCCTCGACATGCCGCCGCTGGGTCGCAAGGGCTTCGACGAGTTCGTGGCCCAGGACCGCAAGCTCTGGGCCCCCGCCGTGCAGGCCTCGGGCGTCAAGCTCGACTAGATAAACTGGCGCATCGCCGCGATCACGATCAACGCGCCTGAAGCCATCAGCGCGCTGCCGGCCGAGATGACGTAGAGCGCCCGGCCGGGCGAGAGGCGTCCCATCGACGCCGCGATCCAGAAGAACGGGTCGTTGACGTGGCACACCGCCATCGAGCCCGCGCCCGCCGCCGCGGCGGCAAGTGCGCGGCCCGAGGCGCTGTCGAGGCCGAGGGCCGGCAGCATCGGCTCGACCATGCCCGAGGCGGTGAGCACCGCGGTCAGCGAATTACCCTGCATGGTCTTGACGATGGCCGCCGCCAGGAATGGCGTCAGCACGCCGTAGCGCGGGTGCAGCGCGTATTCGGCTAGCAGCTCGGCCATGCCGGTCTCGTCGAATACGCGACCCAGGCCGCCCGACGCACCGACTGCCAGCAACAGCGGCGCCCACGAGCGGCCAACCAGCGCCGAGGGTTCCCAGCGTCGTGCGAGCACAATGGCCAGCGTGATGGCGATGGCGGTCAGGATCAGCGGCTTGGCGATACCGGTATAGAATTCGCGCGCGCCGCCCTTGCCCAGGGGCTCGCTCGGCATCTGCGCCACCGACTGGACGATCAGCAGCGCGATCGGAATGCCGATGCAAAGCCACGCCCAATCGAGCCGGCCCGGCACCTGCCCTGCGGGCTCCTGCCGCGCGACGTGCCACCAGCCGAGCGCCGCGGCGACGATCGCGATCGGCACGGCGACCATCATCATGGTGCGCAGGTTGGCCTTCATCACCGATGCCGCTGCCACGGCAAGAGGCGAAGGGGCAATGAGGGCGGCTACGGCCAGCAAGGTCAGCGCCATGCCCAAGGCACGCCGCGGCGCGTCCTGGCCGGCCGGCTGCAGCAGGGCGAGCCCACCCGCGGCCGATCCACCAAGGCCCGCCAGCGCGCCGGCCACGGCCGAGGTGCCGGTGCCCAGTGGTGTCCGGAGCAGCACGGCGCCGGCCAGGGCGCCGGCCACCACCAGCAAGCCGACTTGCTCCAGGGCGTTGCTGAAACCGAGGCCAAAGGCCTTGCCGATCGACTGGAAGGTCATGTCGGCGGCGATGCCGTAGACCACCACGGTGGCCATGATGGCCAGGAAGGCGGGCAGGCGGATGCGCTGGACCAGGAGCACGATCAGCGCCACGGCGATCGGCACGAGAAGGGAGGCAAGAAGCATGGGACGAATCTTAGTCGGCTGTTACAGTGCCGTCATGCGCCTCCTCGCCGTTTTGCTGTTGATGCCCTTGCTTTTGATCCTGGGTCTTATGGCGCCCGCCAGCGCGCAGGGTGGGCTCGTCCGCATCGAAGGCAAGAACTTCATCGCCGCCGACGGCAGCACCATCAACCTCAAGGGCATCAGCCTCGGCAACTGGCTGATGCCCGAGGGCTATATGTTCAAGTTCGAGGTCGCCAAGGCACCGCGCCAGATCTTTAGCGCCTTCGACCGCCTTTTGGGACCTGAGCGCGCGTCCGCATTCTGGCGGCAGTACCGCGACACCTACATCACCCAGGACGATATCAAGTTCATCAAGTCCGTCGGCTTCAACATGGTGCGGGTGCCGCTGCACTATCGTTTGTTCATGACGGCCGACGGCGAGATCTCGGGCGAGGGCTGGGCCCTGCTCGACCGCGTCGTCGGCTGGGCCGCGGCGGCAGGGCTCTATGTCATCCCCGATCTGCACGCCGCGCCCGGCGGCCAGACCGGCATCAACCATGATGACGGGCCGGGCTATCCGTTGATGTTCTATGTGCCGCGCGACCGCGATCTCACGGTCAAGCTATGGCGCGCGGTGGCGCAGCGCTACAGCGGCAATCCGACGATCCTGGGCTACGACATTTTGAACGAGCCGATCGCGCCGTATCACGATGTGGCGACGCTGAATGCGCGCCTCGAACCCTTTTACAAGCGCGCGACGGCGGCGATCCGCGAGGTCGATCCCGGCCGCATTGTGTTCCTGGCCGGCGGGCAATGGAGTTCCAGCTTCGCCATGTTCGGTCCGCCCTTCGCCGGGAACCTCGCCTACACCTATCACTCGTTCTGGGCGTCGACGAAGCGCGACTCGATCCAGCGGCATCTCAACTTCGCCAATCTCCATGACGTGCCGCTGTTCCTGGGAGAGACCGGCGAGCTCACCGACGAATGGAACGAACGCTTCCGTCGCCTGCACGAGACACACGGCATCGGCTGGTCGTTCTGGACGTTCAAGAATCTCGACACGCCATCGACGATCGTCTCGATTCCGCGGCCCCAAGGCTGGGCCGAGATCGTGGCCTATGCCGACGGCAAGCGGACGGACAAACCCTCGGCCGAGGTGATCAACCGCGCCGTCGCCGAATACCTCGACGGCATAAGATTCCGCAATGGCACGATCCGCTGGAGCTACCTGGCGTCGCTGGGCCTGAAGAGCGCGCCTTAACGTTCTTTAGATGAACATGTCGCGCTGGTTATAGTTCTTCAGCATCGTTTCGCGCGTCGTCTCGTTCCAGCGGCTCTCGTCTTCGCGGCCCGCCAGCGGGCGATAGACATAGGCGCGCTCCCGCGGGAAGCGCTGTCGCCGGGCGTCGATGGCGAGCTGGAGAATGCGTGCGCGCTCGGTGATGCGCGCTTCGTCGTAGGTCTCGACCACGCCGGTCAACCGCCGCGTCGTCACCCCCAGCACGCGATTCCTGGGAAAGAAGCCGGCATTGAGCGTGATGCGCCGGTCGGGCGATGAGTTGGCGAACGAGCCGTGCAGCAGCTGTCGGTTGGTGATGATCGTGTCGCCGGGGGCGCACAGCATGGGCACGGCGCCCTCGATCCGGTCCGAGCCGCCCTTGGAGCTGTTCTGGGCCACCAGCTTCCTGATGTCGGCCTTGCCGAGCTTGTGGCTGCCGGGCAGCACCCAGACTCCGTTGCCGGCCGTGCTGGCGTAGAGCTGCGTCATGAAGTTGAAGCCGTGGGCGCCCATGTCCCAGTCCGGCGCCGTCCAGTGGGTCGTGCCGTCCTGGTGCCACGCGACGGACGGGCCGAGGCCCGCTTCCTTTACGAAGGTCACCTCGTTGTAGGGCACGAAGTCTTCTCCCAGGACCGCCGCCGCCACACCGAGCAATCCCGGATGGCCGTACAGCCGCAGCGCCGTATCCATCAGGTGCAGGTTGCCGTCGAGCAGTTCCACGGTCCACGCAGGCCCGCCTTCGCCCAGGGTGGGCTGGAGCATCTCGACCGGATGACGTCCATTGTTCTTGTCGGTGCCGCCGACAGGATCGCTCAAGGGTTTGGCCCAGCGATAGGGCGGCTTGATGATTCCATCCGTGCGGTTGCGGTCGGCCTCGGGCGAGGCGGGCGCGCGTGCCAGCACGGCGTCGACATCGGCCCGCAGCTCGGCCAGCTCCTCGGGCCCGACCACGCCCTCCAGCACATAGAAGCCGTGGGTCCAGTAGGAGTCGAGGATCGAGCGATCGAGTTTGCCGTCGGCATCGAACCGGATCGGCCCGCGGTTACCGAGCGCCCTGGCACGTGCCTCGCCGGCGCGGCTGTAATCGGCCATTGCCCGCACATGGTCCTGGGCCGTCAGTGGAACAGTGGCCTGGATCGGTGTGGCTTCGGTCATCGCCATCGGAGCTCTCCTCGGTGGGGAAGCACCCGACGATACCCCGGTCCTCCGCCGGTGGCCAAATGCCGTCGCCCGCTCTGCGGAGGTTGGCTACGGATCGCCTCTCCTCACCGCGGCAGTTCGAACCGCACGCCGGCGCGGGCCAGACCGCCGCCCATCGCCGCCGCAGAGCCGTCGGCCCGCCAGCAGGCCGCGCCCGTCATGCTGCCGTCGTCGTGGAATTCGATGGCATTCATGCCGCCCGCCACCGTCGGCATGATCTTGAGCGTGTGGCCGCGCGCCTCGAGGCCCTGGCGCACGTCGGCAGGAATGCTGTGCTCGACTTCCAGCACTGGCCCCTCGGTCCAGACGCGCGGCGCCTCGACCGCCTCCTGCAGTTCCATGTCGTGGTCGATCAGGTTGACCAGCGCTTGTAGCGCCGAAGGGAATATCTTGCGGCCGCCGGGCAGGCCCAACGCATAACGGACCTTGCCCTCGCGTACCGCCATCATCGGCGACATCGAGGTGGTGACCCGCTTGCCCGGTTCGATCGACAGCGCGTTGCCGCGCCGCGGATCGAAGTTGTTCATGTAGTTGTTGGGGATCATGCCGGTGCCGGGCACGATGAAGCGCGCGCCGAACAGGCTGTTGATGGTCTGCGTGGTGCTGACGACGTTGCCCTTGCCGTCGGCCACGGTGAGATGGGTGGTGTCCGCGCCTTCCGCTGCCTGCAATCCACTCTGCCAGCGTATGGCGCGCGCGAGGTCGAGGCCGGCGCGGCGGGCGTCGGCGTAGTTCTTGGCCACGATGCGCTCGACCGGCACTTTCACGAAATCAGGATCGCCACTTGCCTCGGCGCGGTCGGCGAAGGCGATCTTCAGCACCTCGGCCAGCAGATGAAACGTGTCCACGGTGCCGAAGCCCAGCTTGGCGATGTCGTAGCCTTCGAGGATGTTCAGCATCTGCGTGATGTGCACGCCCGAGGCGGCTGGCGGGGGCGGGCCTAAAATGTCCCAGCCGCGATAGCGGCCGCGTATCGGCGCACGCTCCGCCACCTTGTAGCCGATGAGATCCGTACGGCTCACGAAGCCGCCGGTCTTCTCCATGCATTCCACCAGCAGGTCGCCGAGCGCCCCGCCATGCAATGCCTTCTCGCCCTGCTGCGAGACCAGAGTCAGCGCCTCGGCATAGTCGCCCTGGACGAGACGCGTGCCGGGCTTCAACGGCATTCCACCTGGAAGGAGGCGCGCCGCCGCAAGCTTGTCCTTTGAGAGATCGGTCGCGGCGTCCTTGATGCAGTCCGCCAGATAAGGCGTGACGGCAAAGCCTCGGGCGGCGTGGCGGATCGCGGGCTGCATCACGTCGGCAAGCGGCATCGTGCCGTAGCGTTCGAGGGCGAGGCACCAGGCGCGCAGCGAGCCAGGTGCTGCCACCGACTTCGGACCGACCAGGTTTTCCGCGCCCTCGACGTCGTAGACTTCTGGCGCGGCGCCCGGCACGGGACGGTACATGTCGGGATGGCCCGACTTCGGCACGGCACTCATGCCGTCCAGGATGCGGTGGCTGCCGTCGGCGAGGCGGATGTGGCAGGTCGTGCCGCCGACCAGCCCCACCATCATCGGCTCGACCACGGTCAGTGCGAACTGCATGGCAACGGCGGCATCGATCGCGTTGCCGCCCGCTGCCAGCATCTCCGCACCGGCGGCCGAGGCCAGCGGATGGTTGGACACGGCCATGCCACTCTTGCCGCGCGCCGGCTGCTTCTCGCAGGTGAACTTCGTGCCCGCCCGGTCCCGCCAATTTGTCATCGACTCCCCCTCACCCAACTTCTGCCCCAAATGTTGGGAGAGGAGCATGACTCAAAGATCTCTTCTTTCATATTCCTCTTGCCCTTGAGGGAGAGGTAAGGTGAGGGGGAGGGCCGCAACGTGGATGACGAAAAGTACCTGAAGAAAGCCTTCGACGTGGCCCGACGGGCGCGCGAGGGCGGCCAGCATCCCTTCGGCTGCATTCTGGTCGACGCCGAGGGCGCCGTCCTGATGGAGCAGGGAAACGCGTATCTGCAGGAAGGCCAGGACATGACGGCGCATGCCGAGCGCATGATCGCGACGCGCGCGTCGAAGGCGTATCGCCCTCCCTTCCTCGCCGCGTGCACGCTCTACGTATCGGCCGAACCCTGCGCGATGTGCGCCGGCGCGATCTACTGGGCCGGCATCGGACGCGTCGTCTATGGCCAGGCCGAGCACGACCTCAAGACGGCAGCGGGTCTTGATCCCGAGAACCCGACGATGAGTCTGCCGTGCCGGACCGTCTTTGCCGCCGGACAACGCCAGGTGGAGGTCGTCGGCCCCCTGCTGGCCAACGAGGCCGCCGAACTTCAGGCGGATTTCTGGAAGAACCGGGCATGATGCAGCCGCCGGCCTGACGGTCGGTTGCTCCCCCCTTACCCAACCGCTCTCCCTCCATCGGCGCTGTACCGGATCAGGGTCCGCCGCCATGCTGCGCCCGACAGGATTTGTTCGAAGGGGGGCGTGATGGTGCCGTCCGGTTTAGCCGATATCGTCCGCGGCCTGCGCTCCCGGCGTGTCGAAGAGGAATTGGCCGCGCGCCAGAACCCCTTCCTCGTCGAGGCCCTGCGCAAGGAGAAACTCGAGGGGCAGCGCATCGCGGCCTGGGCGCGAACGGTTGCACTCGTGGCGAGCGGCATCCTGATCACGTTCCAGAACGCGAGTTGGAGCGTTCTCTACTTCCACGGGCTCCTGCTGATCTTCATCGCCCTGGGCTGGGCGCAGCTGCGCTATGCCACGGTGGGCCATTCCCGCGTCGAGCTCGCGCTGATCCTGGCCGACCTCGTGCTACTGGCGGTGACGCTCACGGTGCCCAATCCCTTCGCGCCGGGAGATTTTCCCACGGCGATGATCTATCGCTTCGAGACCTTTCCCTACTTCTTCATCATCCTGGCGCTCGCGACGCTGGCCTATTCCTGGCGGACCGTCCTCACCATGGGCAGCGCGTTCGTGGCGATCTGGTTCCTGTCCGTTCTCGGCGTCGCCCTGTTCGGCACGACCGACCCGGAACTGGGAAGCAGGGTTGCCGTGGCTTTTGCCGCCATGCCCGGGGTGCGCGACATCGTCGACCCGAACTCCGTGGTCTGGTCGATCCGCGCCCAGGAGATGGTCATCTTCTTCCTTGTTTCGGCGATCCTCGCGCTGCGAGGGCAGCGGTCGAACGCGCTGCTGATCCGCCAGGCCAGTATCGCCGCGGAACGCGCCAACCTGTCGCGCTACTTTCCGCCCTCGCTGGTGGACGAGCTGGCGTCCGCCAGCAGCGACGTCGGCGCGGTTCGGTCGCAGGAAGTTGCGGTGCTGTTTGCCGACATCGTGGGTTTCACCCAGCTCGCCGAGCGCGAGAGGCCCGAGACGGTGATACAGCTCCTCAGGAGCTGTCATGCCGTCATCGAGCAGGCAATCTTCGCGAACGGCGGCACCCTCGACAAGTATCTGGGTGACGGCGTGATGGCGACCTTTGGGACGCCGCGGATCTCGCCCGCGGATTGCGCCAACGCGCTCGCCGCCGCCAGGGACATTGTCGACGGCGTCGCGTCCGGCAATGCCGCGCTGGCGACGTCCGGCCTGCCGCAATTGCGCATCTCCGTCGGCGTTCATTTCGGGCCGGCCATTCTCGGCAATATCGGCTCGGAGCGGCGGCTTGAATTTGCAACGCTCGGCGACACGGTGAACGTGGCGAGCCGGCTGGAGGCGGCTACGCGCGGCCTCGCATGCCAGATCGTCGCCAGCGACGCGGTGGTGTCGCGCGGCGACGGCGCCGCGAGAGGCGATTTCCGCCGCGTCCCGGCGCTCAGCCTGCGGGGGCGGGAGGCCCCGATCGACGTCTGGGTGTCGTAGCGGCGCCGACGCCGGCCCCTCTTACTTCTTCTTGGTGAAGTCGGCGTAGCGCGCCTTGGCCGCGTCGTTCGGTGGATAGAGGCCGGGCAGAGGCACGCCGCGTTCCACCTCCGACATGATCCAGCCTTCGAGCCGTTCCTGCTCCTGGCCTTCCTTGGCGACCGCCTCGACCAGATCCTTGGGGATCAGCACGGCGCCATCGTCGTCGACCACGATCACGTCGTCGGGGAACACCGCCACGCCGCCGCAGCCGATCGGCTCCTGCCAGCTCACGAAGGTGAGGCCGGCGACCGACGGCGGCGCCGCGGCGCCCTGGCACCAGACCGGCAGCCCGGTGGCGAGCACGCCCGACATATCGCGCATCACGCCGTCGGTGACCAGGCCCGCCACTTTCTTCTTGGCCATGCGGGCGCACAGGATATCGCCGAAAATTCCGGCGTCGGTCACGCCCATCGAGTCGGCCACCACGATCGCGCTTTCGGGCATCGCCTCGATGGCGGCGCGCGTCGAGATCGGCGAGCCCCAGCTTGCCGGCGTTGCGAGATCTTCCCGGGCCGGCACGAACCGCAAGGTGAAGGCGCGGCCCACCAGCCGTCCCTGGCCGGCCTTGATCGGCCGCGTGCCGCGCAGCCAGACATTACGCAGGCCCTTCTTGAGCAGGATCGTCGTGATGCTGGCCGTCGTCACCTTGGACAGGACGTCCTTGATATCGTTCGAAAGCGGGGCGGTCGGTAATCAACAGGACGGTTTGGGCCATCACGCTTCCTTTGTATCGGGGCTGAGACTTATAAACGCAGCCGTCGCGCGGCTCAAGCACTAACTGGGACAGGGGGCCCCAGCTTCTTCGGTGCTCCGATTTGGGACAGGAGCCACATCAGCCCCAGGAGCAGGCTCACCCCGATCAGCCATTCCGTGTAGCTCGAGCTCTTTTGTAGGGAGCGTCCCAGCACGCCGTAGGCCACCAGCAGCTTGCCCTCGAGCACCGGAATGATCCCCGCCATGTGCTGCGACAGATTCAGCCGAATCTGCAGCGCCGCGCCGCCGCCCTCCACCGCCACGGCGTAGTGCGTCTTGCCGGCCTTGCCGCTGCGCAAGAACTCGGCCGCACTGATGCAATGCGGTGAAACCCGGCGGTGCGTTCCTACTTGGATGTAGCGCTGGGTCTCTCGCGCGGCCTTCACCATCGCGCGGCCTTCGCGTTGCGTGTGACAAATGGGTTTCTCCACGTAAACATGGGCGCCAGCCTTCACTGCGGCAATCGTTGGCAGGGCGTGCCAATGGTCTGGCGTGCCAACGATGCAGATCTCGGGCTTCTCCTTGGCAAGCATCTCGCGATAATCCTTATAAAGGCGGGGTTGGTCCCCGTTGAGCTGGTTTACTTCCGTATATGCCTTATCCAGTTGGCTCTCATCGACATCGCAGAGCCCTACAACTTGCGATTGGCGCGATTGCATCGCGCAACGGAGAATATTCATGCCCCACCAGCCTGATCCAATGAGTGCTGTGCGATAGCGTGAGTTGGCCTGCGCTAGCAGAGGAAGCGGGGCCAAGAGGAGTTTTCGGCGGTTCATAGGGTTATGTATACTGTGTGAGCCCCCCCACTGCAAGCGAAACCGTAAAAATGTCCGACGCAGACTCCTTTATCCGTACCCTCTCGCATGAGCTTCGCCAGCCCCTCAGCACGATCGAATCGATTGCCTACTATCTCCAACTCGCGCTGCCGCAAGCAGACCCCAAAATTGGCGAGCAATTGACTCGTTTGCGCTCTTTGGTCGATCAAAGCAATTGGATCTTATGCGACGCGTTATTATTGGCCCAAAACGGCAATGTCCACCCGGAAGTATTGGACCTGGACGAGCTGGTAACCGAGTTTGTGATGGATGAAGGCTTCTGCGAAGGCCCGCATCCCACTTTTGATTTGAATCTCAACGCAGTTCCAGTACAAATGGATTACCAGCAGGCTCGCCAGATGGTGCAGAATATCTGCCGCCTCTTCCGTATGACCGCCCGGCCGGACGCAGTAATCTACATTCATACTCGTGTGCTCCCTAGCGGTGGGGTGCTGCTCAAAGCGCACGCCGCCGGGCCGGCCCTCGAAGAAGCAATGCCGGCTGGGACCAATCTTTCCTTGAGCTGCCTGCAAAAAATTGCCGATCAGAATGCGTCCGCGCTGTTTATTAGCTTTTCAAATCCGCTTCATCTGGAGCTGGGAGTTGAAGTTCCTGCTGCCCGGCGCTCCTTTGCTGCATCTCACGCAGTTGACGGAGTTCTGCCTGCATTTGTGGAAGACGCGCGGCATGGGCCAACTGCTCTAGATAGTCTTTAAGCGGCCGGGCTGGAGTGCCCCAAACGGTTTGTCCCGAGCGGACAATCTTCGACGTAAGAATACCGCAGCCGGAGCCTAGGACAGCTCTGCTTTCGATTCTTGCTTTGTCGCCAATGCCTACCTGGCCGCCGATAACGGCGTATTCATCCACCAGCACCGCCCCGGAAAGGCCGGTCTGCGCGGCGATGACTACATGGTCAGCGATGCGGCAGTTGTGACCGATGTGTACAAGGTTGTCGAGCTTCACGCCATTGCCGATGCTGGTAACGCCCAGCGCAGCCCGGTCAATACAGGTATTCGCTCCCACCTCGACATCATTTCCCAGCTTTACGGTACCCACTTGAGGAAACTTTTCATAGCGTCCGCCGGTCATTACAAAACCAAAGCCATCCGCGCCGAGAACACAGCCCGAATGCAGAATGGCGCGGTCTCCGATCTCGACTGAGTCATAGAGCGTGACACGGGGATGCAACAGGCACTCCTCGCCAATCACGACGTGGGAGCCGATGGAAGAACCCGCATAGATTCGCGTACGGGCACCTATCCTTACATGGTCCGCAATCACCACGTAAGGACCCACGTAGACTTCGTCTCCTAAGGTGACGTTTTCGCCGAGAACGGCGCTGGGATGCACTCCGGCTTGCGCCTTAGGCATGGGATAGAGACGGTAGAGCGCGCGAGCGAAGGAAGCCCGGGCATCGTTGGCACGGATGACTGTACGTCCCGGGGAGAGAAAATCCTGAGTGGAAATCAGGCAACCAGCGGCGGAAGCTTCGGCGAGCTTCCAATATTTTGGACTACTCACGAAGGACAGATCTTCGCTGCCCGCCTTCTCCAACTCGGCAGCTCCCCGCAACTCCCGCTCTCCGTCTCCTTCGAATGTGGCATTAAGCCAATCTGCTAATTCACGAACGCGCATAATCTATTTATGCCTTTAGATGCCTCCGCGTGCATAGCCCCTACGGCGCGCATTCATCCAGAAGCGGATATTGGCCCCGGATGCGTTGTGGGCGAGTACTGCGTCATCGAGAGCGACGTGCGCCTCGGAGTGGGCTGTATTCTCGAACCGTACGTCTACATTAAGCGATGGACTAGCCTCGGCGAAGCGAATGAAATTAGTGCCGGGACGGTGTTAGGCAGCGATCCGTTGGATAAGAACTTCAAGGGAGCGCGCAGTTACTTGGTGATAGGGAATCGCAATAAAGTACGCGAGCACTTCACAATCTCGCGCGCCACCAAGCCCGAGGCCAGCACGATCATTGGCGACGATAACTTCATCATGACCGCGGGGCACATTGCTCATGATTGCGTGATTGGCAACCAGACCGTAATTTGCAGTAGTGCTTTATTGGCTGGCTATGTGAGCGTGGGAGACCAAGCCTTTCTCTCCGGCGGCGTCGTGGTGCATCAACATTCCAAGAT
>ENA-ORBV01008445-ORBV01008445.1-microbial-mat-metagenome-genome-assembly--contig:-NODE-8445-length-17317-cov-6.744664_pt1 | contig 17317 bp, 19 predicted proteins | sample MGYA00237777_ERZ505514 | MGnify/ENA primary metagenome ERZ505514 (study PRJEB26160, sample SAMN06269048) | microbial mat metagenome | isolation source: Oligotrophic lake microbial mat | place...
AATGATACGGCGACCACCGAGATCTACACCTCTCTATTCGTCGGCAGCGTCAGATGTGTATAAGAGACAGCCGTGGACTTGCCCAGGGTGTCGATCGCCTCTGTGCTGATCTCAACGCGCTCGCCCTTCTCCATGACCGCCTCGAAGCCAAAGACGAGACGTGCGCGCCCCTTGACCCGCTTGGCCGGAACCGCGGTGAAGATCCGACCCCGGACCTCCGAACCCTTGTCGAGGGTGAAGCCCTGGAGTGGAACGTCTTCGGTGAGAACCGCGAGGACCGAATCCCCTTCTCGGCTCGCGTCCGAGGAAAGCGTCGATTGGAGCTCGATCGGAAGCAAGGTTCCATCCGGGACCACCAGGCGCACACGAGGGGTCGGCGTCGCCCTTTCAGGGTTCGGTTCGGTTCGCACGGGTGCTGGGGCGGGCGCTTGCGACGCGGGTGCCAGTTGAGAGGCAGGCAGCGTGGCTTGGGGCGCGCTATCTCCGGTCGCGATGGCGTTGTCGGGCCCGCAACCGAAGGGGATCAGAGAGGTAGAAAGAAGGAGCGTCGTCAGTTTCGTTTTCATTTGATTTGGGTCCTCTTGGAGTACGTCCCGCACCCGACAAGAGTGCGGACACGGTCCTGACGGTAGCGCGTGCTTGCGCCAAGCGTCTGTATCCTTCACCACATTGGGTCTCAACTCCATCCCTTCCACAGGAATACGACCGTGACACTTCTCACTCGTAAGACAACCACCGCTCTCTTCTCACTGGCTTTGGCACTTCCGGCGCGGCTGGCCGCAGGAACCGAAACGCCCAGCATTGATGAGATGGTGGGGCTCCGACGCGCCTTGCAGCCGGCACTCTCCCCCGACGGTTCGCGTGTCGCCTACGTGATCCGCAAGGCGAATTGGGACGACAACGCGTTCGAAACCGAGATCTGGCTGGCCGACCCACGGACAGGAAAAAATTCCCTCTTCACGGGAGGCCGAAAGTCCACCGACTCGCCCGCTTTTTCACCCGATGGATCGTCGCTCGCTTTTCTTTCCGACCGCGACGGCAAACGACAGATCTACGTGATCGGTTTGTCCGGGGGTGAGTCGCGAAAGCTCACCGCCTCCGAGGAGGGTGTGGTGCGGTTCGCCTGGTCGCGCGACGGGAATCGAATCGCCTTCGTGGCGCAGGACCCAAAAACTGATGCCAAGAAAGAGCGACAGAAGAAATACGGGGAGGTGACGATCGAGGACGAAGCCACGGCACCCGCAGAGTCTCGGACCTTGGAAGCCAATTGACCTCGATGACCCTGGGCACGAGCGAGGTCGTTTCGTGGAAGAGCTCGGATGGAGCGGTCATCGAAGGGGTTTTGCGGAAGCCTGCGGGTTTCAGGCCCGGCACGCCCGCGCCTCTGCTGGTCATCATTCATGGGGGGCCCACCGGCGTCTCGCGGCCAACGCTCTTCGGCGCGACCTACGTCCAGGGTGGCTACATCTCGGCCTTTCTCACCACTCACGACTCTGCGCGCTTCCGCGCGGTTTCGGTCGGCGCCGGCATCTCGAACTGGGTGACCTACTACGTGAGCACGGACATCCATCCCTTCACGCGTCAGTATCTGAAGGCGACCCCCTGGGACGATCCGGAGGTCTACCGCAAAACGTCGCCGATGACGTACATCAAGGGCGGCAGCGCGCCCACCTTGATTCAGCATGGGGACGCCGATCTGCGCGTGCCCGTATCGAACGCGCTTGAGCTGTATCAGGGGCTGCGCGATCAGGGTGTGACCACGCGCTTGGCCCTGTATCGAGGCTTCGGCCACGGCCTCAACAAACCCAAGGCGGTGCGCCACGCCCTCCAGGAGAACCTCGACTGGTTCGACGCGCACCTGTTCGGAGCCGCGAATGGAAACTAGCAGGGGCGAATGAAGCGCCTGCTGATTTCGTGCGGGGAGCCCTCGGGCGAGTTCTACGGCGCCGAACTCGTCGCGGAACTTCGCCGCCGGCATGAGGACCTCGAGGCCTTTGGCCTGGGCGGAGACCGACTGGCGGCGGAAAACGTCCGTCTGCTCGCACACCTGCGCGACCTCGCGGTGGTCGGCCTGGTCGAGGTGTTGTCGCACCTGCTTCGGCTTAAGGCTCTTTTCGATTCGGTGGTCGCCGAGGCGGCCCGAGTGCGCCCTGATGTCGCGGTGTTGATCGACTACCCCGACTTCAATCTCCGCCTCGCTCGCGAACTCCGAAAGCTCGGGATACCGGTGGTGTACTACGTTTCGCCGCAACTGTGGGCCTGGCGGCGGGGCCGCATCCGAAACGTCAAGCGCGACGTGGCGAAAATGCTGGTGATCTTCCCTTTCGAGGAGCAGATTTATCGCGACGCGGGGGTGCCGGTGGCATTCGTCGGACATCCCTTGATCGACCATGTCCGGCCTCCTATGGATCGCGCCTCGGTGTCGGCCCGGCTTGGCCTCCTCCCGGATCGCCCCGTGATCGCATTGCTTCCCGGAAGTCGAAACAAAGAGGTGGGTTTCAACCTGCCGCCGATGATCGAGACGGTGAATTTACTGCGGGTGCTTCGACCGGACCTGCAGTTCGTACTGGCCGGGGCGCCGCATCTTCGCGTCGGAACATTTCAGGAGGCCTCGGCCTCCGGAATCACGGTAGTCGAAGGCGCCACCCGCGACGTGCTTTCCGCCGCGCGTGTCGCCATCGTGGCTTCGGGGACGGCGACGGTCGAGACCGCACTCACCCTGACGCCGATGGTCGTCGTGTACCGCCTATCCGCCCTGACCTACGCGTTGGGTAAACCGCTGGTGAGCGTGTCGAACTACGCGATGGTGAATCTGATCGCCGGGCGGGTGGTGGTCCCCGAACTGATCCAGAGCGCTTTCACCGCGGCCCGCGTAGCCGAAGAGACGTTACGGATTCTCGATGAGGGGACGCCGCGCTCCGAAATGCTTCGGAGCCTCAGCGAGGTGCGAGAGAAACTGGGCAAGGGAGGAGCCACCCTCCATGCCGCCGACGAGATCGACGAATTCTTCGAAGGTCAGTGATGGCCCGAGTGGTCGACCGGAATTTCAGGAGGAGCCGGCGGGAGGACCACCGGAATCGCTGAGTTCAGCACGCGACCCCACGTGGGCGCGAGTGTGGCCTTGAGGGTCCAGTCGGCAAGGATGAGGGTCGCGGCGATGAGAACCCACGATCGGACGCGGGCCCACGGAAGGGTGGGATATCGGAAGAGTCGGGACAGTAGTGGCCCCGCGAGAACCACGCCGAGGATGCAGAACGCGGCCACCCGGCAGATCGCCCAGGGCTGCCAGCCGAAGAAGACGGTGGCCCACCAGGCTCCATCGGCGCGGTGGATCGAAGCCACGTAGCCGTTCATGTAGTTCGTGAGCACGGCGCCACCCGTGATCGAGACCAGGCTGCCGGTAAGCAGGCTGACCGCGACGAAGGCCACAAGGTGGGTGATATGCAGGGGCAGGAAGAGCCGCCAGTTACCCTCGGTTCCTCCACCGAAACGGATCCAATGGAACATCTCCTCCCGATATTCGGGACCGTTGAGGACGAGCGGTGTAAGGCCGTCCGCAGTAGGCCAGAACGCGAGAAAGGCCGTGCCGAAGACCGCGAGCGCCACCGGGAAAATCAGCATGAGCCCGATGGCCCCGCGAAGGTCACCCGAACGAAGGCGGCGGGTCATGAGCCACCAGGCCGGCGCCGCGTTCAGAACCGGCAGCAGGTACCGCGAATCAACGGCAAGACCGATCGGGTACGAAAGCGCGATGGCGCCAATGAGCCGTATCGCGTCTTTGCGAATCGGCTCCGGGGTCATCTTCAGGCTTTACCCACCGGCAAGCGTTCGAAGTTGACCATGGAAGCGAACTGATGGAAGCGCTCTTCGATCTCGGCTCGGGTCAGGTCTAAGAATCGCTCCACGCCGAACGCTTCGCAGCAGAAGGACGCAACCGTCGAGCCCATGATGACAGCCTGACGGAAGGTGGCGACATCGTGGGAGTTCGCGTGATCGAGATAACCCATGAAACCGCCCGCGAACGAGTCGCCGGCACCGGTCGGGTCCTTCACGTGTTCCAGCGGAAACGCGGAAGCGAGGAAACACGAATCCTCCTGGAACAGAAGTGCTCCGTGTTCACCTTTCTTGATGATCAGCGTCTTCGGGCCCATGGCCCGGATGGCGCGGGCCGCGCGGATGATGTTCCAATCGCCCGCAAGTTCTTTCGCTTCGGAATCGTTGATCAGCAGAACCTCGACCTTGGCCAGCGTCTTCTTGAGCTCTTCAAGGCGATGGTTGATCCACAGATTCATGGTGTCGCAACCCACCAGACGCGGGGCCTCGACCTGCTCCAGAACATCCCGCTGAAGCGACGGCTCGATGTTCCCGAGGAAAAGCCGGTCCGACTTGCGGTAGCTTTCGGGCAGCTTGGGCTTGAAGTGTTCGAAGACGTTCAGGTCCGTGCAGATGCTCTCGCGCGAATTGAGATCGGTCGAGTACTTGCCCTGCCAGTGAAAGGTCTTCCCCGCTGCGTGCTCAAGGCCGGTGAGGTCGATCCGGCGATTCTTGAAAACCGCCATCTGGTCCGGCCCGAAGTCGTCGCCAACGACGCCCACCAGGTTCACATCAGTGAAATAAGACGCGGCGAGGGCAAAGTAGGACGCGGAGCCGCCGAGGACTTTTTCGGCGCGGCCGGCGGGGGTTTCAAGAGTGTCGTAAGCGACACTTCCGACAACGAGGACTGACATGGCTTCGTGAATGCTTCCAGTGTTTTTGGGAACGAGTTTCTCTTTTTGTGGAACCGGGTACGTGGTTCTCCAAGGGCAAGGGCGGAGCCTATTTCAAGTAGCGTCCGATAATCGGGGCAAGATCGCGTTTGGCGGCCTCGGGAATGAGATTCGGTGCGGTCATGATCGCAAACTTGAGAGCACTTTCGCATTCGCAGTCGCGGGGAAGGGGAAACTGCTCCACCGCGGCTTTCAGTATGGCCCGGGCCATCGACGCGTTTTTCTGGAGAACCGCCACCACCTGATCCACGGTCACCGCGTCGTGACCTTGATGCCAGCAGTCGTAGTCGGTCACCATGGCGAGGGTGGCGTAGCAGATCTCCGCTTCGCGAGCGAGTTTGGCTTCCTGGAGGTTGGTCATGCCAATGAGATCGGCGCCCCACGAACGGTAGAGGTTGGATTCGGCGAGGGTCGAAAACTGCGGGCCCTCCATGCAGACGTAGGTGCCGCCTTCATGGATGACCGCCCCGCTCTTCCGGCAGGCCTCTCCGAGAATGCGGCGGACGTGTTTGCAGACCGGATGCGCGAAACCCACGTGGGCCGCGATGCCGTCTCCGAAAAACGTCCCCTTGCGGCCAAAGGTGCGATCGATGAACTGATCGGGTGTCACCATATCGGTCGGCGCGTACTGCTCTTTGAGCGAGCCCACCGCGGACACCGACAGGATCCACTTCACGCCCAGGGACTTCATGGCCCAGATATTGGCCCGGAAGTTGAGTTCGGAAGGGAGGAGGCGGTGGCCACGACCGTGGCGGGGAAGGAAGGCGACGCTTCTCTCGCCGAATCGGCCAACGATGAAGGCGTCGGAGGGTTTGCCGAAAGGCGTCTCGATCGCGACCTCGCCCTGAGCCTCGAACCCCTCCATCTCATACAGGCCGCTGCCGCCGATGATGCCGATTTCCGCCGTGTGGTCCGTGTTCATTTCAAGCCTGCTTTAGTTCGATGAGGACGCCGGCCGCCGATTTCGGATGGATGAAGGCCACCCGGCAACCACCGGCGCCGATGCGGGGTACTTCGTCGAGGAGTTTTGCCCCCGCAGCTTTCATCTCGGCCATGGACTTCTCGATGTCGTCGACGAGGACGCAGATATGGTGGAGTCCGGACCGTTTCTCAAGAAACTTCGCGATCACGGAGGAAGGGTCGGTGGGCTCGAGCAATTCAAGGTGGGACTCGCCCACGGTGATGAAGGCGGCCTTCACTTTTTCGGTGGGGACCTCGTGCTCGGATTCGATGCTGAAGCCCAGGGCTTCGTAGGCGCGCTTGGCCTCGGACATATCTTTCACGGCAATGCCGAGGTGGTCAATCTTGAGAATCATGAGGGTCGTGGTCTCTTGGAAAAGGGGAGCCTATTCGGCGGCGGCGGAAACCGTCTCATCGGCCGCGGAGTAAGGGTCGATGGACCGATTCTGCACCCGTTCGCGCAGTTTGAGGCTGGAGTCGAGCGCGTCAATGCGCCGACGCACCTTCGCCATGACGAGAACCTCCACCTGGGTTTCAAACTGGCGCAGCAGCCTTTCCCGACGGCGGCGCGCCATCTCGCCATTGGCGTCGCGTCTTCCCCGAACCTCCTCGATCGTCTTCACGAGGTCGTCGATACCCTGGGACGCGGAAGCCACGGTGCGGACCACGGGAGGCCGATCGCCCTTGGTCTCGCCGGTTAACGACAACATCATCTCAATCTCGGAGGCCAGGCGGTCGGCGCCGTCGCGGTCGGCCTTGTTGACCACGAACACATCCGCGATCTCCATGATGCCGGCCTTCAGCGCCTGCACCTCATCGCCCAGCCCCGGGACCAGGACGACCACTGCGATGTCGGCTTCCGAGGCGATGTCAACCTCATCCTGACCGACGCCCACCGTCTCAACGATCAGAATGTCCTTGGAGGAGGCATCCAGAATCAGCAGGGCGCCCGCGGTGGTGGCGGAGAGGCCGCCAAGGGCACCACGGGTCGCCATCGATCGGATGAAGACGCCGTCGTCGGTGGCGTGGTTCTGCATACGGATACGATCGCCCAGGATCGCTCCGCCGGTGAAAGGCGAGGTCGGGTCGACCGCCACCACTCCCACCGTCTTCCCTGCTTTTCGAAACCGGGTGGTCAGCCGATCGACCAGCGTCGATTTCCCGGCCCCCGGGGGTCCGGTGATGCCGAGGATGAGGGCCCGGCCCGCGTGCGGAAAAAGCCGGGTCAGAAGTTCACGCGAACCCGGCCAGTCGTCTTCGACCGCACGGATCGCGCGCGCCACCGCCCGGATATCCCCCCGCAGGATGTCCTTCTCTTCCGGAAGTTTCATGCAGGCGACGCGGGCTCTTAGTGCGAAACGCGGCTACTCGCCGCGGCTAAGCAACTCTCGGGCGATGACGAGCTTCTGCACTTCGCTCGTCCCTTCGCCGATCGTCCCGAGTTTGGAGTCGCGCAGGGCACGCTCGACCGGGTAATCCTTCAAGTAGCCATAGCCGCCGTGGATCTGAATCGCTTCAAGAGCCACTTGAACCGCCATTTCGCTCGCGAAGAGTTTCGCCATCGCGGACTCGATTTTGTGTTCGATGCCCGAATCGCGAAGGGAGGCGGCGCGCAGCATGAGGAGGCGCGCGGCGTCGATCTTCATCGCCATCTCGGAGAGCTTGAACTGAATCCCTTGAAACTCGGCGATCGCCTGGTTGAACTGCTTGCGGCCCTTGGCGTAGGTGAGGGCGGCTTCAAAAGCGCCCTGGGCGATGCCGATCGAAAACGCGGCGATGCCGATGCGGCCACGGTCGAGAATGCGAAGGGTGTCGACGTAGCCCATCCCGGGTGCCCCAAGGAGGTGGGATGCGGGAATCCGGCAATCTTCGAGGATCAGCTCGGACGTGTCCGACGAACGGACGCCGAGCTTGTCTTCCTTCTTGCCCGGCCGGAACCCCTTGGTGCCACGATCGATCACAAAGGCCGAGATGCCCTTCTTGCCCTTCGTCTTGTCGGTGACGGCCATGACCACGGACACGTCCGCGAGAGAACCATTCGTGATGAAGGTCTTCGAGCCGTTCAGGACCCACGAATCGCCATCGAGGACCGCGGTGGTCTTGGTGCCACCCGCATCCGACCCGGCGCTGTTTTCGGTAAGGCCCCAGGCCCCCACGAACTCGCCGGTCGCGAGCTTGGGGAGGTACTTGTTCTTCTGCTCCTCGGTCCCGGCCAGGAAGATGTGGCCGGAGGAAAGGGAATTGTGCGCGGCGGTTGACAAGGCGACGCCCGCATCCACACGGGCCAACTCCTCGATGACGATCGTGTAATCGACCGTCGACATGCCGGAGCCCCCGTACTGCTCGGGGAAAACCACGGCGAGCAGGCCCAGTTCGCCGAGTTTCGTGAAGATCTCGCGGGGGAATTCCTGCTTCTCGTCCCACTCGCGCGCATGCGGCTTCAGCTCCCGCTCGGCGAAGTCGCGGACGGTTTTTTTAAGGAGCCGCTGGTCTCCGCTGAATTCAAAATCCATTTGATGCCTCTAAAAGAACATCCCCGGAACAGGGGGCGGGCATCTTAGTTGACCGTGCGGAGCGGAACCGAACCGAAGCGGATCACCGAACTGGGGATCGGCGCCCATGTCCGGTTCGTCGAAGCCATCGGCTACGAGGACATGCCCGGCCTGCCTTCGGTTTGCATCACGTCGCGCAAGTTGCCGCGGGCCGGGCATGCCCGGCCCTACCCGACGGTTTTGAAAAAGGCATAGACGAGGGGAGCCGCGAGGAGGAAAGCGTCCATACGGTCGAGGGCGCCTCCGTGGCCGGGAAACAGGGTTCCCGAGTCTTTGGCCCCGACGTAGCGCTTGAAGAGGCTTTCGAGAAGATCGCCCACGATTCCGGCGACGGCGGCGAGAACCCCGACCATGACGATCAGGCCCATGGGCTGGGAGGCGAACATCTGGTTCGCCACCACGGCGCTTGCGATGGCCGCGCCGATGAGGCCGCCGATCGCTCCTTCGATCGTTTTGCCGGGCGAGACCTGGGGGGCGAGCTTGTGACGACCGATGGCCTGACCGACAAAGTAGGCGAATACGTCCGAGGCGATGATGACCGCCATCAGGAGGGCGATGCGCGCGGTGCCGTCCTCGATCGGAACCAATCGCGCGAGGCCGGCGAACGAGCCTGTGCCCATGCCGATTACCAAACCGCACAACACCCCCGCGCCTTCGGTCGCGAGCACCGACACCCCGAATCGATCCGCGCGCAGGACGGCCACCAAGGCGGCGGCCACCCCCGCGGCGATGGGCAGACCGAAGATCGGGAACTCCCGGCCGGCGTCGGGGGCGCCGGCCAGCTCGAAGAAGAGAGCTATCCCGGGGAGAAAAGAAATATGCGAGGCGTGAAACGACGCGCGGGCCAGCAGGGTGTGGGCCTCGCTGATGCCCAGCACACAGAGAATCGCCGCGAGAATCCAGGGGGCGCGCTGTGGGAACAGGGCGATCGCCCCCACCACCGCAGGCAGAACCACGAGGGCGGTGAGAACCCTGCGGAAGAGATTCGAAGAAAAGAGACCGCTCACGCCTTGCCCACGGCCGCGGAAATGCCTCCGTAGCGACGTTCGCGCTTCTGGAAGGCTACGATCGCTTCCAGTAGGTGGCGGCGGCGGAAATCCGGCCACAACACGTCGGTCACCCAGATCTCGGCGTAGGCGATCTGCCAGAGAAGAAAATTTGAGACCCGCAACTCGCCGCTGGTGCGGATCAGCAGATCGGGTTCGGGCAGGTGGGCGGTGAAGAGGCGCTTTTCAATGGTGGACTCGTCGATCGTCGAGGGATCGATGGATCCGCTCTTCACACCTTCGGCGATGCGCTTCACGACATCGGTCAATTCCGACCGCCCCGAATAGTTGAGAGCCAGAGAAAACTGAAGACCGGTCAGGCCGGCGGTCTCGCGGATGCCGCGGCGCAACTCGTCCTGGACATCTTTCGGCAGGCCATCGAGCCCACCCACCACGCCGAAACGGATGTTGTTGTCCTGAAGTGTCTTGAGTTCGCGGCGGATGTACAGCTTCAGCAGACCCATGAGGCCCGAGACCTCGTCGGTCGGGCGCTTCCAGTTCTCGGTTGAAAAAGCGTAGACCGTCAGGGCTTCGAGGCCGAGTCGGGCCGCGGTTTCGACTACGGAGCGTACGGACTCAACCCCCGCGCGGTGCCCTTCAAGGCGAGGGAGGAAACGACTCTTCGCCCAACGGCCGTTGCCGTCCATGATGATGGCGACGTGGCGCGGCAGTCGGTTGAAGTCGATAGCTTTCGCCAGTTCCTGTTCGTCACGGTCATGGCCGACAACTTCAAGTACCTGGGCGCGCGACATGGGAGAGCGATTGTAAGCGCTCAGGCCACAGGACCGCGGCCGATCCGGATCCGCGCGTCGACCACGACCGCACCCTCGCCGGGAGGGAGCACTCGGACCGGGTTCAGGTCGAGCTCGAGCAGCTCGGGCATCTCCTCCACCAGGGCGGACAGGCGCTGAAGGAGGGTGATGAGGGCCGCGCGATCAGCCGGAGGACTGCCGCGATAGCCGTCGAAAAGCGGCCGCAGCCGCAGACGGTCGATCATCTCCGCGGCGTCCAGATCGCTCAACGGAGGCAGGTGGAAGCAGACATCGCGGAGGAGTTCGACCTGAACCCCGCCGATGCCACACAAAATGAGCGGCCCGAACGTGGGATCGACCACCACGCCGACGAGGGCTTCGAGGCCACCTTCGACCTGGCGTTGCAGGAGGACGCTCTCGAGTGCGAATCCGGCCTTCACCAGACTCTCGCGCATCCGCGCCACCGCTATCGTCACGTCTTCGGAGCTGCGGAGGTTAAGAGCCACCCCGCCAACGTCGGTTTTGTGAACAAGGCCCTGGGCCACCGCCTTCGCGACCAGCGGAAATCCCATGTCCGCGGCCACCACCGCCGCTTCCTCGGGTCGAGCGATGCGGAGATCCGCCATGTCGATGCCTGCGACTCGCAGCAGGTCCCCCACATCCGTGGCTTCGAGCCAGTGCGGCCCGGGTCGCGATTCCAAAGAGGCCTGGACGATGCGTCGGGCCTCCGACCTCTGCGAATCGGAAAGCCGCAGCACCTCGCCCAGGGGGCGTTCGCGCCAGCGGTGGTACTTGAGCGCCGCCGAAAGCGCTCGCGCGGCATTCTCTGGAAATGCGTAAGACGGAAGACGACCGCGACCACCGGTCGAAAGCATCGGGGGGGCGCCTTTGCTCGCGAGGAACACCGTCAGCACGGGGATGTGCGCGGGTACCGTGGCCGCACTCTTCGCCACCGCGGCCGCGATCTCGTCGGCCGTGGTGACGAGGGGCGGCACAAAAACCACGATCAGGGCGTCGACGTTTGGATCCTGCCCCACGATCTCGATCGTCCGCGCGTACTGCTCGGCGGTGGCGGAGGCGATCATGTCGATTGGGTTCTTGAAACCGGCCGCGGAGGGGAGGAACGATCGCAGCTTCTCAAGCGACGGAGCGGTGAGTTCGGGCAGGGTGAGACCCTGGGCTTCGCAGGCGTCGGCGAGGAGAATGCCAGGACCTCCCGCGTTTGTGACCACACCCACCCGCGGCCCTCGCGGTGGCGGCTGAGTGGCGAGGAGGGCGGCGACATCGAACATCTCTTCCAGGGTGTTGGTGCGGATAACCCCCGCCTGTTCGAAAAGAGCATCGACACCGACATCGAGACAGGCAAGCGAGGCCGAGTGCGACGACGCAGCGCGGGTGCCCGCGGCGGAACGTCCGGATTTCACCGCGATGATCGGCTTGACCTTCGCCACTTCCGGGGCGAGCCGGGCGAAACGCCGCGGATTGCCGAAACTTTCTAGATACAGCGCGATCACGTCGGTGCGCGGATCGTCTTTCCAGAACGCCAGCAGATCGTTGCCCGAAACATCCGCCTTGTTGCCGACCGAGACGAAGGTCGATATGCCGATGTGCAGGTCGCGCGCGTGGTCGAGGATCGCCACGCCCAGCGCCCCGCTTTGCGACAACATCCCCACATTCCCGGCCGGGGCCACGGTGGGAGCGAACGTGGCGTTCATTCCGACCGCCGGGTCCGTATTCAGAACGCCCATGCAGTTGGGCCCCACCATGCGCATTCCGGAGCGGCGCGCGAGATCGCGAATCCGCTCCTGCTCTTCCTGACCCTGCGGTCCGAGTTCGGCGAAACCGGCGGAGATCACAATGACACTGTGGGCTCCGGCTTCGGCGCATTGACGCACGGCCTCGAGGACTCCGAGTGCCGGCACCGCGATGATCCCGAGGTCCACCGGCCTGCCGATCGACGCGATGTCCCTGAACGCTTTCAAGCCCTGGATTTCCCCGCCCGCGGCGTTCACCGGATAGATGTCTCCTTTGAAGCTCTCGCGGAGATTCCTGAGGAGAGTGCCGCTGATGGTCGCAGACTTGCGCGACGCCCCCAGCAGGGCCACGGAGCGGGGCTCGAAGAGAAGGCGCATGCTCATGGCCGCGGCCGCGGAGGCCCGCGCGTCCATGGCGCGCCTCACCGCCTGGGTGAGTCGCACCGGGAACCACGCGCGCAATGCCCCATCGCGCGTCTCGGTCTGGACATCGAAGCCGATGTGGGTCAGCAACTCCATCATCAGCGGCGTTCCCGGCTGGACCTCGGCCTCGAACCGCTCGATACCAAGCCTGGATGCCATCCCCGCAAGGTGTTCCAGCAGTGTCGTGCCGACGCCGCGCTGTCTCCACACGTCCGAGACTGAAACAACAAACTCCGCTCGCGGCACCTGGTCTTCGGCCGGCTCGAGCGGCCGGAAGCCCGCAAAGCCCACAAGCTCCTCTACCGAGGAGCCATAAGTGGCTACGAGGCCTAAGTCGCGGCTGAAATCGCAGCCCGCGAGTCCTTGCGGGAATTGCCGGGCGAGCGCAGGTTCATCGCTCGCAAGGGCCTTGCGGATACGGACCGATTCTCCGTCGCGCAGCAGAACGTCGGTGCTGAAGGTCAACCTGGTCTTACCGGCCCTTCAGATTGTAGCTGCCGTCGGGTTGAGCCACGCCGCCACGTGTAGCGCCTTCGCACGCTTGATCCGGGCTCTTTCTTTCGGACTATTCATCGCTGTCCAGAGATCGTTTCGACGCTGGGTATTCATCCAGAAGTCAGGACTGTTCCCGAAGACGCGAGCAAGAATCAGCGCCGTTGGTGCAGTGACGGTTCGACGGTTGTTGCAAAGCTCATTCACGTGTTTCCGCGGAACGCCCATCGCCAAGGCCAGCGCGCCCTGCGTCAGGGCCATTGGCTCCATGAACTCCTCGGTCAGAATCTCTCCGACCGTGACTGGTCTGCGCTTGGTCATCATGACTGCCGTCCTTTCACCTGTAGCTGTGGTTGTCCAAGTAGACCCGGCTCGCCTCACCGCGGGCGCCGTTCCACGCGAAGACCAGGCGCCATTGCTCGTTCACGCGGATTGAATGTCGGCCTTCGAGGCTGCCCCGCATCTTCTCGAAATGATTGCTTGGCGGCATTCGAAGGTCCTGGTCGCTCGTTGCGTCATCGATCATCTGCAGCTTTCGGAACAGCCGGGTGGTGAGACTCGGGGGGATGTTCCTGCCGGGAACGGCGTCCACGAAAAAGTCGCGCAGCCAGTTGTCCCGAAAACTCGCGATCACCGGGGGGCCACTGTACCACCTGACGGTACATGCCGCCTCGCGCACCTCCGCTTTCGGGAGTTCGGAACCGGCGAGGAGGGTGTTCGAGCCCGCAGTCCTTGGGCCAAGCTACCCGTTTCCTCGCGCCCCTGGATCGCGGTCGCTTGGCCAGGCTGCGCACTCGACCGAACCTCAAAACGGACATCCCTCAGCGACCGCCCTTACCGCTCGCCGGGAATGAGCGGGCGGAAAATCACGACATAACGCTTCGGGCCCTCGCACAATTGCGACATCGAAGCTCCGGTTGGGAAGGCGCGGGTCAGCGTCTCGGGGACCACCACCTCATTCCCGACGGACGGCGCCAGCGAAGGGAAATTCGGAGGAACCACGCGGCAGCCTCCGGATAAGGTTTTCTCCCTCACGATCATGGTGAAACGATCGGGGTGCCACGGTTTCAACGTCGGATGACGAAATCCGGAGAGCCCTCGGAGGAACTCGGGCAGCGCGACAAGAGGAGGTCCGCCCGTGGTCTCGAGATCGCCCATGATCACAATCTGCCACGGCGTGCCTAATAAAACAGAGAACCGAAAGAGCGCCGGGCCCTCGCCGACCACCAGGGTCTGAGGCAGGCCCGCCTTGCCCTGGGATTTGACCGCGACATCGAGACGGGTGGAAATCGCCTGCATCTCGGCTTTGTCAAGCGAACCCTTGAGCACCTCGCGCCGGCCGCCCACGTAGACCGACCCGTCGGTCAGGAGGACGAAGCGCGAGGGCACGCCGTCGAAGCTCTCGCGCGGCGTGAGACTCATCTCGCTGGGGAGGGGATCCAGACGCAGCCATTGGGCCGGAGGAGGGGCTTGCGCCGCCACGTCCATCCGCGAGGTCAGCACGGCAAGCAGGCCCAACGCGAGAGAGAGGGCGCGGCCCCAGACAGGGAGAGTGGTGGTCTTGATGGCGTCGATTCTATCGGTCCCCTAAGATGACCGCCTCCCTGGAGGAATCTTGAACATGCGCGTTTCCCGGATGACGTCGTTCGTAGCAGTCCTGGCTCTGCTTTCTACCGCCCTGCCCAAGATGGCGGGGGCGGCCCAGCCGGTGAGGGCGAAGAACGGGATGGTGACGTCCCAGGCATTCATTGCGTCGCAGGTGGGTGCCGACGTCTTGTGGGACGGCGGCAACGCGGTGGATGCGGCGATCGCCACCGCGTTCGCCCTCGCGGTTGTCCACCCCGCGGCCGGGAACATCGGTGGCGGAGGTTTCCTGGTCAGCCGCCTGGCCAGCGGCACGGCCACGACATATGACTTCCGAGAAGTGGCCCCCTCGGGCGCTCACCCCGAGATGTTCCTGAAGGACGGTAAATACAACGCTGACCGGCATCACAACTCGCACCTCGCGGTGGGAGTGCCCGGAACCGTGGCTGGTCTCTATCAGGCCTTCGAGGATCTCGGGTCGAGGAAAGTCTCCTGGCGGCGTCTGGTGGAGCCCGCGGTGGTCCTCGCGCGCGAAGGGTTCATCGTGACCGATGGTCTGGCGCGATCACTGAAAAACGTCCTGTCCGAAATGAAGAAGTACCCCGCGTCGGTCGAGCAGTTCTCGCGAAAGGGCGTGCCCTACGAAATGGGCGACATCCTCCGCCAGACCGATCTCGCCAATTCGCTGGAGCGGATCGCCGAACGGGGGCCTCGCGGCTTCTACGAAGGCCCGACGGCCCGCCTGATCGAGAGGGAGATGAAGGCGAACGGCGGACTCATTACTGAGGCCGATCTCAAGGCCTACACCGCGAAGCGGCGCGACCCGGTGACCGGAAAGTACCGGGGCTACGACGTCATCAGCATGCCTCCGATCAGCTCCGGGGGCACCGCCCTCATTCAGATGCTGAACATGCTCGAAGGCTACGACCTGGTCAAGGACGGACCACGATCGGCCGCAACCATCCACCGGATTTCGGAGGCCATGCGGCGGGCGTTCGCGGATCGCGCGCGTTATCTGGGAGACCCCGACTTCAACAAGGACATGCCGATCGCACGGCTTCTCTCGAAAGACTACGCGGTTCAACTGCGCAAGACGATTCGCGAAGATCGCGCTTCGGTATCCGAGCCCACGAGTTTCGAGTGGCCGGCGGAGAGCGAGGAGACCACCCATCTCTCGGTGGTCGATCGCGATCAGAACGCGGTCTCGCTGACCTACACCCTCGAGGCGAGCTACGGCTCGAAGATCGTGGTTCCGGGTGCGGGTTTCCTCCTCAACAACGAGATGGGCGACTTCAACGCCGGCCCCGGCCTCACCGACACGAATGGGCTTATCGGCACCGATCCCAATCTCGCCCGTCCGGGCAAGCGGATGGTTTCATCGATGACGCCCGCAATCCTCGCCAAGGACGGGGATCTCTTCATGGTCATCGGCTCGCCCGGCGGCCGGACCATCATCAACACCGTCCTGCTGAACATTCTGAACGTGGTCGATTTCGGCATGAACATCCAGGATGCGATCGACTTTCCCCGTTTCCATCACCAATGGCTGCCCGACCGGATCGCTTTCGAGAAGAACGGGGTTTCTCCCGACACCGTGGCCTTGCTGAAACAACGCGGGCATACCGTGCAGGAAAGTCCCTTCTATCAAGGCTTCGCCGCGGGGATTGTCTGGAACAAGGCGGACAAGCTGATCGAAGGCGGCGTGGACCGCCGCGCCCTGGACGGTGCGGCTATAGGACGTTAACGCTCGTTCCGAGGCTAGCTCAACTCTAGCCCGGGCCTTCCTCCGTCCTCCGAGTGAACTATGTTTCGGGGCAGCGGGAGACGGGTCATGCCCCCTTGGGTGTGCCAGCGTTACCACTGGCCGCGACACCGCGTCTTCGTCGTGCGGTTTATCATTCGCATCTAGAGGCACTGGTCGATGCACCACGAATGGATTTCCGCGGACCCCGCCATCATGATGGGGAAACCCGTCATCGCGGGAACCCGTATAACCGTTGAGTTGATCCTGGAGAAGCTCGGCGCTGGCGAGTCCTTCGATCAGGTCCTGGACGCCCGCCCGCAATTGACGCGCCCGGCTCTCCTTGCCGCACTGGGTTTCGCGACAAAGGCGCTCGGCTCGGAAATCGTCTTTCCAATGACCGCCGATTCCAGTGCGGCTGGTCGCTGACGAGAGCGTCGATCTCGCAGTCGTCATCCGTCTTCGCTAGGACGGCCACGAAGTGCTTGCCGTTTCAGAAGTCATCGCCCGCGGTACCTGACGAAGTCGTCCTTGGCCTTGCGGCGGGCTCCTGACTGCTGACAAGGACTTCGGCGACCTCATATTCCGACAGCGTCACGTCCACTCCGGAGTTTTGCTCCTCCGTCTCGCCGGACTGCCCGCGCTCGAGAAGGGACGCCTCGTGTCGCGCGCCCTTCAAGAGCATGGACCGGCAATCTCGACAGGCTTCGCCGTTCTTTCCTCAAGAAATCTGAGGATTCGGCAACCGACCGTAATGTGATCCGCGCGCCAGTTGTACCGGACGAGGCCCCGAGGCCGAGATCGCCGCGATGGCGAGCTTCCTCGTTGCTGAGTTCGCGCGGGCCGACGCCCGGATCCAGGCCGGGTCACGGCGCGGCGGCTGAACCGCGCGGAGTACACGAATACGATTCGCGACCTGCTGGCCATTCAATTCCGAGCCGACCGGAACTTCCCGACCGATGATTCCGGAGAGGGCTTCGACAACATGCTGTCGGTCCAGAAGATTACGAAGCGCCTCGGAACTTCCGGCTACGGCTTCCAGACGCTCGTGAGCGGGTCGTTGGGAGCCTCCCCTTTCAGGGGCGAAGCCGTGGCGGCTGTGCCGGCTTGCCGTCAATGGGAGGCAGTTCCAGGTGGAGTGCCAGGGCCTGGTCGAGGGCGCGCTCAGCCTCTGTGGAGATCCGCCCCGCCCGCGACACCACGCGCTTTCGATCGTACGTCATGAGCATCGAGGCGTTCGCCACGCG
>ENA-ORBV01008446-ORBV01008446.1-microbial-mat-metagenome-genome-assembly--contig:-NODE-8446-length-17316-cov-4.462324_pt1 | contig 17316 bp, 15 predicted proteins | sample MGYA00237777_ERZ505514 | MGnify/ENA primary metagenome ERZ505514 (study PRJEB26160, sample SAMN06269048) | microbial mat metagenome | isolation source: Oligotrophic lake microbial mat | place...
GAAGAGCAGAACGCGGAGCCACCGACGCCGAGTGCGATCGAGCTGCTGCGAGAGGCCGTGGCTTCGGCGCTTCCGCCCGGGATGCTCGAGGCATTGATGGCGCGGGCGAATGCGGGATCGGTGCAGGGGCGTGTTGGCGCGGAGGAGCAGAGCGTGTTGCGTGGACGGCCACGTGGTGCGCGCAGCGGATTGCCTCGCGGTGGGGCACGTCTGCATCTGCTGGAGACGCTGCGCGCGGCGGCGCCGTGGCAGCGCGTTCGCGGACGCGGACTCGGTGAGAAGACGCACATCGCGATCCGTCGTGAAGATTTTCGCATTCGTCGCTTTGTCGAAAAAACAGGCACGACCGTGATCTTTCTGGTCGACGCGTCGGGCTCGTCTGCGCTGCAGCGACTGTCAGAAGCGAAGGGTGCGATTGAATTGTTGCTGGCCGAGAGTTACGCCCGACGCGATCGCGTTTGTCTGGTCGCGTTTCGCGGTGTGGGTACTGAAGTGTTGTTGCCACCGACACGGGCGCTCGCGCGGGCAAAGAAGGTGCTGGCGGCGTTGCCGGGGGGTGGTGGTACGCCGGTCGCGACGGCCATCGATATCGCAACACAGCAGGCACTGGCGACGCGACGCGACGGCAGCGTGCCGCTCGTGGTCGTACTCAGTGATGGTCGGGCCAACATTGCGCGCGATGGTACACCCGGGCGACCCGGCGCCGAACGCGATGCACTCGCTGCGGCATCCGCATTCGCGCAGTTCGGATTCTCATCGCTGTTTGTCGACACCTCCCCACGCGGTGAAGCCGTCGCGCGACGAATTGCCGATGCGATGCGCGCGCGGTACGTGCTGCTGCCCTACGCCGACGCGAACGCGCTCGGTGGACTGGTGCGCACCGCCAGGCAGCTCGCGGAGGCGCGGTGAGCTCGGCGGCGAGTGACGGCTCGGCCGCAGTGAGCGTGCGTCGCCGACTGTTGCCTGCATTGTTGCGTGCGCGCCATCCGGACACCCTTGAGGGTACCGATATCGCAACGCGCGAAACGACGCTGCGTGTCGCAATGCGTTCGTTCTTTGTGGTTGTGTTGTTCTGGTGGAGTGCGACGGGCGGAATCTTCGCCCTGGAGCGCACACCGGCGACACGCGCCCTCGGCTTCGTGGTCGCGAGTGCATTGGCGATCTGGGGCGCGTGGTTGCTTTGGGTGGAACGTGATCGTGAATCGGCGAGTGCTGCCCGTCGAAGTTTTCTCGGTGCGGCGTTTCTCTGGACGTGGGTGCAGGTGTCGTTCTACGGCGGATGGATTGTCGGACCGTCGTGGCTCGCAAGGTCGGTGCGCTCAGAAGCACCAACCCTGCGGCATGCGCTTGACGCCATCACGTCGATGCTCTGGTACCAGCTGGCCATGCTGCTGGTGCTGTGGGTGGCAGGCGTCCTCGTGGCTGGCCGATCCAATCGTGTCGGCTGGTGGGCGCTGCTGGTGTTCTGGGGCACGCATCAACTGGCGTGCATCAACATTTTTGTCGGTGTCGAGAATCCGGGACGTGGCTTCTTCCCGGAGGCCTTGGTGTTTCTCGAATCATATTTTGGTCCGCAGCGCAACTCGTGGCTCATGCCGCTGTCGATCGCGCTGCTGCTCGCCTTCACGTTGCGCGTGGTCGTGCACGCCCTACGCGACGCAACACCGATGCGACGTCAATCGATGATGCTTCTCGCCGTGCTCGGCTCGCTCGGTGTTCTTGAGCTCGGCGTGCTCGCGACGCCGATCAATCTGCAATTGTGGGAATGGTTTCTGACCGTCCGAGGCTATTGAACTGGTGGTCTGCGTTGCCGGTCGCGGGCCCTATTCGTAGCGCAGCGCTTCGATCGGATCGAGGCGTGCGGCGCGACGAGCGGGAAGCATGCCGAACACGATCCCAATGCCAACGGACACCGCGACCGCGATCAGCGTGAGTCCAACCGGCACCGGTGCATCGACTGCCATGGCGAGCGAGGCGACGCGCCCAAGTGCCAGACCGAACACAATGCCGATCACGCCTCCGATACCGGTGAGCGTCGATGCCTCAATCAGGAATTGCAGCAGGATGTCGCTTCGCGTTGCGCCGAGTGCTTTGCGCACCCCGATCTCCCGCGTGCGACTGGTGACGGAGACCGTCATGATCGCCATCACGCCAATTCCGCCGACAAGCAGCGAGACGGCTGACAACACGATCATCACGAGGAAGAAAACGCTGGTCAGATTGTTGAACGTGTCGAGCACCTGGTCCTGTGTAATGATGTCGAACGTGTTTCCATCACCTGGCCGCAACCGACGCATCTCGCGAAGCGCCATGATCGCTGCACCCTGTGCGTCGGACACGCGAAAACCATCGCGCGGTTTGACGGGAATCCAGAGTGCGCCTGTGCGATCGATGACGAATTGACGGTCGAGCATCTTGAACGGCACCACGGCACCGACCGCCGCTCCTGGTGGAGCAAATATATTTGCTGGTTCCTGCCACAGTCCGATCACCTGGGCGGGACGACCGCCGATGCGGACCCTTTTTCCGATGCTTTGCTCGCGACCGAAGAGCCGAAGCGCTGTGCGTTCCTCGAGCACGACGACCGCCGCGCCAGTGCTCATTTCACTCGTGGTGAACCAGCGACCCGTCGTCAGCTCACCGCCCTGGATTTCAATGAAGCCATCGTCGGCACCGAACACCGCCATCGGTTGTGATCGCACGCCGTCCGATTCGAGGCGGGCGAGTGCCTGGCCCCACAGGGATGCATACGAGATTTCAGGGAGACGCCGAATCGCTTCTGCCTCGCGTTCGCGCAGGTCCGGCCTGATGCGGACATCTTTCGGAAGATTGTCCGGATTGAGTGGCACCTGCGAGAACTTCTTCATCACGTAGAACGTTGTCGGGCCGGCGACTTCGAACGTGTGATTGATCTGTGCCTGAATCCCCTGAACGATGGCTGCCATCGCCATCACCGTCGCAACACCGATCACGACACCGAGGATGGTCAGCGATGAGCGCAGTTTGTTGGTGCGCAACGCATCGAGTGCAATGCGGACGTTCTCAGACAGCGCGCTGGTCGCGAACATGTCGAATCGCGGCTCAGATTTCGGCGCGCATGGCGGTGATCGGATCGAGTCGTGCGGCGCGCGCGGCCGGATACACGCCGAACAACACTCCGATACCGGCACCGAGCGTCAGTGCGAGCGCGACCGACCACCACGTGACGCGTGCTGGCAGCGGCGAAACCGCCGCGATTGTTGCCGCCAAGGCCCAACCGGAGAGCACGCCAAGAATGCCGCCCAGCATCGCCAGGGCGATTGCCTCGGCCAGAAACTGCTTCCGCACATCGGCAGACGTTGCCCCCATGGCTTTGCGCAAACCGATTTCATGCGTGCGTTCAGTGACGGCCATGAGCATGATGTTCATGATGACGATGCCCCCGACAAGCACACCGATCGCCACCACTGCGGGCACGACGGCAAACAGCACGGCGGTCAACTGATTCCAGAAGTCGACGAGCGCATCAGCGGTGCTGACGGTAAAGTTGTTGGCGTCTGCGGGGCGCAATCCGCGCGCGACACGCATGGCCTCTTCTGCGCGCGCCATTGCCGGCGCGACTTCGGCGGCGTTGGTCACCTTGACCGATACCGTCGTGGTCTGGCGGCGTCCGTAGATCCCCTCGAACGCCGTGATCGGCATCAACGCAAATCCGTCGAACGACTGGCCAAGCACGCGCCCCTTTCGCGCGATCACGCCAATCACGGTGAATCGCTGCCCCAGGATGCGAACGTCCTGATCGATCGCGTCCGCACCGCCAAACAGGGTTGTCGCGATGTCTGCGCCAACGACAATCACATTGCGTCGATCGCGAACGTCGATGTCGCTGAGCGGACGTCCGGACGTGAATCGATAGTCCTGCACGACCTGATAGTCGCTCGTGACGCCGAAGATCTGCACGCTGCCGAGTGTGCGATCACGCCAGACGACGTCTGCCTGTGGTGTCGGCCAACCCGATTGCAGACTGATCGCGACCGCGTCCGGGAGTGCGGCGCGCACGGCGTCCGCATCGGCCTCGTCAATGTTTGGGCGACGCTCCAGGAGGCGAAACTGATCGTCGTTGAAGAGGCCGAAACTGATCGGTGTTCGGCGCACCTGAAAGGAGTTCATCCCGACCATGGCGTCGGCAATGTTCTCCTTCACGTACGCATTCATCCCCTGAATGATCGCGACCACCGCGACCAGAAACCCGACGGAGACGACAATGCCGAGCAGTGTGAACGCCGTGCGCAGCGGGTTCACGCGCAGCTGTCGCAGCGCCAGTCGCAGCACGTCGGAAAAGAGCACCGTATCGGGGGCCGCTACTCGTGTCGCAGCGCTTCGACGGGGTCGAGACGAGAGGCCCGCACCGCCGGCAGCATCCCGAACGCCACGCCAGTCACGGCACTCGCCACCAGCGCCGTGACCACGATGCTGAGGGGCAACGACGCCGGAATTGGACTGTTGCTACGAATACCCCACGCCAGCAGTGCACCGAGCGCGAGTCCGATGAGCGCGCCGATGGACGTGAGTGTCGCTGCCTCGACGAGAAACTGCCAACGGATCGTACCAGCCGTGGCGCCCAGCGCTTTCCGCACCCCAATCTCGCGCGTTCGCTCGGTCACGGAGATCATCATGATGGCGACGACGCCCACACCGCCGACCAGCAGCGCGACGGCGGACAACGCCAACCCGACGGCGAAGATGGCGCCGAACAGCTGGTTGAAGGTGTCCATCAGGCGGTCCTGCTCGATGAGATAGAAGTCGTTGCGATCGCCCGGCTTCAAACCGCGCCTCGCCCGCATGGACGCGAGCACCTCGTCCATCACCTCGCTCTGCACGGCGTCGGTGGTCGGGCGCACGAGGAGCGCCAGACCACGTTTGAACGCGTCAAGGTGTCGAACCGAGCTCTGAAGCGGAATGATTGCGCGCGGTGTGTCGGGCCCCTTGCCTTCGAGTGACTTGAGAAAGCCGGCCTTGGGGTGATACACACCGATCACGGTGAACTGCTGTCCGCTGATCTGGATCTTCTTGCCGACGGGCTCTGATTGACCGAAGAGTTGGGCGCGCAACGTATCGTTGACGAGAACGACCGGTTGGCCCGCGTCGTGTTCATTGCGCGTGTAATTGCGTCCCGGATAGATGTCTGCCGCATCGACCTCCGGCCACTCACTGCTGTAGGCGTCGTAGCCCACGTTGTCCACTCGACTGTTGCGATAGGAAAAGTTTCCCTGACCGCCGAGCACTCCGATCACCGTCTGCACGCCGGGGAGCCGCTTTATCATCTCCCACTCCTCGAAGGAGATGGCCGGATTGCTCCGGTCAGGGCACTTCTCATCGGTGCCGTCACACGCGTTGATGCCCGTGCCTTGACGCTGCACGATGAACGTGGTCGCGCCGATCGCCTGCAGATCCTGCTGAAACGACGCGCGAATGCCGTTCACCACGGCGCCCATCGCCACGACGACGAAGACGCCAATCGCGACGCCGGCGATGGTCAGTGCCGCGCGCACCTTGTTGATGCGGATGGCCTCGAAGGCCATGCCCACGCCTTCGAGAATCAGGAGGAATCGGTTCATGTCACTACTCCTGACGCAGCGCGGTGATGGGGTCGAGCCGTGATGCGCGACTGGCCGGATACATACCCGCGGCGATGCCCACGCCGGCACCGGTGAGCAATGCGGCGCCGATGGACCACGGTGCGACGGCGGCCGGCAACGGGGTGAGGGCGGCGATGAGCTCGGCCAGTCCGATACCGAGCGCGATACCGATCGCGGCGCCAAGCACGCTGAGAGTGGTCGCTTCGACGAGAAACTGCGAGAGAATATCCGTGCGCTTGGCACCCAGCGCTTTGCGGATGCCGATTTCGCGGGTGCGTTCGGCGACGGCGACGAGCATGATGTTCATGATCACCATCGCACCCACGACCAGACTGATGGCGGGGAGCGCGGTTCCGAACAACACGAGGCGGCCCTTCAACTCGTTGATGAACCCGAACGCCGCATCCTGCGTGACGAGACCGAAGTCGTCCGGCTCACCGGCGCGCAGTCCGCGGAGTCCGCGCAGCGCGCCGCGCGCCAACTCCATGCCCTGATTGATCTCCTCGCGGGTGGGGGCCTGCACGATGAGCGAACTGAAGTCGCCCCGCGGCTTGATGATGCGCCCATCGCCGACGTGTAGGGCGCAATGGCCAGTCGGTCGAGCGAGAAGCCGAAGACCGACCCCTGTTTCTCGACCACCCCGATGACCGTGAACGGCGTACCGCCGATCCGGAGCTGGCGACCTTCGGCGGTGAGCCCGGGAAAGAAATGCTCGGCGACTTCGGTCCCGATCACCACAACGGGTGAGCCCGAGCGGACTTCCTGCTCCGTGAACGCTCGCCCCTGTGCGATGTTGAATTTCTTGATCGCAAAGTAGGATGCTTCCGTCGCCACGGTTTGTATCTGTTTGGGGCGCGCGCCAATCGCGGTGGCATACGTGAAGGACTCGGAACTGATGGCCGAGTTCATCGTGGCGGGAATCGTTGAGCGGACCGCGTCGACGTCGGGCATGCGAATCAGTGGTCGGCGCGCCGCGGAACGCGCATCGAAACTGCGCGGTCCGCCGCGGCCGACGTTGTCGAAACGCCGCAGGGTGAACGTGTTCGCGCCGATCAGCCGGCCGGCGAAGTCTTCTTCCACATAGCGGCCCATTCCCTCGACGATCGACACGACGGCGATGAGGAACATCACGCCGATGGTGACGCCAAGCAGGGTGAACGCGCTCTTCAGCTTCTGGACGCGAAGCTGGGACAGGGCAAGGCCAATGGCATCTCGGGTCTTCACCTACAAACAATAACTCACGTCCCTACTCGTGGCGCAGCGCCTCCACCGGATCGAGGCGGGAGGCGCGCATGGCGGGCGCGGTGCCAAAGACCACGCCCGTCAGCACGCTGGCGCCGATGGCCATGAGAATTGCCGACCCTGGAATGGACGTGGGAACCGGGGTATAGGTGCGCACCACCCACGCCAGCGCCGTGCCGATGATCAGCCCCACCGAGGCGCCGATGGACGTGAGCGTGGCGGCTTCGACCAGAAACTGCCAGAGGATCGTGGCACGTGTCGCGCCCAGTGCCTTACGCACGCCGATCTCGCGGGTGCGTTCGGTCACCGAGATCATCATGATGGCAATGACACCCACGCCGCCGACGAGCAGGCCAACGGCAGACAGCGCCAGACCAACCATGAAAATGGCGCCAAAGAGCTGGTTGAACGTCTCCAGCATCCGATCCTGCGCCACCAGCGCGAAGTTGTTCGGCTGAGCGGGCTTGAGTCCGCGGCTGCTGCGCAGCATCTCGGTGATGCCGTCCATGACCGAGGCCTGATCGATGCCCATGCGGGGCTTCACCATGATCAACAGGCCGCGACGCCACACCTCGAGATGCCGATAGGCGGTCATCATCGGCAGGATCGCGCGCGGTTGATCCGGCCCGCGCCCGTCGAGCGTCTTGAGGAAGCCAGCCTTGGTGTGAAAGACGCCGATCACGGTGAACTGCTTCCCCTCGATCGAGATCTGCTTGCCGATCGGGTCGGAGTCGCCGAAGAGCCGATTCTTGAGGGTGTCGTTGACGATGACGACCTGCGCGCCCGCATCGTGCTCGGCGTTCGAGAAGCTCCGACCCGGTGAAATGTCGGCGACGTCAGTCTTGATCCAATCGGTGCTTTGTGCGTCGTAACCGACATTCTTGATCTGACGGTCGCGATACTCGAAGGTCGTTTGCCCGCTCAGCCACGCCGTGGCCGTTTCGACCTCGGGCAGGTTCTTGATGTCATTCCACTCGCCGAGTGTGATGGCCGGGTTGCGACGCTCGGGGCAAGTGTCGTCGGTGCCGTCGCAGGCATTGAAGCCCACGCCGCGTCTCCGCACCTGAAAGGATGTGGCCCCGAACTCGTCGAGATCCGACTGGAAGCTCTGACGAATGCCATTCACTGTTGCGCCCATGGCCACGACAACGAAGACGCCGATGGCGACGCCAGCGATGGTGAGCGCGGCGCGCACCTTGTTGGCGCGCATCGATTCCAGCGCCATGCCGATCCCTTCCAGCGCCATCAGCAACCGATCGATCATGCGCATGGTGCTATTCCTGCCGCAGCGCGGCGATCGGATCGAGACGCGCCGCGCGACTGGCCGGATAGATGCCCGCACAGATGCCGACACCCGCACCGACGGTCAGCGCGGCGATGATCGACCACGGTGCCACGGCTGCGGGCAGCGGTGTGGTGGCGGCGATGATGGCCGCGAGACCGATGCCGAGCCCGATGCCGACTGCGGCCCCGACCACGCTCAGTGTGGCCGATTCCACGAGAAACTGCGACATGATGTCACGGCGACGCGCGCCGAGTGCCTTGCGCACACCAATCTCACGCGTGCGTTCAGCGACGGCGACGAGCATGATGTTCATGATGACCATGGCGCCGACGACCAGACCGATGGCCGGCAAAGCCGTTCCGAAGATCACCATCTTGGATTTGATCTCGCCAAAGAACGCCATCGCTTCATCCTGCGTTTCGAGCACGAAGTTGTCCTTCTTGCCCGGCGGAAGCTTGCGCGCTGCGCGGAGCACTTCGCGGGAGACGTCCATGCCATCGGTCACCAACAACGCGGTGGGCGCCTGCACCACCATGCTCTCGATATCGCCGGCCGGACGGATGGCGCGTTGCAGCGGACTCGTATACGGCGCGATGGCCAGACGATCGAGCGAGAAGCCAAAGACCGTTCCCTGCTTTTCGATGATGCCAATGATCTCGTACGGAATGCCGGCGATGCGCAGTTCGCGACCGATGGGATCGAGCCCCTTGAAGAAGTGATCGGCGACTTCGACACCGATCACGACGACCGTCGATCCGGCGGCGACCTCCTGCGCTCCGAAGGCGCGCCCGCGCACGACGTTGAACTTCTTGATTGTGAAGTAGTCGGCTTCCGTGGCCACGGCCTGTACCTGTCTCGGCCTGTTGTACTGCGAGTTCGCGTTGATGAAGGTCTCGCTGGTGATCGCGGCCCGCGAGCCCTGCGGCAACACACTCCGCACCAGGTCCGCATCGTTTCTCGACAGCTCCGGTCGACGCATCATCTCGCGCCAATCGGTGTTGTCGTCATCGCTGAAGTTGTTCCAGCGCCGCAACGTGAACGTATTCACCCCAAACAGCTTGCCGGCGAAATCGTTCTCGACGTACTTGCTCATGCCTTCCACGATAGAGACGACGGCGATGAGGAACATCACGCCGATGGTCACACCGATGAGCGTAAAGAAGCTCTTTAGCTTCTGCACGCGAATCGTTGACAGCGCGAGCCGTACAGCTTCCATGAAGGGCATGTGAGCGCGGTTATTCGTGACGAAGGGCGTCGATGGGATCGAGGCGCGCCGCGCGCGCCGCCGGGACCATGCCGAAGATGACTCCGGTGATCGCGCTCGCACCGAGCGCTGCCACCACCGCCATCGGCGGAATGGACGCTTCGATGGGAGTGAAATTTCGAATGAGCGTGGAGCCGATCCATCCGACGAACAGACCGATCGCGCCACCAATGCCGGTGAGCGTTGCCGCTTCCACCAGGAACTGCCAGAGGATCGTGCCCTTCGTTGCGCCCAGCGCCTTGCGCACGCCGATCTCACGCGTGCGTTCAGTCACCGAGATCATCATGATCGCGACAACGCCCACGCCGCCTACGATCAATCCAACGGCGGAAAGCGAGATCATGACGAGAAAGAACATGCCGAAGATCTTGTTGTACGTCTCGAACAACTTGTCCTGTGTGATGATCGCGAACGACGACTCTTCGCGCGGGCGTGTGCCGCGCTGGCCGCGGATACTTGCCGTCACGTCGTCCACCACGACGTCGCGTGCGGCATCATCGCGCGGCTTCACGGCGAGGGCGATGTTGCTGGCGCGTGCACCGAGATAGCGGATGAGCGCCTGCACGGGGACCACAGCCTTCGGACGTTCGCCGCCGGAGAGAAAGCTCGAGTTGTCCTTGTAGACGCCAATCACTTCAAAGGGCACGCCGTTGAGCGAGATGGTCTTGCCCAGCGGGTCCATCTCGTCGAACAATCGGTCGGCCATGAGTTGCGTGATGACGGCCACACGCGCGCCGGTTCGTGCTTCAGCGCTGGTAAAGGCGCGACCGGGAAACACTTCCGGTGCGCTGATGCTCGGCCACTCGGCGGAATAGCCTTCGATGGGCGCCGATGACAGCTCGCGCTCGCGGAACTTGGCGCGCGCCGACCAGTCCAGCCGTTCCCCGACAAACTCCACCGTGGGGATGGTGCGTAGTGCCGCGATCTCCGAGGGCGTGATGGGCGGGTTGCGAAGCCACGTGCACGTGCCGTCCGAACCGTCACAGTTCTCGAACGAGATCGGCTACCGCGTGACAAAAAAGGTCGACGGACCGGTGCTGGCGAAATCTTTCGCGACGGATTGGTTGATGCCGTGAATCGCCGCCGAAATCGCAACGACCACGAACACGCCGACGGCCACACCGAGAATCGTGAGACCGGCGCGCACCTTGTTGGCGCGCACCGAGTCGATGGCAATGCGAATGCCTTCAGTCAGCGGAAAGAGGCGGAATGCGAAGAATGACACGTCGATGTTCCTCTATTCCTGTCGCAGTGCGGCGATCGGATCGAGTCGCGATGCGCGACTGGCCGGATACACACCGGAGACGATGCCGACGCCAGCACCGAGCGAGATGCCAACGATGATCGACCAAGGGGCGACACTCGCCGGAAGCGGCGAGAGGGCAGAAATGAGCTCTGCCAGTCCGATGCCGAGCGCGACTCCGATGGCGGAACCGACGACGCCGAGCGTGGACGCTTCGATGAGGAACTGCGACAGGATGTCGCGACGCCGCGCGCCGAGTGCTTTGCGAATGCCGATTTCACGCGTGCGTTCGGAGACGGCGACGAGCATGATGTTCATGATGACGATCGCGCCGACGACAAGACCGATGGCGGGGAGCGCGATGCCGGCCAGCACCAGATAGCCCTTGATCTTGTTCCAGAAGGCGAGCGCGGTGTCCGCCGTTTGCATGGAGAAATCGTCGACCTGTGCCGGGCGCAGCTGATGCCGGCCGCGCATGACGGCCCGCACAATTTCCATCGTTTCCGGCATCGCCGCCTCACTCGGCGACTGAATTGCGACCGCGTCAACGATATTCGGGCGCGAGTTGAGCAGGCGGCGCGCGGGTGAGCGCCACGGTACCACGAGGAAATTGTCGAACGAAATGCCGAACGACTTGCCCTGCGTTTCAGCGACGCCGATGATGCGATACGGCACGCCACCCATCTTCACTTCGCGGCCCAGTGGGTCGAGTCCGGGGTAGAGTCGCTCCGCAGCGTCCTGCCCGATGACGATGACTTTCTCACCGCGCGTGAGTTCCTGGTCGGAAAGTTCGCGACCGGCCGAGACGCCAAGCTTCTTCACGTCGAAGTAGGCGCCAGCCACCGCGTAGACTTGCACACGGCGTGGCTTGCCGCTCATCGCCGAAGAAACCGGTACCTGATCTTCGCTGGTCATGTACCATTTCACATCGGCCGGCAGTGCAGAGGTGACGGGATCGACGTCGGTGATCTCGAGGCGCGGGCGACGGCGATACGCTTCCCACATCGCTTCATCGATATCGCCGATGTTGATGTTGGGGCGGCTGCGCAGCTCGAACGTGTTGACGCCGATCAGCTTGCCGACCAGGTCGTCTTCCATGTAGCGACCCATCCCTTCGACGATCGACACGACGGAGATCAGAAACATCACGCCGATGCACACCCCGAGGAGTGTGAAGGCGCTTTTCAGTTTTTGGGTCTGGATGGTCCGCAGGGCAAGGCGGATGGCGTCGAACAGGGGCACGGAACGGCCTCGCGCAATGTGGAGGGTCTGCGAGGAGATACGGTGTGCGGGGCGGGGAGTTTCGATCAGCGCTGTTCGAGCGTGGGCGTGTGTCGAATGGAAACGCCGGAGATACGGGGACGAATGCGAACGAGGCGCCCAGAATGTGAGCGCCTCGTTCGCACATCGGACTAGCCCCTTTACCCTATGGCAATGGGACGCTGAGAACCCTTGCGGGCGTTCCGCCGTTTGGTTACAGGACCACTATGGTGACTGTACGGGGTGGAAGCGCAGAAATCTGCTCGACGTGGGTCAAGGGGATGGGTTTCTGCGTGCAAAACTCTCCGTCGATCTTCTTGACGAATCTCAATCGCAGCGTATCGCGCACAAGCGACCGCTCCACGCGTTTCTACGAGTGGCAACCTGTATTGCCCACGAAACCGACGAATCGAACAGTGACGGAGTCCGCCTGTGGTCCTGCTGAGTCCACGACAATCTCGTCGACTGACACCACAGCTTCTTCCGGCGGCAATAGTCCGCATGACGTCACCGACGCGAGAAGGAGCACCGCGACAAAGCGAGCACTGCACGCTAAGCGCGTGGACGGAAGGCGAAGTCTTTCGTTCTTCATGTGTGTACTCAGCGAAGAGAAAACCGACGGCTGCACGCGCAGACGATGCGCGATGCAGCGAGCGCGCGCGACTCGCGCAGGTGCACGCAGCCACGCTAGCAGCCGCAGAGAAAGGTGGTGTCGAACGGATCAACGATGATGCTTCGAGTGGCGAACGCTGAGCGACCGACTCCATCCCAGACATACAAGTCGAAACTGAAACTGGAAGGCTCACCAAGTACGCTGTATGAATCGCCCGTAGATACTACGGTGCCGTTCCTTCGCCATTCGGTCGTGTAGGGTGGTTGGCCACCAAGCCGAAGCGAATTCCAGGTGCAGGGGCTGTTGGGACCAATGGATGACGGGCCCAGAATGCCGAGCGTGAACGCCGGCGGACGGCTGTAGAGCAGTCAATTCGGGGACCCACCACCTGGATCAGTGACAGCGCCGACTGTCGCCTTGTCAACGAGTTCGTTAAGAACGGCAATCGGCGAAGCGCCGGGATAAAGCTGAAGAAAGAGTGCAGCGACCCTGGCCGTAGCGGCAGCAGCACCTGACGTTCCGTTACCCGATTCGACTCCCGCGAACAAGTCAACGCAGGAACCGTAGTTGCGGTAGGACACTCGCCATGCGCGTACTCCACGGCATCATCGACGGTGTCGCCACAACCCAGAATTCCCCTGCAGTCCTTGTTCAGAGACATGCTAATGACTGCAGGTCTCGGGCTATTGTCGGCAATGAACTCGATCGCAGCGGACCCCGCGCCGGTGCTGGCATTGCAATTTCCTGGCGTATCAATTCTCGCAGAATGGATGATCGCCTTGCGAGCAGCGCCGGAGACGGAACCGGCTGCAATTATCGCCATCTCTTTCCCGTCGTCTTGGCCGTAGCAAGAGGTAAAGGGACTTAACGGAGCTGTTGCATACGACATTGTGGAACTGATTCGACCTGCGAGTTCAGACGTATTCCCATCCACGCCGACGTCGACGATCCAGATATGTACGCCCGTGCCATCGGCGGAGTATTCGTAGGTTTGATTCAAGGGCAGAGCCCGCTGGTCCATTCGATCGAGATGCCCAGTTGGGTTTAATTGCGCGGTGTCACCGATGGCGTTCGAACGTAATGCAACATCCGCTTCGATGTATCGCACCCTTGGATCGAGAAGGAGCAGCGCAAGCGCAGAATCCGGAAGCTCGCCCCAGAATCCATTGAGGCTACGCAGGGTCCCATAGAGCTTGCCCCTATGCTGACCTGCAAGCTCGCGAGCGATAGGGTCGGCGTCCCGAACGTCGTCGCGGAAGCGCACGATGTAACGACCCTTGATCCGATCGGGATGGTCCATGGCTCGCAAGCGAGGAAGACTGTCCGAGAGTTCTCCTCCAAGACCACTCGAAGCTCTCGACGGGGCGCCGGTGACATCTTTGTGCGGCTCGAGAAGCTTGCTCTGAGACTCACAATTTGTTCACTAACTCGTTGAGAACGGCGTTTGGCGGAGCGTCGGGGTAGAGTTGGAGAAAGAGCGCTGCCACGCCTGTGGTCGCGGCGGTCGCAGATGAAGTGCCACCGCCGGATTCCACGGGCGCAAACAGATCCACGCACGACCCATAGTCACTGTCGTCCACACGCGCGTCGGAGAGGTCGGACGCACCGACCGTTATCAATCTTTCTACGCGCGCGGGTGAAAAACCGCACGCCTGTTGTGCAACGTGACTCGCGTTGCCATTCCCAGCGGATACGACCACTGCCACGCCCCTTCCATGCGCGTACTCGGTGGCGTCGTCCATCGTGTCGCCGCACCCCGAGATCCCCCGGCAGTCCTGCGAGTTCGAAATGTTGATAACGGCGGGTCGCGGACTGTTGTCGGCAATGAACTCGATGGATGCGGTGCCCGCACCGGTACTGGCACTACAGTTTCCCTTCGTATCGATTCGCGCAGAATGTATGAAAGCCTTTCGCGCGACACCCGAGATGGAACGGGCCGCAATCACCGCCATTTCTGTTCCGTGATTGTAGCTAGAGCACGAGGTGAGGGGATTCAGCGGCGCGATTGAGTACGACATTGTCGCGCTGACTCGACCTGCAAGCTCGACCGCATTTCCGTCGACGCCGACGTCGACGATCCAAATGTGCACGCCTGACCCTCGGTGGAGAACTCGTAGATTTGGTTCAGCGGCAGCATGCGCTGATCAATTCGATCCAAATTCCCATTTGGATTGAGCTGTACCGTGTCGCCGAAGCTCGCCCCAGAATCCATTCAGGCTGCGCAACGTCCGAATACAGCTTGCCCTTGCGTAGGCTCACAAGTTCGCGCGCGATGGACTCAGCGTCGCGAACGTCGTCCTCGAGAAGATCTTTGACTCACTTTCCATCGCTACGTTGAGCCTCTGATTCCGGTATGGTGGCATGATGAATGCTTCTTGAATTGTGCTGGGAAGTGCTTTGAGCACGACATTGCTCGGCCGAACGGGACGGCTTCTTGAGTGTCAACGTCTTTTCGTATGGTGGTTGTTCGGAGCGAGGTCGACTGCCAGGGCCGCAGCCAACGCGACGCTGTGCCGGGCAGTGTTCTCAACCCTGCCGAGCGGACAAGCCATCACCCCGCGTCCCGTCGCGTGCGAAACAGTGCGACAGTCACAAGCTCACACACCACGGAAGCCCAGTGTCCCAACTCCGATACGGGAGTGAGCCGGCGCAGAGGCCGGAAAAACTCCCCGGCGAAAATACAAACCTGGTGCGACAGCGCCCGCTGTCGCACGGAGAGACGCGACTACGAAAACGCAATCAAGCATCGCTTCGCGAAATGCGAACGAGGCGCTCGGTGTGCGAGCGCCTCGTGGCAAGTCGTCCTTACGTCGTCAGACGCCGCAAACAATCAGAGCTTCGGAATCTCCAATCCAACTTTCTCGGCAAACTGCTCACGACGTTCGTCGCTCGAGATGACACCGTCACGCAGCACGATGACGCGACGCGCGTGTGCCGCGATATCGGGCTCGTGCGTGACCATGACAACCGTCTGCCCCGCGCGCGCCAACTCTTCGAAGACGCGCATGATTTCCTCTGAGGTCTGCGAATCGAGGTTACCCGTCGGTTCGTCAGCCAGCAGAATGGACGGGCGATTGACCAGCGCACGCGCGATGGCGACGCGCTGACGCTGACCGCCGGAGAGTTCGTTCGGCCGGTGGCCCATGCGCTCACCGAGCTGCACGCGATCGAGGGCTTCCGACGCGCGCTCCTTGCGTTCGCTGGCCGAGACGCCGGCGTAGACGAGCGGCAGTTCGACGTTCTGTAACGCCGAGGCACGCGGCAGCAGGTTGAACGTCTGGAAGACGAAGCCGATCTCCTTGTTGCGCACGCGGGCGAGCTGATCGTCGGACATCGTGCTGACGAGCATGCCGTTGAGCCAGTACTCGCCTTCGTTGGGCGTGTCGAGGCATCCGATGAGGTTCATCAGCGTCGACTTGCCCGAGCCGGACGGACCCATGATCGCGACGTACTCGTTGCGACGGATGGCCAGATCCACGCCACGGAGCGCGCGCACGATTTCGCCGCCCATGTCGTACTGTCGCGTGAGGCCGCGCGTGACGATGACCCAGTCCTTATCCGGCGCACTGCCGGGCGCGGTCAGTACGACGCGCCGTTCGCCGGTGGTGCTGAGGCCAATATCGTCCATGGTGTCGGTCATGATTTCTTTGCGGTTGCCGGAGTCTTCTTGTCGTCTGCTGGCTTGGCCACTTTGATCAGGGCGCCGTCCTTGAGCTCACGGATGGCCTGGTAGGTGCCTGCCACGATGGTCTCGCCGGTCTTGAGGCCACTCAGCACTTCGAAGTGGCGCTCACCCGCGATTCCTACCTTAACGGGGCGGAAGGTCACTTTGTTGTCGGTCCCGACCACAAACACGCCTTCGACGTCGCGCTTGCCTACTTCCTTGGTCGGCTGTCCGCGTCCGATGGTGACGGCGGTGTCGGCGTTCGGCAGCTTTTCGTTCTCACGCACGGTGAGGGCGATAATCGGAATCGAGAGGACGTTGGTGCGGTTGGCCGTCACAATCTTGGCCGTCGCCGAGAAGTCGGGGCGGGTATCAGGCGGCGGATTGAGGAGCTGGACGCGCACTTCGTAGTCGATGGCCTGATCGCTGGTGGCGGTGGCGCTCCCGGACTTGGCAACCGAGCTGTTGGAGATCTCGACCACTCGGCCGATGAACGTCGTGTCGGGGAAAGCGTCGATTTCGATGACGGCCGAATCGCCCACGCCGATGCGCGCGACGTCGGTCTCGTCGACCTTGACCTTCGTTTCGAGCACGCTCATGTCGCTGATCGTGAGCAGTGTCGCGGCGTCCTTGTTGAGCGTGCCCATGAGGGCCGTTTCACCTTCCTCGGCGTTGAGCCGCGTCACCTTGCCGCTCATCGGTGCCGTGATCGTGGTGCGACTGAGCGCCTGCTTGGCATCACGGACGCTGGCCTGCGCTTGCTCGACGCTGAACGTTGCCGCGTCAAAGAGCGCTTTGCTGACTTCGGCCTGCGTTTTGAGCTGTTCGAGTTGATCGTCGCTGACGAGGGCAGGGGACTGTGTCTTGATCGACTGCGACCGCTCGTAGTTCCGCTCTGCCTGCAGCAAGCTGGCCTTTGACTGGGCCGCCTGGGCACGGGATGATGCCAGCGCCGCTTCCGAGCGCTGCAAGGCGGCGGTCACTTGCTCCGGGTCGATCTGCAGCAGAAACTGCCCCTTCTTCACGAAGTCGCCTTCTTTGACACTGAGGCGTACGATCTTGCCGGTCACGTCGGCCGAGACATCGACCGGTCGATGTCTCGGCCGACGTGACCGGCAAGATCGTAC
>ENA-ORBV01008447-ORBV01008447.1-microbial-mat-metagenome-genome-assembly--contig:-NODE-8447-length-17312-cov-7.337047_pt1 | contig 17312 bp, 16 predicted proteins | sample MGYA00237777_ERZ505514 | MGnify/ENA primary metagenome ERZ505514 (study PRJEB26160, sample SAMN06269048) | microbial mat metagenome | isolation source: Oligotrophic lake microbial mat | place...
ATGGAAAATCATGTCACACACATTTGATGACCAGATTTGATGCATCACTGTGATGATTTTGTGTTTCAATGCAAACAATTCATGTTTTTGTTCAAATTCAAAAGAAGAACAAGTGTTGTGTTTTTTTTGTGTCGTCTTTTACCAATTTGCGTTTGCCCTTTCATTGGTTGATGCACACACTCTTCCTCTTGAGGTTCGGCTCAAGATTGCTTGGCACATTTGTCTCTCCACTGAGCTGAATGATGCTTCTGTGTGAAGAATCAGCGTGCCTCTTGTGGAGTTGCGATGATCATTGTCACAACAACATCTCCTGTTGTGGGAAATAGAACAAAACCTCTTCCAGTTGCTTTGCAACGGGCCATTGTGTCGCACAGTCACCATTGTCACATCATCGGCAATGCTGTGGTTGTTGCTCTTCTGGGCAGCCTTCTTCACTGGCAGTGAGAAACACAGCTAGCACCAACTGGTGCCGCAACACCAATGAGTGTCCTGTCCGCGAATGAGTTCTTGGTGTGTGAGTCTTGTCTGGGGATGCTTTGAGCCACACCCCATTCTGGGCATTGCAATTCAAAGGAATTTGTTTTTGCTTTGCCATCCAATGAACAGCAATGATCTGATCGACATCCAAAACAGAACAAGTTTGCAACACCATTTGTTTTTCAGGTGTTTCAAAGCTTCAATTCCATTTTCTTGCCCTGCAACTTGAAATGAAGCAAGCCTCAACTCCACATTTTTGGTCTGAAAAGAACTTCAAGCAAATGCAATGCAATTCATCAGTTTCTTGATTGACAAAATCAAGCAATGTGACAATGTGCCATTGTGATGTCGCCACTGTCAGTTTTGATTTGACATCGCTTGAGAATTTGGTCTCCCATGGACATGGAGATCGCTGAGCAAGAGAGCACGAGGGCAAAATTCAAATGAAAGCCACACGTGCTGGTGTGCTCAAAAGAGCACTGGCACGTTCATGGTTGCGTTTCCGCATTTGGGCAATCGTGTTGGCTCTCTCTCTTTGTCTCTGGTTCAACCAATTTGGTGGCACGTTGTCTGTGGTTCAACTGATTGATCAAATGTCAAGCCTGCGCATGCGGTGCATTGATCTCAAGTGTGCGACTCATTTGTGGCAGTCACACAGCTCATTTGCACAGCGAAACAGCAGCTGATTCACACAGCGAAACAGCAGGAAAATGCAACTTTTGTGGGTGCGAATGGCTGCAGAATTTGAAATGGTGGCACTGGTGACGTTAGGGTTAGGGTTGAGCCTGCCGGTGACAGACGGCACCAGCGACGTTAGGGTCAGCGTTGACCACAGGGAGACCCACTCTTGCCATCAATGTTGACACAAAGGAATCAGTTTGAGTGGAGAATCAATTTGCAAACCCAGCAGACAGACCGTCTGAACTTCACCACAAGACAAAAAAACACAGTTTGGCACTCATTGTGTGACTGATGCCCTTAGTTTGATTGCTTCATGCTGATTGATCAGAGCAGCAGCAAACTGCAAATTGGGTTGTTGTCTGGCTTTGTTGCTAAAAGCTGCTGAACTCCACTCTCAATTTGGAATGGGGCTTGCATGCAGCCTTCATTCTGCAAACTGCTGAACTTTGCCATCCACTGTTCCCATGCAGCTGATCAGGAGGGTCAATGTGAAAGTTTTTCCTCGCCATCTGGCCGGGGGGAATGATCAGAAACATGCTTCAAGATGGTCTTGATGCTCTTGATGTGTTTCAAATTGTTTTGTCATAACCACGAATCAAAAATCTGTCCACTTGTGTTTTGCACACCTTCCAAACTCAGATGAGCCAAACGAACAACTGCAAATGATGATCTCCACATAGCAAAAATGGATCAACTGGATGTTTCAAGTCCTTGCTGCAGGGTCCTTAATTCACACAGGTTGCACAAAGACTAACTAAAAAGTGATTTGCCCGACTCCAAATTGATCCATTGCCAGACAAACAACAGTTTTGATGTTAAGAAACCCCAGAAGAAATTTAACCTGAATTGAGAGGACAAGTCACTGCTGTTGGAGAACCACACAGAACATGTGTGCATCCCCACAGAATTCCATAGAAAGGCATCTTGAAGAACACCTGAGTCAGCACCACAGAAGACTCCAGAAAGATCCATGACACAAGTAGCACAGCAGCAGATAACACTCACATTTCATTAGTAAACTGATTTGCTGCAACAATTACACCAGTAGATCTCTCCCTCCAACAGTTTCTTTTCGAATGAGCAAATTTTAAGACGCCATTGGGCAGAAAAGGAGCAATTTTCTAAATTGGCAAATTAAATTTCCTAAAAGAGAATGGAACTGCGACAGAAAGCAGCTGATCCTGCGACAGAAAATGCAGGTTGTGTGACAGAACAAACTGGGTTTTGATGCTCCAAAACAGAACAGAAGACCAAAAAGGCATCGCACGGTGACCAATTTGGCGATAAAATGAGGACTTTGGTCACTTTGAAGAACAGCATGATTCTTTTTTTTAGCTTCCTTTTGCACAGTTTTTGCTTGGCGAGTTTACGAGATTGGCAAGACTTCTCAATCTCACCTCACAACTTGAAGCAAAACCCAAACCGAACAAAATGAAAAAAACTGAACACTGGTTTGCTTGAGGGGAGTCACAATTTGAACAAAGTCAGCTGCTGGTCAATCTTGTTAGCAGTTAGCTGACATGTGGCCTTGGTAGTTTTGGTTGTGCATCCCATTCTTTGTCTGCATGTGTTTAATTTCTGCTCCTCACAATTTTTGGAATAAACACAATCAACACCAAACAACGAGTGCATTCACTTTGAAAATCAATCATCATGGTTTCAAACATTGACAATGATGCTGTGGAGGCATTTGCTGAGCAGTTTGAGCACCATGCATTCACACTCTTTCGTGATGGTCGCAGCCGGAGAGCCAAGCCATCGCGGATCGCCGCTGCCGTGGCTGGTGTAGATGTTCTGCAGCTGTCACGGCAATGGCTTGTGTTCTTATTTTGGAGGCATTCGACGGCAGTCTTCCAGAAGAGGCCACGATGGAACGCTTCTTGTGGACACCACTTCTTCTTCACAGCTATGACACCAAAATCAACAATGCCTCTCGTGTGGGTGGCGTCAATGAAGCAACTTTCAGCACATGGTCCTGATGCTTCGTCAACAAAATTTTGAACTTGGAATCTCAAGTTGCAAGTCTTTCCGGTCAGTCACCTTGTTTGCTTACTCTTTGTGTGTCTTTTCAGATCGACTGGGACAATCGCAGGATTGGTGACATCAACAATGACTGCTTGGTGCCAGTCGATGGCGTCGATTGACAAGTTAAGGGACGGATCTATTTTGATGGCACTCCAGACTTCGGATGCAAGTCGCAGAAGCACCAGACCAGTGGCACCTTGCGCTGTGAAGTCGCCATGACCATTCGTTCTTCCCACATTGTGTGGATTGTGGGTTCCTTCCTTCCTGGGAACTTCAACGACTTTCAGATCTTCTGGCAGTCTGGCATCATTGACATGATTGAGGGAAACAAGCAAGTGGAAGCCAACAATGGCTGTCTTGCGGAGGCGCCTTGCTGCGTGAAGTTCCCCGGCTACATCTGTGTCAATGAAGAGCAGAAATGAGTGTGGGACAGGGTCCGTGTGCGCCATCAGTCCATCAATGAGTGCCTCAACAACTGGGGCATTCTTTCCAAGACGTTTTGTGGTAAGAATGCTGAACACACTGCAACATTCTGTGCTGTTACTGTTCTCACACAGCTTGCGATGGACGATGGCAAAGAGCTGTTGATGGATGAACCCAAATGCGATGACAATCTCACGGATGCCGGCATCCTTGCTCAATTCGGCATCCAGATGGGCACAGCAGCAACAACAAGCACACCATGACTGACTGACAATCAACAACACAACAAGTCATCAGAAAGCAGGAAATCAGAATGACAATTGGCAGTGAGAAAGATCAACCATGACACTTTTAGCCGCTGTTTTCCATAACATCTGCAGCTCAGAATCAACTGATGTGTGTTTGGCTTGTTCCGGCACAAGCTGCTTTTCCAGCGAGCCCTAGAAATGGCATTGTGGCTGCATTTGAGCACAAACATGGAACTGCACCACTGTTGTGCCTGGGGTGAGAATGCAATCTGGTGTGAACAAACCAGAGACTTCTGCATCACAAGATGCTCCAACTGTTGTCACCCAGGTGCATGCTGAGCATGTTGACACAAAACTGATGGGTCGAATGAGGCAAGCTGATTTTGTTGCTCAGAATGGAACCTCTGACAACTGAAATGAACAAATTCCCCTAAAAACTGAGGCTGAATGCAAGCCCCCAGAAGAAGGAATGACTCTTGCTGTCTCGAAGACAATCACACAGGCCTTTGGTGATTCAAAGCCATGATCATTCAAAGGGTTGGTCCAGCGGTCTGCAAAGTTCAAAAGCACAGGTGCAGTGTCAGAGACCTTGTGATCAGACAAAGCTGTTGCGAGACTTGTCATGTTTGCAGATGAGGAATCACGATGACATGTGGTCATTCTCGTGACTTGTTGGCATCAGTTGACAAATTGTCATGCCGAATCTGGTTCCATTGGTTGTTGCAGAGTGCTGGGACAACATGATGACAACTGTGGAAGAAACAACTGAATGCAGCAGTTTTTGTCATTCGTGTTCAGTCATGGGAGCTCAGGGCTTGAGTCTCCCCTTGCCTTTATCAAGCAGTGTTGCTGAGCTAGAACACAAAGATTGAGGAACCTGCATCTTCAACTTGTCAACAACAGCAACAGATTGCAGCTTTGAATGTTCTTGTTGGTGGGCTGACATCATCAACATGACTCCAAGCAGTGACAAAGTTGAAACAAGTGCACTTCCATCACACCTTTGTTTTTTTCCCACCTGGGTGCAGTGATTTTTCTTTCATTTTGGAGCAAGTGTTGTTGGTTCCGGCGCTGTGATGACAAGCAAGCGGACAGTTCAGAGCAGCTCAACAGACATCTTGTTTGTGCACAAGTCTGCCCCATTCTTTGTGTCCTTAAATGACAAGCTTTAACCACATCAGGCGCATGCCATTTTGACCATAGTGGAATGTGTTGAATTTGGCTTTGCACTCCTTTTGCATTGTCACAGAATCAACTGAACATTGTTCAAATTGATGATTTTTGTTTCGGCAGGTTTCCGTGTTGTGATTTTTTTGTTTGTGCAGGACACAAGTTGGTCTTACTGATCATGACAAACTGTGTTGAGGGAAACAAAAGTTCAAGACTGCAACCTGCCAAGGGACAATTTTTCCTAACAATGCCCTAGATCTTGCATGTTGTGAAAACAATTGTTGAAACAGAAAAAAGTTAGCACATCTGCTGATGTTGCTGCATTTGTGATTTTGTTGGACATTTGTGCAATGTTCACTGTACCTTGTCTGTTGTCCTTCAACAAAGGCTTGCACTTGCCAACCAGTTTGAAGTTGCCTCAAAGAAAATGAAGAAACATGGATTTAGTTTTTGCAAGCAGATGATCTGTCCACTTTCAGTTTTTCTCCAAAAGAAACATTTGTTTCTTGATTGCGGGGTTGTCAACGTCATCTTCTAGATCACTGGGATTGTGCTGTGTCCAACACAGGTGTGGGCTTGATCTGACCAAATGCAATGATTTTGGCCATGATTCCATTGGATGTGGACTTTTTCATAATTTTTCAGTCAACAACACACAACAATGACAATTTCCAACGGCCAAGCCATTGCAGTTGGTTGTGGTTCCTTCCATCTGATACACTCTTGACACTCCTGTTCTTACATTGCAGGGTTCAGAGGCTGCAAATTCCACTCACTGCATCAAAGGTTGAAACAGAGTAACAGGTGCCACACAAACGTTGTGGACAAATAAAAAGGGGTGTTCTTTATTTTCCGGGTCAGTGTGCGACTTTGAAATCCTGCGAAAGATATGATGACCTTCCGCTTTGGTTTGGGAGAACACGAGGGTCTTTCTTGGATAAACCTCGCCCATCTCCTCACTGTAGGAAACAATGAGCAACCTACTACTAGCTAGCTAGCTAGCTAGAAGAAGTTAGCGGCTTTGAGTTTATTGCATCTAATTTGCACATCATCCACAATCGAAGTTTGTCATTTCTAATTTTATCTCATTTTGATTTCAGACAAAAACAAGAGCGAGCGGAAAAAAACGAAGAAATTTAAAGCACATTTTCCGTTGTTTGCCATTCCAGTTTTTATTCACTTTGATTTTTTCATACCACCATGATCCATACCACCCAATTTCGCTTTCGGTCTGACGGCGAGCCGAACCAATACAAGTCGACTTTGATCTTAATTGCTGTTGTGACCTTTATTTTTGCCATTGTCAAGCTGCCATTGGAAGTGAAACTTCTTTCCAATATCGTTCATCCCATTCAATCCATTGATGACTTTTATAGCAGCAGCAGCCACCAACAAGCCCGCAAAAGAAGAAAGCCATACAAGAAGCAAAACATTGATATCCGCTCATATCAAAACCTTTTCAATCGAGGAGCAGAAAGTACTATTGGACACCCACGAAGTTTGCTTCAATCCGATTATCTCGACAGCGGTGACCATGCTGAATGGGAAGAGGATGATAAAGAAATGGCTCGGAAAGTTAAAGAAATTATGAAACGATATTCCTATCATCATGAGCATGAGGACTCTATGGATACTGCTGGCAGCAGTAGTGACAGAGACAACAGAGGCGACAAGCGTGGTCACCTCCGACCCGGAGCAGATCATGATATGTTTTATCAACGTGTCTGGCAAGTGGTCCAACGTCATTTCCATCATTCAAAAAACAACAATAACAACGAACAAAAACAAGGCGACCCATTTGATAAGGAATTTGAAGCAGAAATCGAGGCCATTGTCGATGGATACGCTAGCTAGAATTAGCGCAAGCTTTCCTTTCTTTTCGCTCCATGAATTGCAGCAGCGGAGCCACGCGGTGACTGATTACGATTGTACCGACTTGGTGTCGAGTATCCCATCTCCCCATACCTTACATACAAGATAAATATTGCATCTATTTACAAAAGAAAAAACCTATTTTAGCATGTTCATGGGAGTGTTGACCCCGGGCAAATGATGCGTCGGGTAGTTCCCCCCGGCGTTGACAAGCACCAAGTCAGCTACCACAAGGACTAGCAGCGAATAGTCTCGAAACACCGTAGTTTCGCAGCGTATCAGTGGGCTTCTGTAGCAGCTAAACTCCAACAGATTACTAGTTAGCTAAGTTCACACTGGTGGAGCAGTAAGAGAAGGGGTGATGACGGTGCTTCTTCTTCTTCTTCGCAGGTTAGTGACCTAAAGGCCACCTAGTAACAACTTGGGAGAGGCGATGAAAAGACAAAACTGGGTAGCCTAAAGAACCCGACACAAGTAGAGTATCCTTTGGTATGCAATGCTTCAGCAGCGCTAGGAATCACCTTACTAGCTAGTAGAAGCTACCGTAGTAGCTAGTCGTGGCTAGCTAGCTACAGGCTCATTTTGGCGTTCCCTAGACTACCAGTGATGTACAATCACCGGTTTCCAGCTAGCTAGCTAATCAAAAGAGTATATGTATCACTTATGAATGGCTTGTGCAGGTACATTCCGGGTCTGGACTCCGAGTCCTAGCTGATACACCCGATATGGAACGGGGTGACGCTTAGATTCGCCGGCATGTACTACAGTAAGTTGGCCTCAGACTTTCTGTTGTTGCCCCCAAGCTACTCTAGTAGTAGGGAAAGCAATGTCTTGGGAATCAGACTGGACTTGTGTTGCCTCGACTATTCCGAGTGACCCTAAGTCCCTCCTGCCTGTGGTTGCCGCGATCTGCCTAGTATGTCAGTGAGTCTATAGGTGTTGGAGTGAGCCGAGTTGGCTATCCAGTCGACGACTAGCCAAGTTCCCGGTGTCATTAGCTCGACTCACAACTAACTAGTGGCCAGCAGGTTCCCATTCCAGTGGACGAACTACCTATTCTGTAGGTGACTCCCTATTTCGTTTTTTGGGATTAGCCAAGACACTTGACTATCAGACATAGTGTATCAGTTGACCAGCGTTTATCCACTCATGGTACTGTAGTATGAACCTCCACGAATGGTCATTATTATTGGTCGTCTAACTGCTACGAGAAAGGACTATCTGACGCAAGATGGAGTAGAGTTTTTAAGAATATTCTCATGTAGCTCACTCTGCGTAGTTTTGGTACTAAATATTATGCAGTCATCTATCAAAAGTCATTTGAACGAGGAGCACTACTTCACTTTTATCAACAAGGTTGCAATGCATGCAACCTGCGGTACAGTACATACTGTACTATTTAACTAATTACGCCGGCAAGCCCCTGGATATCACCTTTCTTTCCAATTCATTGCTTCTTTATCGTAAAAACCATTCTCCGAGTGCCAGTCAGAATAACCACGACGCACATTATTGCCGGTAACCAGCACGGTGGTAACGTCTTCTCAAAAGAACGCCATCCAAGAGGCTTTCTCGACGGTTGGAAGTAACTACTCGCTATAGCTAGCTACATTACTAGCTAGCTAGCTACTAGGTTGTAAGTATTTCACCCCCGATCCAAGCACAAACATGTGTTCACTGGTTTAATAAACTGTGTTTGTTCATCCCACTTGCGAAAAGCTAATTTGTAAAAGACTTGCATGAACATCTAATCTCTGTCTCATAATTTCGAAATATCAACCCACTTAAAGCTACTAGCCATCCTTTGTTTATCAGTCATTTCAACGAAGAAGAATATCAAAAGACACCATGAGTTCCTCCGCATCCGCCCCAACAAGAACCCGTCGAAGCTCTGGTACGCTCAAGGTCCAACCCGTCCATGATCCCCAAGGCGGTATGGATTCCTCCTACTGTTTGGATGGTACTTCCTCTCGAAGACGCGGTGGTGGTGGTGCTTCTTCCACAGAATTATCCTACAGCGATCTCGATTTATTCTCTGCCTCCACCGGATTTGAAGGGTCGTCCAACAATTCCTTCTTGTTCAAAGATGGCATGGACAGCAGTGCCTCATCTCGTCAACAGCGACGCGTTGATGACAAATTATTCCTGGCCAATCGAAGCACACATCCTTCCAATACACAAACACGCTTTACCAGTAGTTCCTGCTCGTTGTTGGCCATGAATGATTTACCGCAGAGACAAGGCCCTGCTTGTCTTACGACCAATAATGGGAGTGGACAATTGGATCCCGTCACGGAACAACCCGATGAAAATGAAGCCGAAGAACAAGATACCCCCCAATATTTGGTCTTTAAACGACGAAAATCTACGGCCATGAGACGTTCGTCCGCGTGGTATTAAGGAACGAACGGAAATCGAGCAACAGGGGGAGATGCAACCAAAAAGACACACGATCATACAAACACATTGAATACATACAAACACATTCATTACATATACGTAGTAATAATACTGTACGGCGAAACCAATCCTGGGGTAGTGGGAAGGGATCATGCTCAGAGAAAGACAACACACGTCAACATGCCTCCAAAATAACATTTACAGTACAGTACTACATTCACAGAAGAGAAACTAAAGAATAAAATGTATTTTAAAATCAAACTCAAACTCAATTTATAACTTAGACTAACACGATTGCATGTGCGAGTTGCAAATAAGTGCGCCCTAATAATGGTTTCCACTACCGTTCCGGGCTGACAAAGCAGGCATACTGCTGTGTACATATGGTTGCAAGGTACTTGAGAACTTTCCGCCGCTATGCTACTAGCACAGTTGCCTGTCGGCCTCTTCAACACCAATCGCCGAACTGTACTACTAGCCTTTCCTCTCAAGTACCTTCGAATGGAATCCATCAGTGGATGACAAAATGATCCTTTGCATGCATGTTGTAGAGACCTTTCAATCCTGACACCACAGTACTTCAGCATTCATCCAACTTCACAGTATGACATTTTTCATGGTGGACTGCAATCTTTTGCTAGCACTGAGCAGATCCTAACTGTCGTTTTGATATCATGAAACATATCAGCTTGGCGTTTCTTCAAATCATTCTCTCAATGTTACTACAATGATTTTTTAAGCAACGAATAGTAAGTCCAGCCAATCCTGTTGAAGCAGTTCCAATGCGATTCATGTATAGAACCGTGGACGGGTCCTGGAGTGCACGTTTCGATCCGTCCACTGCTGTACCATGGTACTGGAGCGGTGGTGAACATTCCAACTATCTTGCCCACTTGCAATGAATGGGGTATTCTGTGAAGCCAGCAAGTTACTGTCCATCCTTTGGATCCATATGTCTAGAGCAGCGTTTGCAATCAAAACCAGAAGATATAATCTTTCCCCTTGACTGAGAGAACGTTGCAGCTACGTAGCTGGCTAGCTAAGGCTAGCTAATGAATAACCTCATACTGTTGGAATGTGACGGGCATGATCTCCCCATCAAAGCCCAGACATCCCCAGGGAGGACCGAGCGCCGAGACCTGTTGGCGGTACTCTAGATAGTGTCGACCAAAGAGATCGACGAGCATCCGCTCCTCGGTCTCAATGCGACGCACTGCAATGACCACCGAACCAAACACACACCAGGCAATCACCCAGTTCAGGGTCGCCAATAAAGTGGCAAGGGCAGCCCACAGGAACACGGCATACATGGGATGTCGGGCCCATTGAAAGACGCCATGTGTCACAAGCTGGTGACCTTCCTTTTGTTCCGGTATGGGGGACCAGTTCTCCCCCATGTTGAGGTGCACTGCCACAAACAGAGGGATACAAGCTCCAAGGAGTATGGCCGAACCCAGGAGCTGCAGTTGCCAAATCTGTACGGGGTGTACCCAACGGGGACCCACGGCAACCCACACCAGGCAACCGGCGCAAAAGGTGAAAAAGTATACCATGAGTGAGATGAGGTTTCTCCAATCGTCGTCATCGGTTGCTGCTGTAGACATGGATCGACGACGTTTTGTAGGTGATCCCGTTGCAATTGTCTCATGATTCGAAAGGATAACACTGTGGATAATCGTGAGAACGAGGACAGTCATGTAGAAGAGGATAACCGACCAGAGTCCGATCGCTTCCGAAGGAGTGCACCTCCAGGTAGCTCCAAGACACCACCACAACTTCATTTCATCGTCCAAGAACATGGTAGACCTGCCTGTATCCATAATCAAATGAATAACCCATAACGCCAGCAGTATTGTAGCACTGTATCGTACATCGATCTCAACTGTACTCAACTGTACCTTAGCTTGAGCGCTTGCGACTCACTGATACGTATTTCTTAACTACGAGGGCTTCAGCTGTCGTGGGTCTGGTGCGCGACTGGGTGGCAAGAAGGACTGACTTCAGCCTGGAATATCAATCGTTGATTTCTCATTCATCCCTTCGTTGCTGATGGCATGGGTACCATGGTAGCTATTATCAACCCTGCCCAAACTAATCTCGCACGGTCTTCTTATATGCTAGCTAGCATTACAATCTATCGGCCCAAACTCGCGCAAAGCGTGCTTAAGAAAACTGCCTGGAATGTAGTCACCGTTCTACACAGCAATTTGTGAACCACTCTGCCGAGCTAGCCAGCAACAAAAATGCTTCTTCCAACTGCTTCCCAGGTCATGCTACTACAGCCAGTCTTGCAGATAATTCTATCAGCTGTAAGCTCATCCACAAATACCAATCTTCTTCTTTCTGCTGGTGAAATACTTTCCAATGCCGATACTACTACTCAGCAGTTGACTACCGCGACGACAACGACACCCTACAGTGACATTCTCGACACTTTGGAATTTTCCCAACATCCAATCGCCACAATTTTGACTTCTTATTGTTTAGTCACAGCCGCCGATATGATTCCCTTTGTCCCTTGTCAACCATTGGCGATTGCTTTGGGTGCCAAACTTGGATTTGCCGTTGCCTTTCCCATTACTGCCATGGGTCAGACCACGGCTGGCATTCTTGCCTTTTCGGCGGCCCGTCAAGCTGCCGATAGCGACATCGCCAAGACAGTAGCTGCCAATAAATTATCTCCCGAGGCCTTGGAAAAACTGCAAGACTTTCGCGACTTGACGGCCGCAGAAGAACAAGGCGACCAGAAAATACTCTTGGCACTGATTGGGTTGCGTTTGGCGCCCTTTTTTCCTTTTTCGGCCGGCAATTATTTGTTGGGTGGGACGACGGCCGTTCCACTGCGACTGTTTGTGATTGCAACATTGTTGGGTTGTCTGTTATCCAACTTTTTATCGGTAACGATTGGTGCCGGTGGGGCGATGTTGTTTCAATCAGGGTTACAAGAACTACTACTGATATAAACAACAAGAAGTAAAAGGGGTTTGCCGAATAAATCAAAAAGCTAGTCTAAAAGGTACCACGACATAATATAACAAGCATACATCATTCTATTTGTTTGTGATAGAACTCAGAAAGACATTCTCCTCCATACCATATTTCTATCTTTCTATTTTGTCTGGTGCCCTTGCAACCGGTTGTCAGCTTACCAGGAGAGAAGACAAATTGATTGCCAGATCTTATGGTTTGTGCCGTTTAAGAGCTCGTCCACGAGTGGCAGTGACCATGGAGCCTGCTGTCTTGTTGATTTGTAATTGAGTGGAAGAAAAGCAAACTTGATATCCATACTACTGATTCACTGCCGGAATGCCGAGGCGGCAATCACGGACATTGCAGTTGTCCAAGCCCATAAAATGCAAATGCTTCAAGGTACCTCACTTTACTGGAAAGCTACTAGTACTCTATTAGCTACCAAGTAGCCACTTATAGTACCAGTATGCATCGCATGGAGCAACTGTTCGATATCAAATCGCACGGTCACTCTACCATGACAATTGCAGTGGATGTGATTGTCTTGACCAAATTCCTTTTTACGTGTGATTATCGGCTAAAACACCCCGGACGACGAAAGTGCTAGCCAGTAGTCATCATTGGAATTCGTTCGTGCTCTAGCAACAGTTTGGACACATTGATATCGTTTTCAATCTCCAAATGCGAGGTTGCTGGTCTTCCATCATCATCGGCATCATTATTGTTGTTGCTGCTGATGTTCTTCATGACCAAGTCCATGGAATAACATCCTGTATCAAATCCCACAGCCAGCTGATGATGGTCCGAACCATTAGTATTGTTGCTACTACTAGCCGCCGCCAAAGCCCATCCTCGTCCCTTGTCAGGACAGTCCAAGACCATGAGACTTGTAAAGTTGTGACGAGTATCCCAAAACCGAACGGTGTGATCTTCGGATGTGGACACTAGAATGGGAAGCGTCGGATGAAAGAGGACGGCCGTGACGTTTTGCGTATGTCCCTCTAGTATATGCAGCACTTGACGGCTCTCAATATTCCACACGAAAACAGCATGGTCGTCAGATCCTGTAGCCAGAAGAGGTTGTTGTTGGTCTCCCTGGTAAAAATCCAAATCGTTGACGCCGTGGCTGTGACCTTTGAGAGTAAACAGAGGCATATTCGTAGGACAATTATCGGAGGAAGGATTACTTTCGTCCTTTGGATGCTTCTTGTATCGTTCCAAATTCCAAAATTTGATCGTCCGATCCAAAGAAGCCGTTGCAAATTGTTGATGATTGTGAGGATCAAATTGAAGTGCCATGATATAATGATTGTGTCCCTCAAAGGTCTTGACCCATTCAAAATTGTATTCGATATCCCACATTTTGACCGTCATGTCGTCCGAACAGGAAAGTAAATAGGGTTGGGAGGGAGCGATCGTTAAGGCGCGAATGTAGTCGCTGTGTGCTTCCCATTCCGTCACCTTGTCTCCTGTGGTAGTGGTAAAGACACAAATCCGACCCGGATCCATACCCACAATCATCCAATTTTTGGATTCCAACCAAGCACAGGCTCGAATGGGCAATTTATCTAGACTGACGCGGTATTGTGTGCCCCTGTTTTCGTCGTGTTTCCAGACGGCCACGGATCCCGAATACGTGGACCAGACCAGCCACGATGGGTGTTGGTTGGGAATCAACACGGATTTGCACCTGGCTGGTTGATCAATGTCTTTTGTGTTGTTTCTCAAGTATAGACAACACGAGGCGATGGCCGTCATCGTCGCGCAGAATGTAATCCAAGGACAAACAAATAAACTTGTCGCCAAACCCAGTACCAAGGCTATGGAGGAGAATCCCATTTGAAGGTCCTTTCGACGACGACTTTGTTCTATTTGCTCCATCGCACTCGTTGTACTTTCTCCTACTTCTTGTACGACGAGGTTTTGATGCTCTTCGTCATGGTATTCCTGGGCATTATCATGGACATGCGGATTGGCGGATGCAGCCATCATCATTGGGGAGAGACCTCTTCTCATCAACAAAATGCTTAGATAGGAAGTTTAGCAGAGTCCAGTTCGTAGACCCAGAGAGGAGTCTCTATGGTTTGTTGTTTCCCTATGGCGTTCGAAGAGCTTGTGAAGGACAGTTGAGTGCAGGCCCTACTAATCTTGTCTTGAGATCACACGAAGCTGCTAGAGTGAGTCAAAGACAGAAAGTTCCTGTTAGTGCGTTCAAACCTACTAGCTAGTAGTGATGATAAGTTTGCTGGTGCAACTTCCAACAGAATCAATCAATCAATCAACTGAATGAATCAAGACATTTTCATGAACACAGCAAAGAAAAACACGACGGTGGTCGTGGAAGATCTTGAAAGCAAGTTTGCTGGTGGTTTCGCGTTGATTGCGATCAATTGGGCGTCTTTTTGAAGCTCTCTTTGAGTCATGATGGCATGGGGACTCACTCGCTACCTGTCCAACGTCTTCATTGTAAAAATCATCCAGGACAGGCACGCGCTGGAGCGGTTGCCACTGTAGCAAACTGGCAGTGAAAGTTATCCGGCCAAATTTAGTAACAACACGACAAGACACGCCAATAAATATTATAGCAAGACTGCAACAATCTCTCTTGCCCAATACGGATCTCTTTGGTCTACCAAGATAGCGCTTTGGGATAGTTTCATCAGGCAGACCGTCTTAGATACTAGCTAAGCTAACTATAGTAGCACAGAGAAGCAATAGCAACAGTTCGGATAGCAATCGACCAAAAAAACAAAAAACGCATCGAATCAAAAGACTGTGACACTCTTCTGTTTATTTCTTTTTATTTCTGTCGACCAATAACAACAAGAACAATGGCATCCTCCGCGGATAGTTTGGGACATTATGGGCAGCTCAGTCAGAGCGAGGAAATGGGAGCTTCCCTGACAGCCCCTGATCCGGAAGACATGGCCAAGCCAGCTGCGGCAGTGGTGAGTGCGGGTGTGGTGTTTGGATGTGGTGCAAGACAAAACGGTTCTTCAGTCCTGATTTGGAAAGGAAATGCTGGCGCGTGATTTCATTCGTGTGCTGTTTTGTTTCTACTTGAAGTGTTCTGACTTGATGTATTGTTGCTCCTTCCTTTTTCAATTCCAATCGGTGCACTTGCACGTAATCCGTCTATGTTGAATGTCTATCTTTGTTTTGCGATTCAAACAAAAACACTACCGTGAAACCCACACGAAAAAATAATCCATCACCCACAACAACACACACATGCACGCACAAAATAAATGTCCTCCCGCCCCGTTCTAATTTATTTGGCTTTTATAGCCCATGATTGAAATTGTGGCACCCGCTACATTGATGGAAGGCTATCGTTTGGAAACCCAAGTAGGAGAGCAAGTGATTACTGTGATTATTCCACCTGGTGGCGTGGAAAAGGGACAAAAATTTACCGTCCCCATGACAGGCCCCGCCATGGGTGTCGGTGGAGCACCGGCCGTCAAAAAGACCAATGTCCCCGTGGGTCATTGGAAGGATGGATTTTGTGATTGCCTCAATTATGGTTGTTGCCATGCCCATCTCTGTACCAGTTGTTGGTGTCATGCCCTGGCCGCCGGACAAGTCATTTCTCGATTGCAATTGAATTGGTTGGGTCGTCCTACCAATAGTCAATCGGAAAAGGCCAGTGCCTTTACGACTCTTTTCACCATTTCCATGGTCTATTTTGGTCTCAAGGTGCTCTTGTGGTTTATCATTATGAGCATGATGCCGGAACATGCCAATGAACCTGTGCCGGATGCGGTCCAACCCTTTGCCGTCATGAGTGATTTGGTAAATTATGCGTACTTTTTCTTGAGTGTCATTGTCATTCGAAATTTGCGGTAAGTCAGTGGAATGTACTCCTATTGTTTTGTATATCACTGCAGTTCGGTGCGGTGATTTGGGCTTCAAGTGGGCCGGTGAAGGCTTGGATTGATGAATTTTTTGATTGGCGGGTCTCATCATTTGCCTTTCTTCCGCACACAAATTAGATCGTACGTGAGAGGGAAGTTTGCAATTCCGGAAAATGAAAGTTGTCCGACGGGATGTGAAGATACTTGCTGCTCCTTTTTCTGTCCTTGTTTGACGGCAGCTCAAATGATGCGACACACGACCGAGTACGAAACGTATCATGCCCAATGGTTTTCTGCCACGGGTCTTCCGGATCATGTCCCAGCTTTGATTGTGTAAAGACGGGATGACTTAGTGTGCCCCCTCCACCCATCGCAGTTGTTGCCAATGACAAACGTATTGGTCATCTGATCGGCATTGTGTGGATTTGGACTTTGACGGGCTCGGCTACTCGTGAAGCGAGGGGCTCGAGCAATGCTCGCCCCACGTACCCTACAGGTTTCTTTGTCGTTGTATTGTGGCTGGGCCACATGTGTTGAATGTTGAGTTGAGTAAGGAATATAATTATTTGAATTATTATTTAAAAAAATGCGAACTACTGAATGAAAAATACTCACGACTAGCTAGCCTAAGTATTTGTTTAGATCTAATGGCAGTGTGTAGTAATACCTGGCTCGCTAGCTAGCTGGGGGGCAACCAGAACGCTAAGCCACTGCTGTGATGCAGCTTGCGCAAATTGGTGGCGCAGGATTGGAAAAGTGAAAGTAGCCATAGGCTCCAGCTCGGGGGGTCGGCGGAGTTTGATTATGGAGATGTAACATGCCTTTTGGACAACACAAGTTGCCCCACCGTTATCCCCAGCACTAGGATGGCTACTAAAGACATTTTGTCTACTACTACTCTACTGGACTAGTGGGCTGTCAAATATACTAAAACGGAAAAATGAAGTAATAGTATGAGATATTGGGAGTCTAAGGTCGTCCCCTCAATACTCGTGGTTCCACCAATGCATTCTACCTATGCGGGGCCAGATGTCTCAGCCATCCTAGCTAGTAGACTGAACCCTATTCTTGATACTCCTAGTAGGAGGGCTAGAGACTACTCTAGTAGGGCATCTTGGATGAGCGGATACATCCTGTCTCTTATACACATCTCCGAGCCCACGAGACTAAGGCGAATCTCGTATGCCGTCTT
>ENA-ORBV01008448-ORBV01008448.1-microbial-mat-metagenome-genome-assembly--contig:-NODE-8448-length-17312-cov-6.606324_pt1 | contig 17312 bp, 14 predicted proteins | sample MGYA00237777_ERZ505514 | MGnify/ENA primary metagenome ERZ505514 (study PRJEB26160, sample SAMN06269048) | microbial mat metagenome | isolation source: Oligotrophic lake microbial mat | place...
CATTGGTCGGTGCGACTCAGGGTCTCGAAGATCAGGCGATGGGGGCAGGGCCGGGCGTGAAGCTGATCCGCAAGTCGACTCAGCCCGAAGTCTGAGCCCACGATGTCTGACTCGACCGCCCTCGTCGGAGCAATCCTCGGGAAGTACGACGAGGCCCTCCACCACCACGACTACTTCACTCGTCTCTACGAGAGGCGTGAGCGTGCGTATCGCGGAGTCAAGGAGCGGATCGGGCGCGAGAAGTGGAACCATACGCTCAAGCCCCCGCACGCCTTCAACCTCCTGGAGACCGTCGTCGCGTCCCAGACGGAGATGGGCCTGCGGTGGGATGTCCGCCCGAGCCCGCACTCGCAGGCCAAGCCCGACGAGGCGGGGCACATGCTGGCGATGGCGGAAGATGTCAACGATCTGATCCGGCACGAGGATCGACTCGACGGGATGGATCAGAAGCAGCGCCCACTCTTCCTCTGCGACGGCATCGGCGGCCGGGGCATCGGCAAGAACTACTGGAACTACGTGCCGGGGATGACCAAGAAACAGGGCGTGCGCGAGGTGGAGATCCACGGGCCCAACGACGAGGTGATCGGCACCGTCCCGACCATCGTCGAGATCCACGAGGAGGGTATCCTCCGCGACCACTCCTACACGGAGGTGGTCGATCCGCGCGACTTCATCTGGCACGAGTCGGCACGCGATCTTGACCCGCGCGCGCCGGGCGGCGCACAGCACGTCACGCACCGATGCTGGTACTCCTTCGAGCAGTTGAAGGAACTGGAGAAGATCGGCTTCGTCTCCAACATCGACAAACTCAAGGAGACCCGCAGCTTCACGGGCGAGTACCAGGATCGCGACACTCAGGTCTTCAACGTCGAGCGCACTAAGGATCTGATCGAGGTGCTGGAGCACTGGTGGTTTGAGGATGGCGAGATCTGGTACGCCTGGGTCGCCAACCGCGACACGCTCATCATGCCGAAGACGGCCAACCCGTTCTGGCACGGGGAGTACCCCTTCTTCATGGTCACGTCGATGCCGCAGCCGTTCTCGCTCACGGGCACCTCGACCATCGAGTTGATCCAGGACTTGCAGGAGATCCTCTGGGAACTCGGCAACCAGCGGCTCGATACCGTCGAACTCATCAACAACGCGATCACCCTGATTCGGGGCGACGTGGATGACCCGGACGCCTTCCAGCACTACCCCGGTGCACGCTGGGAAGTCGATGACCCCTCGCAGGTGGAGTGGCTCGTGCCGCCGTACCAGATCGCCGAGGTGTCGCTGTCGGCCGAGAGCAAGATCATGTCCGATCTCCAGACGGTCACGAGCGGCGCTCCCTTCGCTGGGGGCGATTCGTCGTCGGTGCAGAACAACACCGCGACCGGCGCGAGCATCGTGATGAACGCGGCCCAGCGCCAGCTGGCGACCCGCAAGTACCAGGCGCAGTTCGGGCTCGTGAAGAACGAGAACATGAGGCTCAAGAACTGCCAGCAGTTCCTCACCGGCCAGCGCCTCGTGCAGGTGCTCGGCAAGGAGGGGGCCGCCGTCTTCAAGAGCATCGACGTGCTCGCCATCCAGGGAGAGTACGCCGTCGAGTTGAAGCCGATGGGCGAGTCGGACATGCGCCAGGAGCGCCGAGCCGAGGCCACCAGCTTCGCGCAGTTGATGATCGGGTTCGCCCCCATCGCTGCCGCCTCTGGCAAGCCGCTCGACGTGGAGGCGATCATCAAGTGGTTTGCGGGGAAGTGGGACATCGACTACCCCGAGCGGTTCTTCTCGAAGCAGCCAGCCGCCATGGGCGCGCAGGCCGGGCTTCCAGGAGCAGGATCGGGCCCCGGAGATCCTTCCGGTGCGCCCGGGGCCCCAGCACCTCCCGGCGGGGGCCCGAACCTCGGCACGACGAGCGAGACAGCCGTCGATGCCTCCAAGCCGTCCGCGAGTGGCGGCCTATCCATGTCCCCGCAGGTCTTCATGCAGAGAGCAGCGGCTCTCTCTGGCGGGGCTCAGGGAGGATGATGTAGGTGGCAGAGCGAGATGAAGTGGCGAAGGCCGACCAGATCGTCGATCTCCTCCTCAAGGAGAACCCGAAGATCCATCAGGTCGTAGCTGACGCTCGTATGTTCGACGGCCTGCGTGAGCAGCCCGGATGGCAGCGCCTCTACTCGATGGTCGTTGCCAAGCAGGACAAGTGGATGCAGGAGATCTCGAAGAGGCTGATGGGGCCCAAGAAGCGGTGGCCCGACAGCGACGAGATCGCGTATCACCAGGGCTTCTTTCAGGGGGCCCTCTTCGTACTGGCACATCCCGAGTACGCGGAGAAGAATCTGGAGCGTTCTGCGCGTCTCGCGTGGAACCTCTACGGGGATGACAACGACCAACAGGAGGCAATCCTCTGATGTCAAGTATCGCAGAAGGTCTTTCGGTCGGCGGCGAAGATGGGGTCAACCCCAACGACGCGCGCGGGTTCGAGAAGATCATGGAAGGCAAGGGCGTTCCGAAAGAGGAGGGTGAAGGCGATACCCCCTCGACGGACATCCGCTCGGGCCTGACAACCGCAGCCGAGCCCGGAGCGGTGGCCGAGCCCTTCACGCCGAAGGACACCTCGCCCCCCGTGGCACCGGACACCTCGACGGGTACACCTGCCGTAGAGGAAGATCCCGAAGTCGCAGCACTGCTCGCGAAGTACGGTGGCGATCCGCTCGCCGCCCTCAAGGCCGCCTCGGCGGCACAGGGCGTCATCGGTCGTCAGGGGCAGGAGTTGGGTCAGACGCGCGAGGAACTCGCCGAGATGCGGGGACAGCTTGCCGCGCTCATGGCGACCCAGAGCCAGGCCCCAGCTGGCCCGGTCTTGTCGCAGGACGAGATCGAGGAGCGGGCGCAGGATCGCATCCAGCTGGTCGGCTACCACGACGCCGCCACTGAGGCCGCCAACGTCGCAGCCGCACAGGGCGACGAGCGTGCCTACCGGACGATCTTCGAGCAGTGGAACCTCGAAGACCCGTTCGCAGCACAGACGCACATCGCGGACTTCCGCGCGTGGCAGAGGGAGCAGGCCGCAGTGGCCTCCGCTCCGGCCGCCGCCGCAGAGGAGCCGTGGGTCGCAAACGCTCGACAGCAGGCGCAGGTAGACGCGCTTGTCTCGGGCCTCACGATGATCGCGCCGGAGTACGGTGGGCCCGAGGGGCTCGCCCCGCTCGCCGAGCACTTCGACGCGGCCTTCGAGTCCCTTCCCTCGAACGTCCAGGAGATGATCTCGTCTTCTGACACCGAGGCCAAGGCAGCCGGTCTACGGATCTTCGTGGATCGTGCTACACTCCTGGCAGGTAAGGCTCCGGCAAGCGCCGCCGCCCCGCCGCAGGAACAGGTAGTCCCCGCATCGGTGGCCCGAAAGCTGGCCGGTGCGGCAGTAGCATCAGGTGCGCTTCGGCCAGTATCGAAGAGCGCCGAAACTCCCCAGACCCGCGAGGACGCCATCAAGGAGTTCAAGCGGGAACTGATGGAGACCGAGACGACCAACGTCGCATCGGGCCTCACGTTCGGCAAGTGAGATACCCCCATCCGACGGTCGTGCTCAAGCACCGGGAGCGGACACCCGAAAGGCCCGCTCGAAGTTCCCAGGTCTGACCCGTACCTCCAGCTTCAAGGAGTCAGATCATGCCCGTTGGAATCGTCCCCGGCGTCGAAGACGACAACACCATCCTCGCGAACGAGCGCGTAATCGACATGGATGACGTGATTGCGTACCTCGACCCGGACACATCGCAGTTCGTGACGATGCTGATGCGTGTCGCACGTCGTGCTGCCGAGTCAACGAAGGTCGAGTGGCTGGAAGACGAACTCTTCCCGCGCCTCTCCAGCGTTGCTTCTGGTGGTGCAACGGACGCCGCGAACATCACCGTCGCCACAGGTGAGGGTGCCTACTTCCGCATCAACGATCTCGTGCGCAACGCCAAGACCGGCGTGGCGTTCAAGGTGTCGTCTATCGCGGGAGACATCATCACCCCGTCTGCCAAGCTGGGGCGCATCGCGTTCTCGGCGCACACGGCAGCCGACCAGTTGCTCATCATCGGCAACGCAAGCCCACAGGGTGCCACGCTGGGCACGCGCCTCATCACGAAGCGTGTCGCGCAGTACAACTACACCGGCATCCAGCGGAACCCGTACGGCTTCACCCGCTCGCTCATGGCATCGCGTCTCTACGGAGGCCCGGAGCCCATGAAGGAGCGGAAGAAGAAGGGCGTCGAGCACAAGCGCGCCATCGAGTACACCCTCTTCTGGGGAGTGCGCTCGCTGGACACGTCTGGCTCGCACCCGACGGGCACCCCGGGTGGGCTGTTCGAGTACGTGACGACCAACGTCCAGAACACCGCAGGTGCGCTGACCAAGACGCTGCTCGACACGTATATGCGTGGCTTCCTCCAGCACCAGGGGGATCAGAACGGCATCCTCTTCGTGTCGCCGGTCTTCGCCCAGGCGGTTTCAGGCTTCCTCCGGGATGTCTGGTCACCGACCACGGTCGAGACTCGACTCTGGGGGGCTAAGGTCGATGGCTTCATCTCAGGAGCCTACGGCTATCAGGTGCCGGTCGTCGTGAAGCGTGACTGGAACGACTTTTCCACCTCAAGTTCGCAGTACGGTGGATGGGCGTTCTACGTCAACATGGACAACATCCAGCTGAACACGCTCCGCAACACCGAACTCCTCAAGGATCGTCAGGCGAACGACGCTGACTCCTACGACGAGGAGTATCTGACCGAGTTCACGCTCAAGGTCAAGCAAGAGCGCACGCACGGCATCATAACTGGAGTCACAGGTTAGGTAATGGTTCCATGTGATGGTGATGAGGTGGGGGCCCTTCGGGGCCCCTGCCTCTTTCTCATTCCACCGAGCAGGAGGACGCACCATGAGGGCCATTAGCCCTATCGGCAACTACTCGATCCAGTTGATCGAGGCCAAGGTCAAGCGCGGCATGGACAGCACGGGCACGGTCGTGGAGTACAGCGACGGCGAGCCCGTACTGGCTCAGTTCCACCGGGGCGGTCTAACCGAGTGGGAGCAGATCGAGGCGATGGAGTCGTTCGACTTCTCCGGACTCCCCGAGGGCATCAACCCCCTCACCCGAGTCTCGATGTTCGACTCCGAGGCGTTTGTCGAGCGGTACTCGAACACGCAGGAGCGCGAGCACAAACTGCGCGACATCGACGAGAGGCTCACGTACCTCTCTGGGCTCTTCCCGTCCGAGTTCAAGATCGTCGAGAAGCCCTCGGCGGTTTCGCCGTGGGCCAAGTACGACGAGACGCCCATCGAGGACGTGCTCGACGACAGCGGATCTGTCGTGACCCCGGGCATCTACACGATGCAGTCCTACACGGGGATCTCCCCGCAGGACATCCGCCTCTACGAGGTGGAGAATCTCAACCGGCCCGAGGTGGTCGAGGCGATGGAAGCCCTCGAAAACGCCCAGGCCGGGCTCGCGAACGTCACGCAGGAAGACCGAATCTCGGTCTCGCTGTGAGTAAGCCCCCACGCACCGCGCCCACCCTCTCGACACGCGATGTCGGGGGGGTGCGGCGGCTGGCGACACACAGCGCCCGCAAGCCGGACTGCACGAAGTGTGGGCACCACGATCACGTCGTGCGCATGTGGCACGGACGGATCAAGATGTGGGTCTGCACCAAGCACTACCCCATCACCAGCACCAAGGCGAAGGAGGCGACGATGATGCAGCGCCTCTTCCACAAGCTGCCCGAGCCGGAGACGGTCGAACTGACCGACATCCTGCCCAACCGTAAGGCCCGTCGAAGGAGGGGATGATGCACGAGAAGAAGAAGGACTCCCCGGACAAGAAGGCCCTCCTACTCGCCGCGCTGACGAAGTTCACCGGCAAGGGGAAGTGATCCGCGTGGCCATCAAGCGTCATCAGAAGAACCGTGCGCTCCGGCGCGCGCGCCAGGGGGACAAGATCAACCTCGACTCCGTAGGCCCTAAGATCGCCGCAGGGCTGACCCAGGGGGCATCTGCGGAGGAGGCGTTCGCCGACTACCCCGTACAGCAGCACGCCGACGGGGCCGCTCTCGCGAGCGCCCTCGCCCAGGAGCCCGAGTACGTGGGGCGCGTCCCCGCCTTCCAGGCCGTCCTGCGCGACGACACCAACTCGGTCTGGCAGGAGCACGACGGGCGGCTCCAGCGCAACGTCATCGCGTCCGTGAAGCCCGAGGTGTTCCAGGCGCTCCAGTCTGGGTACATGTGCCTGCGCTGCTACGAGCCCCAGGAAGAGGGGTTCCCCGACCAGTGCGACATGTGCGGCTACCCGATGCAAGAGCGGCAGATCATGGATGTCGCGATGGAGTTCCGTGGCCAGGATCACGTCGGCCCCGCCCTCCCCATCGGCCGGTACCTCGACGAGCAGGACGAGCGCGTTGAACGCTCGCAGTACGAGGCCGACCGCCAGGGTGGCAAGAGCCCGATGAAGTCGATCTCGCGCCGCATCCTCTCGCCGGGCGTCAAGCGTCTACGCGGACTCACGGGTAATGTGAAGATCGACGACGCGATCATCAAGGCGTCGGAGAAGGTGATCTCCGATGGCCCGTAAGACGAACCTCGAACGCCCGAGCAAGCGCCAGCGCCAACGCGCAGGCCGGGCAAAGGAGAGCAGACGTGCCCACGCCGCTAACCGCAAACACGATCACGCCCAGCGTGCTCTCTGAAAGTAGTGTCGATCTGCTCGCCGGAACGTACCCCGCGAGCGATACCTACCCTGGGTCGGACGTGTACCCAGGGCGAGGCACTGATCTGACGAACAGCACAGTCACCCCCAACGTCCTGGCAGCGAGCGCAGCCTGATGGCCTACACCAAGCGATACGCGGGCGGGTTTGTCAACAAGCCCACTCTCACCACTCCCATCGACTCGACGTTCCTCAACGCCGTCGAGACCGCGCTACTCGCGCTGCTCACGGTTGACGGCACGGTTGACGGGCAGGTCTTGCAGTGGGTCAACGCGAGCACGCGCTTCGGCCCCGCGCTCCTCCTCAACAAGAACGTGGACGCTGCGGCGGCAATCGACTGGACGAAGCTGGACACGGTGGGGAAGGTCGTCAACGCCTCGGTCGCAGGCGCGGCGGCCATCGCGCGCTCCAAGCTGGACTTCGGCTTGGGTCTCGTCAACGCAGACATCGCCACGGCGGCAGCAATCGCGACCTCCAAGCTGGACATCCAGTACGGGACTACGTTGCCCGCCGCTCCCTATGACAAGCAGCTGGCGATCCTTGTCGACTCGATCACCGTTCCCACCTACCAGTGGATGTTCCGATACAACTCGGGATCGTCGAATACCGACAAGTGGGAGTTCATCGGTGGCCCGCCCGGGCAGCACGCGGTCACCGCGTCGGAGAGCACCGCCTCCACGACGTACGTGAACCTCACGACGACGGGGCCGACGTTCACGATTCCCAGGGCCGGGAAGTACATTGTCCAAACGAGGACGCAAACCTACAACAACACCTCTAGCACAACCAATTGGCATACCGTCAAGGTTGGCGGTGCAGCGGCATCCGACGTTCAGGCGGCGCAGTTCGACTTCGCCACGCTCAACAAGATTGCGGCAGTGTCTCGTTCGCAAGAGATAACTTTCGCCGCCTCCGACGTGTGTCTCATGCAGTACCGCACCTCCGCAGGTACCTCCGTGATCTCCAAGCGACACATGATGGTCACCCCCATCCGAGTCAGTTAGAAGGAGGCGCGCAATGAACCGTGGCCAACTCGTCTTCGAGACATCCCGCTCGCTCGGGCTCGACGACACAGCAGCTTCCGACGAACTGATCCTCATGCAGCGGTGGTTCAACCGTGGGATCGTGGACATCCTGGAGCGCACGCGCTGCTACGTGGACATCGGCACGATGGCCCTCCAGGCCAACATCACGGACTATCGGATCACGTCAGACATCCTGGCCGTGCTCAACCTCACGACCCCGGATCAGTCGGGGAACCCGAACACGCTCGACGTGATCGCGATGTCCGATCTGATCCCGATGCTCTCGCAGAGCGCCGCCCCGTCCGCCAACCCGAGCTACGCCTCGGTGGAGGGCAACCTCCTGCGCGTGGCCCCGGCCCCCTCGGGCGCGGCTGTGCTCACCTACTACTACGTCCCCAAGCCGACCGAGGCGACGGCCGACGGCACGACTGCGGCGGACTCAGCTGACCCCTCGACAGCGACCTACGGCGGCATCCCGACCGAGTATCACGACGCGCTCCTCATGTACATGATCTGGCGGGGGGCCGAGTTCAACCAGCAGGGCGGGGGCTTCTACCGGGGCAAGGCGTACGCCTCCGGCGCGGCCTACAAGTCCGAGTACGTCGAACGGTGCACCGAGATCCGCGACATGCACCGCAGGAAGGCGGGCCGGGGCCTGAGCCCGGGCAAGGTCGGCTACCCCGACCGGGACAACTCGCCGCAGCGCAACGATGTCTACCCGAACTACTCTCGCTGATGGACTTCGTACAGGTCGCCAGGAACTTCGATCTCGGATTCCAGTCCGACGCCTCGCGCGACGAACTGCCCAAGAACGCCGCCTTTCGCCTCTCTGACTGGCTGCTCCCGCAGTACGAGGCCCCACTGCGCAAGCGCGGGGGGTGGGCCTACGCCTCTCCCGCTCTGAGCGCGCTCGGCGGCACGGCGGCGTCCGTCGCGGCCCTGGGGTTCCTTCCCTTCGCCAATGATGGGCACCTCGTCGCCGTCTCGAACGCGGGGTCGGTCTACCAACTCAAGCGATTCGACGGCTTGGGCGGCGCGCTCGTGACGGACACGGGTGATGCGACCATCGTGCCGACGTGGCCGATCTTCTATCACAAGACGGGGGCATACACCTACGGCATCATCCTCCCCGGCTATTCGCAGACACACCGAGTCCCCAAGAAGTACCTCGACACGGGAGCACTTGTCTACCAGTCGCAGGCCCTCGGCGGCACGCCGCCGCGAGCGCGCGTCGGATGGTCGTGGGGCGATTACCTCGTGCTCGCCAACTACTACGACCCCACCGGCGGCACCTACGACTTGAAGAACTACCGGGTCGCGTTCTCGGGCGCGGGGCTCCCGGAGACCTGGGTGTACACGGGTGCGACTTCCTCGACGTTCGACTTCCCCGAGGAGGTGGTGGCCGGAGTACCGCTGCTCAACACGCAGCTGGTCTTTGGCTACAACAACTGCTACTCGCTAACCGGGGACACACCGCCGCCCGGAGGCAACCTGACGCGCCGCCTTCTCTTCGCGGGCAACGGCACCTTCGACGGCCGCACCGCGCTGGCATGGCGCAACTACGCCGTGTGGGCCAACCCGACGGGCATCTGGATCTCCGACGGGGCCACGCTCACCGACCTGACGGCTGCGGCCGGGATCTCGAACTACTACCGGCAGAAGGTCACTGGCTTCTCGGTGACGGCGGGGTGGAGCGCGACGGCGGGCGTCTACCGCGACCACTACGTGCTGACGATCCGCAACGCCGCCGGGGCCATCGTCACGACGTTCGTCTGCGACCTGTCGCGCAAGACCTTCACAGAATGGACGAACATCCCCTCGGGCAACTTCGCCCGCTTCTACTCGGGCCCGGGCACGGCGCTCTACGGGGGCGACGAGGAGTTGTTCTTCGCGCACACCTCCTCACCCCGCGTCGGCAAGATCTCGACGCTCTGGACTCCCTCTTCCACGTACGCCGCTGATGCCGACGGCGCGGCCGTGCTGCCCGTCCTGGAGACGCCGTTCTATACCTTCGACCGAGCCCAGAAGAAGCGGGTTCGTTCGGTCTACTCTACGTACGACATCCGTACGGCCGGTGCATCGCCCGTTCTGCGCGTATCTGCTGTGTTTACGCCGGAGGTGGGGGCCGCCTACACGACGCTGACCCCCGACCTCCCGACCACGCTGACCATCGCGCGCAGGCACGCGAAGATCGCCAAGCAGATCATCGGCGTGGGGCTCAAGTTCGCCCAGGTCGGCGCGAGTGCTGATACACGGATGTATGGCGTCGAACTCGAGGGCTTCCCACAGGAAGTGACGCGGTAATGGCGAAGAACACAGGGCTTGGTGGCGGGGATACTCGCCGTGCCGCCGGGCCGGATCTCACCAAGACCAGCGAGGGCCTCGTCAACAGGGTTCTCTCCGACCCAGCCCTCTTCCCGGACACGTTCGTGGCGTGGCTTCCGAAGGTGCTCTACGGCAACGTGAACTTCCAGGTGCTCAAGCCGCAGCTGCCGGTCATAGAGAACCCTCACCTCGTCGGCGTCACGGGGCAGATTGCCTTCGGCGGGACATGGGTCAACTTCGGCGGCGCGAACGAGCCCGCGCGCTACTGGATCGACTACATGGGGATCGTGCATCTCGGTGGCATCGTCAAGACTGGCGTCATCACCACTACCATCTTCACGCTCCCGGCGGGCTACCGGCCGCAGTACACGATGATCTATGCTGTTGCGAGTAACGGGGTCTTCGGCGTCTGCACGATCAACCCTGACGGCACGGTGGTCGCGACGGCAGGCAACAACACGTACTTCTCCCTATCGGGCATCACGCTCAGGCAGTATGCGTAACACACAAGGAGGGTAGAGTCATGGCATGGCTGCAGGAATTGGACAGCAACCCCTATCAGGGCCCGGGCACGGCGGGAGCACCCCCTCCGGCCGCCGCCGCCGCGCCCGCTCCGGGATCGGTGACGACGGACGCGGGCTACACGCCTGACTACAACGCTCTCATCAGGGCCGACCCCGGCTACCAGGCTGGCGAGCAGGGGGCCACGACCGCCGAGGCCCTGGCCCGAGCGCAGCGCAAGCAGCAGTTGCAGTCGGCCGTGATCCAGTACGGCGGAACCCCGACCGGCTTCCAGGACGCCTACGGGGACATCGACGCAGCGACCCAGGCGCAGGCGGGGCAGAACGCGAACTCGACCCTCGCGCAGCTGCGGGGCAACTATGAGAAGAGCACGCGCCAGTTCCGGGCGCAGCTGGCCGCGCGCGGAGCGTTGCAGTCGGGCGATCTCAACTACGGCTCCGACCAGCTGGCGCAGGGCCACAGCCAGCAGCAGTACGACGCGGGCAACATCTTCGGCAATCAGGTGCAGGGCGCGCTCGGGGCCTACTCGGGTGTGCTCTCGCAGAACGCGCGCGACCGGGCGGCGGCCATTCAGAACGCTCAGGGCAACGTGCTCCAGAACCCGGCTTACCGGCCCTCGGCCCCGACGACGGCGCAGTACGATGGTGTCGCCTCGGCGCAGTACGGCACGGCCGTGTACAAGGGGGCTGATGGCTCCCTCTACGGCTCGAACGGGCAGCCGTTCCAGCAGCCCATAGCTGACGGTGCGACCGCGCCGGACTTCTTCGCGCCGCTCGCGGGGTACTGAGATGGCGTCTCCTGGCCCCAACGGCCCTCCGGGGCCCCTCGGCTTCAAGACGTTCAAGCCGAACAGCAGCAAGCCCGGAGCCAACAAGGGAAACACGGTCAGGCTCAAGGCGGGGGAGACCCTGCACTTCAAGGAGGGCTTCGGCTACTACGGTGCCAAGGCGGCCCCCAAGCCGAGCGCCCCGTACAATCCTGTCGCGACCAAGCCGCGCCCGCCTGCCCCCCGTGCTCCAGTCGACCCCTTCGCGGCCCGCACGGCGGCGCAGATCAGCACGCAGGCAGGGACTCTGGCGCAGGCTGGCCTGACGCCACAGCAGGACGAGATCCGTCGCCAGCAGGCGCTCGCCGCAGCGCAGTCTGTCGCGCAGCAGGGGGCCATCACTGGCTTCTCGGCGGCGGCCGGTGGCATCCTCCAGGGGATCGCCCCCCAGGTGGGCGAGGGCTACCAGCGTGCAGCGGTCGAGCAGGGGCAACTCGGGCTCGGCATGGCCACGGGAGTCGGGGACGCGATCAGGGCACGGTCGGCCGAGGATCAGGCGTTCCTCGCGACACAGGGGCAGCAGGGCGGCCCTGGGCCCAACGCTGACGCTGCACAGGACGTGCTCTACGGGCTCCAGGGGCAGATCCCGGCCTCATCCCTGGCCGAGAGCGGCGCGGCGCACCAGGCGCTCGCTGCGGAGACTGCGGCCCTACCCCTCGCCGCCGGGCGACAGCAACTCGACGCGGCGATGGCGAAGGCTCGCGAAACGAACGACGAGTACGCGCAGCAGTTGATCCAGCTGGCCGCGCAGTTCCCCGGACTCAAGGCCCAGGCGATCCAGCAGTTGAACGCCTACGAGGTGGACAAGGCGAACTACCGCCTCTCGGTGACGAACACGAAGGCCGACAACCGGCGTCAGGACATTGCGCTCAAGGCGCAGTTGAAGGCCGCTGGGATGTCGGACGCCTACAAGACCGAGGGGCTCAAGATCCGCTGGGCCTCGCTGGAGTTCCAGTCCCAGAAGGCAGCCAACGCGGCCAAAGCCGCCGCGGCGAAGGGGAAGACCATCGACGTGTCGGCGTCCAAGCTGCTCGGTCACATCGTGTACAAGGACGGCAGCGAAGACCCCTCGATCAAGGTCAAGCAGACTTCGGCCACCAACCCCAAGCAGACGGCAGCGGTCAACCGCGCCAAGGCGACGAGCACCGCGCGCGTGGGGGCGTTCAAGTATGCGACCACGCTGCTCGGGAAGCCGCAGCCGAACCCCAAGCCCGGCCTTATTCACGGGCCAGGCAAGTTCGTCGCCCGCCCCGATGTCAAGGGCACCTTCCCGGCCCCTCCCGGGGGAGTCCGCACCACGAACAACCCGGCCCTCGCCGTGCGAGAAGGTGGGGCCGCCAGCTACTCCGACGCGCAGACGAAGGTCTGGGCCCAGATCGACGGCGATGGCCTGATGTCGAGGTACTCCTACTCGCGGCAGCAGGTCATGGCTATCGTGAACCAGGCCCTTGCCCGCGCAGGATGGAAGAAGTAAGTGCCTCCCAGGCAGCGCCCACGCAACCCGACGGCCAACCGTCCTATCGTCCAGCCCGCTCCTCGAAAGGGGGCGGGCTCTGGCGTTTCTAAGCCCGTCGTGTTCGACCCGTTCAACAACGCGCGGGTCATCAAGCCGACGGTGGTGCAGGCTCCGTACAAGCCGGGCAAGGGCCCGCAGCCCAGGCCCGAGAAGAAGGCGATGCCGGTCGTGCCGGTGCGGGAGAACGTGGAGGCCGCCGCGCGCGAGCACGCGCACACGCTCTCGATCCAGCGCAAGCTGGTGGCGATGGGCTACAAGATCGCCGTGGACGGGAAGTTCGGCGACGACACGCGACAGGCGTGGGAGCTATCCCATCAGGGCAAGGAGCGCAACTACGGCGTCGCGAGTCCCAAGGCATCGAAGGCGGCAGCCAAGAATCAGGTCGACCTCGAAAGTGCGATCTGGGGGAAGAACGGCGGCGGGTTCGTTCAGGGCATACAGACGCCGGTCGCTCCCGTTCACACGTTGGAGCCCGAGCCGATCCACTCCACGACCGAGAGGTCTAAGCCCAACTACAAGGGGGAGCCCGAAGCCGGGCGCGTCGGTGGATTCAAGAACCTCGACGGCACGCGCGTCGGGCCTGGAACGCCGAAGAAGCCGGGCGCGTACATCTCCGACTTCCCGATCTACACTGATGCCCACACCGCGAAGACTACGAAAGCTGCCGCAGATGGGCCCGCGCTCCAAGCCCTCTCGGGATCGACCGCCGACCAGGATGTTCTCCGGGCCGAGTATGCGAAGAACCACCCAATCGGACAGCAAGTGATCGAGGGTTTGGCGCTCGGCGTCCCCGGCGTGGCTTCGGCCAGGGGGATCAGAGACGGCAACTTCGGCGCAGGCGACGTGGCCATAGATGCCATCAACGCAGCCCTGATCTGGACTCCTGGTGTAATGGTGCGTCCTATCCTTGCCGGTGTTCGCGCGGCACGCGCCGCGCGCGCGGCAGACGCGGGCGTGCTCGACTCGTTCACAGCAGCGCGCGCCGCCGTGGTGGAGATGAAGACCGCTCGCCGCGAGGCCCCGATCCTTCGCCGCGCGCGCCAGGGTCAAGAGAGGGCAGATCTGGAGGCGATGCTCCCGAGCGCGAGTCGACAGAGGTTCATCCAGACGATGACGGACGCGAGCTACACCAAGCGCGAGCAGAAGAACATGCTCAACGTGTGGGATCGGGCCGCGCTTGCCAAGGTGAAGGAGGGCAACACACCCGAGCAGGCATGGGACTCCCTCCTCGCCCACTCGGAGTATCACGACGTTAGCGTCACCGCCGACGACATCCAGACCGGGCGACACGCCTTCGCGCAAGAGGGCGAGCGCCCCGAGATCCACAATCTCTCGGCGACCCCGGAGGAGTTCATGCTCCCGCCGAGCCCGGACTTCGTCAAGAAGCAGGCGGCGCGCCTCTCGCGCAAGCACAAGGCCGCCCTCCCCGAGGGGTTCAACACCCCGGGCAAGCTGAACGCCCTCCTGGTGGAACTGCGCGCACGGGCCATCGAGGCAGCTGCATACCGCAGGTGGTATGAGCAGTCGTCGCGTGCAATCGTTCACTTCGTGCGCGGCGACCTGGACGAGGCCAACAAGATCGCCGGACTGATCGCCGTGTACTCGCCGCGCGCAGAGGTGTACTCGAAGAAGTCGTCCTGGAACAACCTCGACCGCGCGCTCAACGCCTACAACGACTACCAGGAGACGGGGCAGATCGGCAACGCCTGGTCGATCTCGAAGAAGGGCAAGGGTGGCGTGCTCAAGGAAGGGTCTGCCGACTGGCAGACCTACCGGGCGCAGCAGATCATGGAAGGCAAGTTCAACGACCCCGCCCTGCTCGTCGAGAAGGGTGACATCAAGTCCTGGAACGGGCTCAAGACAAACCGTTTCTACCGCAACTTCCTCCAGCACATCGACCCCGAGAGGTACAAGGCCCTCTTCGGCGACGAGAAGTTCGGGACGATGGACACTTGGATGCGCCGGGCGTTTCGCTACCCCAAGAAGTACGCGACCGAGGAGCGCGAGACTCTGTTCGGCGTCGAGACGGTCAACGTCGGCAAGCCGAATGAGACGATCACCGATCCGATGTATCACTTCATGGAGGAGGCCAACAAGATCGTCGGCGACTCCCTCGGGTGGAGCCCGGAAGAGGTGCAGGCCGCGATCTGGACGAGCGTCAAGGCAGAGGTGGAAGGCACCCCCCTCGAAAGCGCGGGCTTCGACTTCTCGCACGCCTTCGCGCATCGCGAGACCAAGATCGCCGAGGCGCTCCGGCCAGCCCAGTTGAGCCTGGACGACGCCATCGCCGCCAAGACCACGGACAAGCCCCTCCTCTCTAACGTGAACGACGCCATCGAGGCATCGCGCTCGCCGGACTCGGGCTTCACGCTCACGATTGGTCTCAATCCAGACGTGCAGATCGCTCCTGACAAGGGGCGGTTCATCGTGGCCTACGGGGCCTACGAGCAGCGCCATGCCACTCCACTTACGCAGGGCGCACTCCTCGATTACCGCACCACGCACCTCGATCTCCTGCGCTCCGACTCCTCCCTGCGCATCGGCGGCTGGAACAACCCGGACGACAATCAGATCTACCTCGACGTGAGTAGGTTGTTCGACACGCACGACGAGGCGATGCAGTTCGGCCGCGAGCAGGGACAGTTGTCCATCTTCGACCGGCAGAACCCCGACGCCTCTCTCCCGACAGGGTTGGAGGAGGATGCGGCCAACGCGCTCAAGGACGGACATCGCGAGACGTACAGGCTGGCCGGGCGGCGCGCGGAGCACGAGTCGCTCCTGGAGCGAGCCCACGTCATGTGGGGAGGCAAGCTGCGAAAGAACGGCGGGATCAGCGAGGCTCAGGCGCGCGAGGCTGAGAAGAACCTCGGCCGGTGGGCGCGAGACAACCCGGACACCCCCGAGGCACAGGCGTACGGCCAGCTGTCCTACGATGCCACTTTGGCCAACAACTCCCCCGACCCCTCCAACTTCTTCCAGGCGTCATCGGGCAACCTCAAGGGACTCCCAGAGGGGCGGAGCGCAAACGCGACGGCGCAGAGTGTGGCGGGTCGGTACATGGAGGACGCCGGTTTGCCATACCACCCGCCGAAGGACTACGCCGAGGTAGACCCCGCGCGAGCCAAGCGCATCGCCGAGTGGTTCGACAACGCAGAGAGCAAGCCCAACGATCCCGAGGTGCGTGCCAGCTACGACGCCTTCGCCCGCGAGACCAAGGCGCAGTACGACGCCATCGTGGAGAGCGGTTACAGGTTCGAGTTCTACCCGACCCACGATCCGTACGCCGGTGGGCCGAGCGAGGCTATCGACGACCTGCGTGCCAACAAGCACATGTTCGTCTACCCGACGGATGAGGGTTTCGGCACGCTCACTGCGGCCGAGAAGGCCCACCCCCTACTCGGGGACTCGGGCGTGGTTTGGGCAGGCAAGCCGGTCACCCACAACGACCTATTCCGCGCAGTGCATGACTACATGGGTCACTTCAAGGAGGGCGTCGGGTTCCGCGCCGCCGGAGAAGAGAACGCCTGGCGTGCGCACGTCGCGATGTACTCGCCCGAGGCGCGCCCGGCGATGACCGCCGAGACGCGAGGCCAGAACTCGTGGGTCAACTACGGCCCGCACGGCGAGGCGAACCAGACAGCCAAGCAGGCAACGACGGTCTTCGCGGATCAGAAGGCTGTGCTCGCACCCGACTGGGTAGTGAGCGAGGGCGCTGGCGCTGCCGCCAAGGCCACGGGCAAAGGACCCGGCAGCAAGGGGGCAGCAGGTGATTGGCCAATGCGATTGCGAGAATGGATGGTCGATAGCTCGATCCTTTCCAAAAACTAAGTTATTTATCTGTGTGGCCGCCGATGCCTAACTCGTGATCGCTTTTCGAGTTGCCATTCTTGGGGTTGGCTACCCCCTCCACTTGAATAACAAGCTCATTGGGTTTGTCAGCGGAGACATCGATTTTCAAGTTCGAAGTAGCGTAAGAGGCGTGCTTTGGATTGACAACACCGAGTGTGGACGGCTTGTGATTCGTGATGTTTTCCGATTGAATGAACTGCACCACGACACACTCGTGCGGACCAGCCACGGCACCGTCCCCTTCATTATAAGTCGTAAACACAAAGGTACCGTCGCGCTGAATGGCTGCTGTCGCCTGCACACCATGTAGCTTCGACTTGGTCTCAATCGTTCCAACCTTGACAGGCGATCCGTCTGCAAAGACCACTTTGCCTTTGGTTGGGTATGCAGGAGGCCGACCGTCGCCGCAACCGACCACCGTCGCAAGCGAAAGAAACAGAGTTAGGAGAAGCAAATTGGAATGCATATTACTCTTGTGAATTGACGGGCTGGCCATCTGCTCGATTGCAAAAGCGACCAAGGGTGTCTG
>ENA-ORBV01008449-ORBV01008449.1-microbial-mat-metagenome-genome-assembly--contig:-NODE-8449-length-17310-cov-8.458771_pt1 | contig 17310 bp, 15 predicted proteins | sample MGYA00237777_ERZ505514 | MGnify/ENA primary metagenome ERZ505514 (study PRJEB26160, sample SAMN06269048) | microbial mat metagenome | isolation source: Oligotrophic lake microbial mat | place...
ACATAGGGCGACCACGAACAAGGGATCGGCGTACCCGTGTTCCAATCCTCTCCCAGCGGTGAAGCCGGGAGCTACAAAGCTCTAACCGATGCGGGGATCAAGGGAGCAGGGTTCCAATCCTCTCCCAGCGGTGAAGCCGGGAGCTACGAAAAGGATTGGTCGGTTAGCCTGACGCTGTTGGGTTCCAATCCTCTCCCAGCGGTGAAGCCGGGAGCTACCTCTTAGAGTTCGTCCCTGGACTCCTGCCTGTAGCGGTTCCAATCCTCTCCCAGCGGTGAAGCCGGGAGCTACCTCTACAGTTGTAAGGGCTTGGGGCATTTACTCCCGTTCCAATCCTCTCCCAGCGGTGAAGCCGGGAGCTACTTTTGCCGGGTGAGCTACTGGGGTATTCATGGCTTGTTCCAATCCTCTCCCAGCGGTGAAGCCGGGAGCTACTCGTACAGTATCAGTCGATCCTAGAGTCAGGCAGGTGTTCCAATCCTCTCCCAGCGGTGAAGCCGGGAGCTACATGGTTATTATCAGCATCAGCACGGATGAATATCAAGTTCCAATCCTCTCCCAGCGGTGAAGCCGGGAGCTACGCCTGACTGACAATACCTTGTGGATCAAAATATGAATATCAAGTTCCAATCCTCTCCCAGCGGTGAAGCCGGGAGCTACGGCGATTCTATCAGATCCTTGTCCAGCAAGCATCCTGGAAGGCATTTGTGCGAACCTGCTGTTACTCTGCGATCAAAACCTTGCTTAGTCATGGTTAAAACTCCTGAAACTCATTCTCTGTATGCTTCGCGAAACCTGCCTGTTTTTCGGGGTTGCTAGGGGTTCGCGCACCTCTCAAACAATCAGTGGTTCATCAAAATCAGTATAGTTATCGACTCCGAACGATTCCACAGACTGCTCTCTTGAGGCAGGCAATCGATATAGACGGATACTATCAACCTTCTGATCGATGACCTTTAACAGTTGGGCACGGAACGCTTCGTACTGAGCCTCATTGACGCGGCACTCAAAGACCGATAGCTGCACCCGTTGCCCATAGTTTTTGCAAACTGTTGCAACCTGGCGTAACCGTCGCCGTCCAGCAGAGGTTTCAGTGTTGACATCATAGGTGACTAAAATATTCACATAATTACCTACTAGCGTTGGATAAAGGGCTGGTACGTTGGCACATCCTGCCGCAAATGCCTCGCCAGTAACCGGGCTTGAGTATGAGCAATAAGACCATATGGAACTTTCGAGCCGACGATCGTGTGGGTTGTTTCCTCCTGTTTGCGCTTTTGATAGGCGGCAAGCAGGGTTTTTCGAGCGTCTTCGGCGAGGTGAATCGCCCCACCGGGTCGCTCGATAAAATCATCGGGTTTGATCTGGTTGCGGTTGATTAAAGTTAGTACTAAGCGATCGGCAAGCGGGGCGCGGAGTTCTTCCATCAAATCCAATGCAAGAGAGGGTCTACCCGGACGCATGACATGAAGGAATCCCATTTGGGGATCTAGCCCGACTCCTTCACAAGCGGCAACACATTCTCCTGCCAGAAGGGTGTAAACCAAGGACAGCAACGCATTGATCGGGTCACGCGGGGGGCGGCGCGATCGCTCGGTGAAGGCAAAAGCGGGACGGTTGGTGCGAATCATGTGGGTAAAGGCGGCGAAATAGGATTTAGCAGCATATCCTTCGATGCCGCGTAGCTTGCCAAGGTCGGATGCGGTTTCGGTGTTGCGAATTGCTTCAGCATGAATTTTGGCGGCAGCGGCGAGAGCGGTTTGATCGGTTGAAGTCTCTGCCTCACGAGCAGACCGCATCAAAACCTGTCGCGCATTCTGGAGTTTCCCGGCAACGACGTAACGAGCAATCATCAATGTTGCATCTGAGTTGGTGAGGGCTTCGTGCTGCGATCGCCGGAGCAAGACATTTCCGGTGGTGGGTCCTGATAACCTGGCTTTGAATTGTCCATGCTCAGAGAGCCAAACAAGATCGCGTCCATCCACAGCACAGCGATGAATCAGAAAGGGACTGAGCAGGACGTTGCCAAAGACGACAATGCCGCCTAAGTGATGCAGGGGAATTTGAAAGCGAACCTCCTTCTCGACTTCAATTTTGAGGGTTTCGTGATCGAGGCGAAGGTAGCTGCCCTGGGTTTGGATGTAGAGCGTGTTGAGGAGTTGTTTCATGGGAGTGCTGGCTTAGTGGGCGCAAGTGATTGCGCCCCTATACGGAATCGGAATTTATGAAAAATGGATTATTGGATTTGGCAGAGTGGGTGAAATCTTTGAGGGCGTGGGGCATACAGGTTTCGATTAGGGAGCAATCGGGGCAGCGGGAATCGGCGACGGGCGGGGGAAGTTTGCCTTGGGCAAGGAGTTGACGGACATTTTGAGTGGTGGCAATGACCTGCGATCGCAACACCTGATCAAGTTGCACCACCCGACGACGCTTAGAGGCGTGGTGAAAGATGGCTCCAACGGGAACAGGACGCTTAAACATTTCTTCGAGGCATATTGCCTGGGCGCAAAGCTGAATGTCATCAGCATCGCGGGGCTTACGGGAACCTGATTTGTATTCCACTGGGTAGGGGGTGCCATCTTCCAGAAACTCCACTACATCGGCAATGCCAGTTAAGCCATGCTGGTGTGACCAGAGGGGAAGGGCGCGATCGACCCTTATCCCTTCAATCAATTCGTATTCAGGAGTATTGACTTTTTCGTGAACCCGATGCCCGCGCAGGGTGTAGAGGTTTTCATCAAAGGTTTGCTCGATGTGAATCAGGGCACACTGGCGCGGGCAGTAGGCATAGTGCTGAAGGGCGCTTAGCATCACATAGTCATCGGGTTCCATGCTGGTTTAGCCTTCCGTTAGCCGCGTTAGGGTGATGCCTTCTGGGAGGTCTTCGTCCTGCACAACCACTGCGTAGTCGGAAAACTGCCGAGGGACGATACCTTGATTTTGCAAAGGGGCGATGTGAATCCGCTCAAATAATTTGTGGGCTGGGGCATTACCGAGCTTATTTTCGTGAGAAAACACATACAACCCACGAGGAGCCATCATGCCTCGGCTGGCAGAGCGATCGAACTCCCACATTTTGACTAAGCCTTCCCAAAAGAGTTCTAAGTCTGTGGACTTGACCCCGGTTTGCTCAGCGAAATGAGGCGAGTAGAAACCACGGGCAACATACAGACCGTAGGGGATGAGAGCCTTACGCCCCATTTCGGTTGTTTTACCTTTACTTTCTTCCTTATCATCCTCACCTGAAACCATAACGGCATCTTCTGGTTTGGTAATGGCAATGCGGGTAATCGCTATATCTAAAGGCATGACCGGATCAACCGATCGGGCAAAGGTGAGTTGAATTGGTCCACGCACCTGACCACAATTCACGCCTGTTGTCATCACCGCGCCAAACATGCGAATATCGTAAAAGTTTTGACACATCCAATCTCGTGCTTTGTTGACATCTTCACGTTTTTGCTTCGTGCCTGTCGATTTCATACTGAGGGCACTGTAAGCACGAGCATTCATATCATTCAAGGCAACCCCTTGATCTTGGATATAAATCTTGGTTGTTTCTTCTTTACCGCACTGGAAGTCAACGTAGTTTCTGATTTTGCGCTTGATGCAAACATCGGTGACTAACCCTTGCATCGTTTCCGGATCGGTGCGGGGCATATTGCCGCCATCAGGGTCGCCATTAGGGTTGCCATCGGTAATGTCAAATAGCAGAACAAAATCGTGTCGGAGTTCGGGCTGGGTATGAATAGTCATTTGGAAAGTCCTTTTAGATGATGAATTAAGCTTGTTCTTCGGTTGATTGAGTCAGTTCAGCTTGCTTAGATTTGGCATCATTCTTGGCTTTGCCCTCGATCGCTGCCCTCCTGTTATCAGCCCGCTGATGGTAATAGCCCAAGGCGAAAATGCTCTGCTGCTGCATGGATAAGGTTCTGGGAAACTGCTCGGCTTCAGGAGATAGCTCATCGATAATGTCTTCCAGATGCGATTGCAGCGCTTTATAAGTTCCCTGATTGGTCTTCCGAATCTTCGTCAGATGAGCTTGAGCGCCTTGAACCAGAGTGCCCATGACTTTTGCTGGAGTGGTAGAAGCGGCTCCGTAGTAGCGATCGATCAAAGTGGCATTGATTTTTTCTCCTTGTGCCCTGCGTTGGATGATTTCAAGCTGAGCAAGGAGCCGACCACAGTGATACGCCGCATGGTCTTGAGGTTTTAAGTTGGGTTTTCGATTGAGTGATTGCATATTGGTCATGGGATAGCCTTGAGAGGTCAGAATGAGTTTGATTAGAGCAGCACGGGCATGAGTCACGGGATAGTGTTTTTCACTGTGATCGACACAAATACGGCGAACTACCTGAGCCAGCAGATCGGCTGGTAAAGGATTGCCTTTGAGTGCTGATTGAATCAACAAGGTGGGCACACGGGCGATCGCCTCTTTTTTTGGATCGCGGTACAAACTATTCGAGAGGTTACGGATGCCCAGATAGCGCTTGTCACTGAACTCGCCGTAAGGGTTCACGATTTCCTGCGCCTCAAACCAGCGCACCAGGTTTTGCATCGCATTGGGGATGCTACTTTCGATCCAGTCGCGCACGACTGCCCGTCCTCCGCTGGCAGACAGGGCAAGGGCATAAAATTGATTTGTCTCGTTGTAAATGCGATCGCCTGTTAGGGCGGACTTATAGAGGTTTTTGACTTCCTCTGGTTGATCATCTTTGAGGTCATTCCAAAAGTCATACTCTGAAGGCTCTTGTGTCCAAAACGTATAGACAATTGAACCCATGTATAGCCGTGAGTCTTCAGTCGCAATGAGGTAATTGAGGGCTTTGGCAAATCCTTCACCCGCTTCTCTAGAAATTGGTGAGGTTAATGAATTTCGCAATCCATATGATTCAAACGGATCCCGATTAGCTGAAACCAGTGTTCTTCCAGATTTTTCCTTGTCTACAGGAGGAATTCCTCTGATTTTTACTGGTAACCTTTCATCAACAATGCTTTCCTGTCCAGTGACTAGGCACTGCATTTGGGGACGACTACCCAACTCTTCCTCGCCGCCTGTAGTGTAATTTGCCCAAAACCGTTGGACTGCTTGCATAGCTGGTGAGGCATCGGCGGGGATAGTTAGACTCACTCGAAAGGTAACGACTTGGGCTGGCTCAAAGCCTTCCGGCAGCTTTTCTTTGTCTCGTTCTGGCTCCCAGGCTGCCAGAAACTTTGCAACTGTCTCGACACTGGCTTCTTGGGTAACATCAGCACACTTCTGAACCAGTGCCTTAAATTGTCGATGCCGCTCTGCCACTTTGTCGGGGGGAGAGTCAGCCCTGCCAACGCCAAAGACATACTCACCGTTGTCAGCCAAGAGCTTAGGTTTTACGCCAGCAGACCTGACCAGATCGGGCAGTGTATGTTTTGGGTCATCTTTGTCTAGTTTGGTAAAACCATTGCCCTTTAATGTGCCATCTGGATTGAGTTCTACTAGCCAATGAAGTTTGACTTTCCCGTAACTTTCGATCGGGAGTTGCGCTTGAATGCGTTTAGAGTGTTCGTAAAGCTGGGTCAAAATCACGATGGTTGGCTCCTAGCGATATAGGTCAGCAGAAACAGTTAGAACGCCCTGCTGTAGCTGAGCATGAAAGAACTTGGGTTTTGCGTTTCCTTTGATGACTTTGACTCCATCGGCATTGTGGTTGAGATATGTCATTGATCCGTTAGTTGCTTCAGCTATTTCCATGTCAAACAGCATTAATCCAAAGTCAATAGGTTCTGGATAGGGAAAAAATTTGAGCCGTTGTTCGTCTTCAGTTCCATCGGGATCACCGAAAAAGGCACTGAATTCGCGTGTCCCAAAGTAAGGCTGATGGTGACATTGCCCCTTGGTGACGCGACGACGAAACTGATCGCGGTATTTGATAATGTTCGTTTCGTGAGGCTTGAGTTTGATGCTGGCTTTGATGAGGTAAGCTACATCTCGCAAACAGAGTGAATGACGTTGAGCGCGATCGGTATCAGCGTAATAACCACCCACTCCGGTTTTTTGCCAGGTTGCCACTGCGCGATCGCTCTGGTGACTGTTGACCTCATTCCGCAAAATTGAGAAGTGCCGAATGGGTTTCAGCACATGGATTTCATGCACCTGCCAAGCCATCTCTGGCTTCCAGAAAATCGCCTCTAACACCCCACGGGCGGCGCTAGGAGTCATCACCTGGTAGCTCACCCGCTCGGCAGAAAATTCTGGGCGTGTAAACAGGGCAAAGTCGCCCCACACTTTAACCGTCAACAGTGAATTGATCGTCATAGGTAATCACGGAATAAGAATAGTAGGGTCATAGAGTCCATCGCCAGGGTCGTGTCCCATTGGAATGCCGCGAATTGGGTCATAAGTGCCATCCCAAACCCAAAGGTCAGGAACGAGTTCTATGCGCGTGGTGGTTTTTTGAAACTCGTAGCGGGGCAGGTTGACGATGTAAGGTTGAAGCTTACGGCGATCGCTCGACCATAATCCCCGCCGACTAATTTCTGCCAAAATAGCCGTTACTTCGGCGTTGTAGCGAATCACGACGGGTATGGTGTTGTCTTTAATGAGCCGAAAAAACTCTGCCACCTTTGGATAGTTGTGCTGCTCCCGTAGTGCTTGAATGCCATGTTTATCGCGGCTTTCGATTTGGTAAAGGCTCTGGAAATAGTCCTCAAAAATGCTGGGGTTATGCAGGTCTAGCTCACACTCTTGCAGCAGTTGCTGAGTTGCTTTCACTGCCTTGCCATACTCCCCTTCAGGCGTTTTGCCATCGATTAGCTCAAAGATTACTACCCGTCCTTTTCCTGCCATCTTGCCTTCCCGGTTACAGCGTCCGGCTGCTTGGACAATGCGATCAAGCGGTCCCATTGCTCGATAGACCACGGGAAAATCCACATCCACACCTGCTTCCACAACTTGCGTTGAAATTAGCAAGCAGGGTTCTTTCGCTTTCAGCCGCCGCCGGACTTCCGCCAACACAGCGCGACGGTGGGCACCACAAAGCAGCGTAGACAGGTGCAACACCTGACTTTCAGCAAGTGCAGCTTGAACCTCTGCCTCGTAGCCAGAAATAGAGAGAGATTCCGCCGTTCCAACACCCAAGGCATCCAACACACTCAACGCATTCTTGCGAGTATTTAGCACTACTAACGCCTGCTGATTACTCTGCACATCTGCTGCTAACTGCTCCCAAGACCAAGCTATTGGCGGTTGTTCATACTCCACTCGTTTAAGCGCATCGAAATGCTGCTTGGCTTGCTCCGGCTCAATCATGTCTCTGACTAGCTCAGGTTTGAAACCATCAAAATAAGGGTTTTTGCCTGCGATCGGGGGTTGGGTGGCAGTGCAATAAACGACGCTAACTTTGTATCGCTCAACCAGCTCCTCCAAAACGCTTCTAATTGGTGTGAGTAGCGCGATCGGCAGGGTTTGCACTTCATCTAACACAATCACGCTGCCAATTAGGTTATGCAACTTGCGGCAACGGCTGGGACGATTGGCAAATAAGCTTTCAAACAGTTGAACTGTTGTGGTCACGATTAGGGGAGCGTCCCAATTTTGGGTTGCCAGTCGCGCTTGGGCTTGCGCTCTCATTGCTCCTTCCTGAGACTGAAACTGCTCATCCTGACTGCCCTGACCTTCCTCATCTTTAACGGCGCTGTGATGCTCTAAAACGGCTTCAGCCCCAAAAATATCTCGATAAACTTTGACCGTCTGCTCAATGATGCTGGTGTAAGGAACCGCAAAAATAACCCGCTCAAACTGGTTCAGGACTGCATGACGCAACGCAAAGGCTAGCCCACTCAAGGTTTTTCCGCCGCCCGTGGGAACAGATAGCCGAAAAATGCCAGGTTGCAGGGTTGCAGCATCGAAACAGGCTTGATACACCTGGTCACGTACTTGATTGACTGGGGATGTGCGATCTCTAACCGTTACTAGAAACTCCTGCCGCTGATGCTCAAAGGTGTTCCACAAGTCTGCAAGATTAATTCCTGTTCTCCCCCTCTGCTTACCCTCAAAATGCTCCTCAGTGTCCAGATAGTCTGCATCGACCAGGCAGGAAAACAGCATTCGCAATAACAGTTCTGTGCTGAGTTTGTCAGTAGGAAGATGCTTAAGCGTGGAACGCAGATCAATGGATGGTTTTAGTTCACCTAAATCTTGACGAGCAAGTTGCAAAGCTGCCTGGTAGCTCTCTCGCCAAGTCGGGTTTTGCGGCGAGACTTCATTTTTGAGGTCAGCATAATTTGGTAACCCTGCATGATGTCCATAAATAATTGCAGCTAGCGGTGGACAAAGTTCAGCCGCTAAAATAGCTCCGTGAATCGCATGGCGAGGACCCCGAAATTTTTTCTGGCTGCTTGTTGTAGAGGCTAGATGGCATTGTTCAAGATAGGTTTGAAACTCTGGATTGTATTTTCCCAAGTCATGCCATAAACCAGCGTAGTAACCTAACTCACCTGCTTCAAACTTGGCTGCATACTTCTTGGCTTCAGCAGCTACATCCTGAAGATGCTCTTTTAATTCGTGCCATTGGTCAGAGTCTTTGGGGGGAGTGTGAGCAGCAAATTTGGGCTTCATACTTGCCGGGATACCGTTTGAAGTTATGAGTACAATTGACCCATAGTTCCCCCGAACTTACCTTCGATTACTGCGCTACTGCAAAACTGTAAACTTTCGTAACAATGTGTTTTATGCAGATTATGCCGTTGTATTGTCCTGCATGTCTTTTAATAATTGTGCGATCGCAAATCGCACAAGCTCTACTTTAGTCTTGCGCTGCTTCACTGCCAATAAGGATAGGTCATGGTGCATCGACTCTGACATATCAACCGTGAAACGAACGATCGCTCCTGGCTCAGTTGCTTGTACCTCAGTCTCCAACTCGTGGCTTTTGTGCTTCATCAGAACCACCTTTCAATCAAACAGTTTAAGTTTAGACTTAGTGTGCCTTCTTGGATGTTTGCTTAGATTGCTGGTTTTCTACCCGTGAGTAATGCGATCGCCCTGAAAGATACAATGTGAAAGTGAAAGCAGGCTAGGTTTCCCATGACAGCATCCGATATCCGACAACGAGCCAGAGAACTGGTAGAGCAGCTACCGGGCAGTTCCCTGACCAAAGCGGTTGCATTCATGGAAACGCTGCATGATGACAGTGGAGCCGAGTTAGAGCCAGAACAACGGCTGCTCAACCAAATTCAGCAGCAGCTATCGCCCGAAGACCAGACCCGACTAACCTATCTGCGGCAACAGAAAGAAGCTGAAATCATCACTGACTCTGAATATCAGGAGCTACTAGCGTTTGTGGAGCGGGTCGAGCAACAGGATGCCGAACGAGCAGAGGCACTGATTCAACTGGCTGCACTTCGCAAGGTGGATTTGAACGTTGTTGTGGGGGAGTTTTTGCCCAATCGACGGTTGCCGAATGCCTGCTGAAAAAGTGCCGATTGGACTGCGACGGGTGGTTGCAGCTAGGGCTGATGGGTATTGTGAGTATTGCCGCTCCCTAGAAAGATTCGCCACTGAGAGCTTCACCGTAGATCATGTTATTCCTCGTGCCGCAGGCGGGGAGAACACACTGGAGAATCTTGCCTGGAGTTGCTTTGGTTGCAACAGCTTTAAGCATACCAAAACCCAAGGAGCCGATCAGGAGACTGGGGAAACTGTTGCCCTGTACAACCCGCGTCAGCAGGTGTGGGAGGAGCATTTTGGCTGGAGTGAGGATTTGCGGGAAGTGGTGGGTTTAACGGCGTGTGGTCGAATTACGGTGGAGGCGCTGAGATTTAATCGGATGGGGCTGATGAATTTGCGCGGGGTGTTGGCAAAGGCGGGATTACATCCACCGGGTTGACGGGTTAACGGATTTGAGATGGTTCTGCCGGGATTGGGCTTAAAGGTAGAACTGGTAGTGTTTCAAAGATGTTGCTGAAGCGTCTAGACACCTGACCAACTGGGACTTCTACAGACCCCCAACAACATGTCTAGAACACTACCGAGAATGCCCTTGTACCCCGTCAGCGACATGCTTTGAAGTTGCGACGGCTAGACGGAGAAGCAGAAGCCCATTTAGTGGCGACCGCTTGTAGTAGTCCACCAGAGGGCTATAGCCGTTGGACATTAAGGGTATTGGCAGACCAAATGGTGGTGTTGGGATATGTCGAGAGCATTTCTCATGAAAGTGTTCGACAAGTCCTAAAAAAAATGAGCTTAAGCCTTGGTTGCATGAATCTTGGGTGATTCCGCCGGCAGCGAATGCTGAGTTTGTTTGCCAAATGGAAGATATTGTATACTCGTCCCTATGATCCTGATTATCCTTTGGTTTGTTTCGATGAAAGCTCAAAGCAATTGATCTCTGAAGTCAGGAAACCGCTGCCAGCGAAACCAGGACAAGCCGAACGCTACGACTATGAATATCAAAGAGAGGGGGTTTGCAATCTATTTATGATGTTTGAGCCTTTAGTCGGGTGGAGGCACGTCGAAGTGACCGACCATCGTACCCAAGTTGACTACGCTCAACAAATCAAATATCTGGTGGATGAGTGCTATCCCCAAGCCAAAAAAATTCAACTGGCTCAGGATAACCTGAATACTCACATTAGAGCTTCTCTCTACAAGGCATTTCTCCCCGCCGAAGCGAGACGAATTCAGGGTAAAATTCAGTTCCATTACACGCCAAAGCATGGAAGTTGGCTAAATATGGCTGAAATTGAATTGAGTGTCTTAAACAGACAATGCCTTGACCGACGAATTGCTCACAAAGACCTTTTAAAACAGGAAATCGCTGCCTGGGAAAAACGCAGAAATGAACTCTCCTGCAAAGTAGATTGGCAATTTACTACTGAAGATGCCCGTATTAAGTTGAAGCGCCTTTACCCGTCAATTATCTCTTGACAGAGTACTAGTCCTAAACTATGCACTTTCAGTGCAAGACTTTAGTTGCTACACACTTCTGTGTTAGATAGCTTGTCGGATTAGAGTTCACCATTTACAGATCTCACACCTAGTGATGCATTCAACGAAGCCCCAGAATTGGGCTTTAGCCCTTAAGGAACCTATGCACTTTCAGTGCATAGTGGTTCAGTTTAATGGGCTTTGGGGCAAGACAATCCTATGCGATCGCGTTGCCCAGATTGCTTAATTGCCGCGAGTACAGCGTTGGAGTGCTTCATAAAAACCAAAATCATCTGGAGTCAATCGTCCCACAAAAGCCGCACAGTAAGCGGGATAAACATCACTCTCATCTGAGCGAGGTGTATTTATTCCGTCGACCATTATTTTAGGCGTAGCACTTTTAGGCAGCGCGAGAACTGTAGGTACATTATTAAGTGGTGGCGGGTTTGAATCACACTGGGCGATCGCGACCAATTGTTGTCGAGCCGCCCCTCCTGTTGTAGCTGAACTTGAACTAGATAAGCAGGAGCGATCCGCTGCGTAAGCGCGAGAAGTAGTAGATGTAATCAGTGCGATCGAAATAGAAGTTACACAAGCCAATGTAAACGTTGATGTGAAAATTAGAGTTTTCATTAAAATTCTCCTTGAAAAATGTGTGTCAATAAAACTCTGTTTGATCGATCAGAAAAGCTGAAAAGGTGGTAGGAATGAGTGCTTTTCTACATCTAGTCATTAGTTTGAACCACCTTTCTAAGCTAGGCGTGATCGCAAGCTGAAAAAATGCTGAATTTAAGCTGATAGGACTTACGCATTGACAGAAAATCAGAACGTGCGTCCCCTGTATTTGGTATTACGGAATACATTAACTCGCAAATCTGAAGGCAGTTTTGAACAGAAGCTTCAAGTTGAACTTAGTTCTTGAAGCCCTTCAAATAAAGCAATTTCGTTGACGCATACCTGACTTGATTTGGACAGTGCGTAACTTCTATAAATCTTTCTGAGGACGCGCGCCGTGCGGCTCCGCACGCGGGATGCTGTGGAGACTGGGGGAGAAAATCCCCTGGTTACCCGATTATGCAGCGTTTCTGCAAAAGTCTAAGCTCATGATCAAAGAATTTCTTCAGCCAAAATCTGATCCTTAACTCGTTCATATTCATCTTCAAGAAGCCATTCTTGGGCTGCTTGATAGTTCGAGTGAGCAACTACAAGTTCATAGTCGGATGCAAGATTAAAAATACGACAAGTGCCATCTTGGTCACCCACTAGCATGAGAATCTTAGGTGGAAAAAGAACTGGATCAACCCAGATTTCCAGGAATTTCCAGGTTTTTAGCTTGTTTTTCCAGGGCTGGTGCGTGGGATTACATGATACTCACGTGTGGTTTTCACAATTTTGATCTCACCGTAGTAAAGAGGAGTTTGGCTTCCATCTGTCCCAATTATGTAGCCGATCGCGGCGGCAGTTCCCAACTCCTCCTAATTCTTGAATTTGGAATTGCTGGACTATTAGGATAAAAGTCGATCGCCGATCGCCATATTCAAGGTCTTCACCAAAAAAGCCCAGCGATCGCTGGCTTCTTCAATGATTTTTGTGGTGGGTTTTCCGGCTCCATGTCCGGCTTTGGTTTCAATCCGAATTAATACCGGAGCAGCACCTTTGTGAGCAGCTTGCAGGGCAGCGGCAAATTTGAAACTGTGGGCAGGCACTACGCGATCGTCGTGGTCGGCAGTGGTAATTAGCGTCGCTGGATAGGCAGTGCCCGGTTTGAGATTGTGCAGCGGCGAGTAAGCATAGAGCGCTTTGAACTCCTCTGGATTATCAGGAGAGCCATATTCCGCAATCCACGCCCAGCCGATTGTAAATTTGTGAAAGCGCAGCATATCCATCACTCCCACAGCGGGTAGCGCCGCACCAAATAGCTCTGGGCGTTGAGTCATACAGGCACCCACGAGCAGACCGCCGTTACTGCCACCCGCGATCGCCAGCTTAGGTGAACTGGTGTATTGATTGGCAATCAGCCACTCCGCCGCCGCAATAAAATCATCAAACACGGTTTGCTTTTTCAGCTTCATGCCCGCCTGGTGCCAGTCTTCGCCATATTCACCGCCGCCGCGCAAATTGGGAACCGCATACACTCCCCCCAGCTCCATCCACGTCAGCAGGCTCACGGAAAAGCTGGGCGTGAGAGAGATGCCAAAGCCGCCGTAGCCATATAAATAGGTGGGATTGCTACCATCCAGCTTCAGTCCTTTTTTGTGGACGATAAACATCGGCACTGGGGTGCCATCCTTACTGGGATAGAACACTTGGCGGGTTTCGTAGTCTTGGGGCTTGAAATCGACGGTGGGTTGGCGAAAGGGAGTGCTTTCACCCGTGACCATGTTGTAGCGATAGATGGTGGGCGGAGTAGTGAAGCTGGTGAAGCTATAAAAAGTTTCCGTGTCGTGTCGTTTGCCGCCAAAGCCGCCAGCGGAGCCAATTCCCGGCAAGTCTACCTCTCGCACTAGCTGACCCTGCAAATCGTAGAGGCGAATTTGACTGCGGGCATCTTTTAGGTAAGAGGCGACGAATTGATTGTTCAACAAGCCTACGATTCTGAGGGTTTCCGCCGATTCGGGAATGATTTCTTGCCAGCCCTCTTTGGCAGGATTGCTCAAGTCGATCGCAATCACCCGACCGCGAGGCGCATTTAAATCTGTGCGAAACCAAAACGTGCTGCCGTCATTATCCACCAGGGAATATTCGGCTTCAAAGGTGTTGATCAGTTCCACCACAGGCGCATTGGGAACCATGAGATCTTTGTAAAATACCAAATTACGCGGATCGGTGCCCAGCCACACAGAGATCAGCAAATAGCGCCCGTCTTCAGTCACGCCGCCGCTAAAACCCCATTCTTTGTGATCGGGGCGATCGTAAATCAGCAGATCTTCTGACTGGGCTGTTCCCAAGCGGTGGTAGTACAGCTTTTGGAAGTAGTTCACAGCTTCCAGTTGAGTTTTGCTGTTGGGTTCGTCATAGCGGGAGTAGAAAAAGCCCGTGTGGTCGTGGCTCCAGGATGCGCCAGAAAATTTGACCCAGTTGATTTGGTCGGGCAGATCTTGACCTGTTTCTACGTCACGCACTTTCCAGGTTTGCCAGTCAGAGCCAGAGGTAGATAAGCCATAGGCAAGGAGTTTGCCGTTTTCGCTGACAGATAAGCCCCCAAGTGCCACGGTGCCATCGGCAGAAAGGGTATTGGGATCAAGCAGCATGGTTGGCTCGTCGGTTAAAGCTTTGAGCGTGTAGAGAACGCTTTGGTTCTGTAAGCCGTCGTTTTTGAAGTAAAAATAGCGTTGGGCGGAGTCGTTTTGCTGCTCGTCGCCCTGCTTAAACGGAATGCTGTATTTTTCGTAGTTCCACAGTTTGGTCAGGCGCTCTTTGAGGCGATCGCGTGCCGGAATATCTGCCAAAAAGCCCATCGTCAGCTTATTTTGCGCCTCAATCCAGGCACGGCTTTCAGGCGAGTCAGGGTTTTCGAGCCAGCGGTAAGGATCGGCAACCTGGGTGCCGTGGTAGTCATCAACCTGGTTGACTTGGGCGCTGTTGGGATAAGCAAATGGCTGTGCGATCGTCATAGCTTGCGACATGGGAGGATATCCCCCACTATGCCAGATGAATGCTAAAAGCAGCGCGACACCCATCAGAATAATTCGGTTTTTCATGCAGTGAAGCGGGTTTCAGGTTTCGGGTGAAAAGAATTTTTGCAGGCAGTAAAAAGCGCAATGACTGCTTTTAATTGACATCAATTAGCGAGGGATTGAGGTAAGCAGTAAGTGCGCTAACTGCCAAGATCACTATCAACATTCCCGCTGTGATCCAGAGTAGCGGCACTCCATTCCAAGGACGAACTTGTAGCTTACCTGACGGTAAAAAGGTGACATCAAACTGTGCCAAGGGTGGGGCAATACCGCTTTCTGGGTTCAACACCTCAGGAATGACTAATTTGGGTAGCGGAGTTTGCTGCACCTGGTCAATCGCAGCCTGATTGATCGGTTTGTAGGTTGCGATCGCGCCTGTTTCGGTCACTGCCACCGAATAATTGAGGGCATCTTGATTCAAATGTTCACTCGTCCAAGCATCGTTTAAGTGCTGGTGCAGTCGTTTTCCTAAACGGTTTACCTGGTTATAATTCACAATTTCTGGAGCGGTTATGAAGGTTGTAGGTAGAGAGCTAGCGCTGTTGCTACGACGATGCAAAGCACAGAGCGCGATCGCCTGGGTCATGCCCAAAATTCCTGCCCCCAACACGTTCACATCTAACGGAAAATTGACCTTTAAAAATACCAGTCCGGCACTAAAAGCGGTAAATAACGCCGAAACAATCACCGCGATCGCGGGCACCCCAATCCACCAGCGGCTTGAGCGAGTATATTGCCGCAGCAGTAGCCATTGCGCCAGCCCTAGCCAAATTGAACAAACAGCCGCTAATATCGTGCGAATCAATCCCGTGAGCGTCATCATTGTCTGTGGAGGAACTCTTTCGGCGAGGGCAGTCACTTCTGGCAGGATCATCGCCTGACCGATCCAGCCCCACCAAGATTCTAGAGTGGTTGTCAGTAAGACATACCCGGTCGCCCCAGCTAAAATCCACAGCCAGTCGGGTAGATACCGCCGCAGCACTAACCACTGCATTGCGCTCACCACTAGCCCTGAAACCAAGCCAGTGACCAACGCCGACAGCAATCCTTTGCCTTCTAGATAATTGCCCAAGGCTGGATAGTTGACCAAGGTTGGATCTTGCACCGATCGCAGAATCAACCCAATCAGAAACCAGCCAACCCCCGTTGCCAGCACAAACAATCCCGTAAATTGAATTCGCTCAAATGGGGGAATGAGATGCTGAGAGTGGGCTTGAGGGATAGAAGGCATAGTGGGGGAAATAACGTGCGATCGCATAGGGCTAAAGGGTGAATAGCAACAGCGGCATTGAAGACAAAATGTACACCATTCAAAAAGCGCGATCGCGGTCATGATCGCTTCTGATTCAGTTTTTATCAGCCTTTCAGCGTTTTTATAATGTTAGGATTTTCTTTACATCTGATCACAATGAGGAATGGAGGGCAGCCCGACGGATAGCCGTCGCTTAAATGGCGATCGCGCCAAAACTGCCTGCAATTTCATTGCCGAAACCAATCTGGGTCACTGCTGAAAAGCTCAAGTGAATTGGTATCGGCAAAATGAAAACGCCAAATAAAAACTAAATGAATGAATGCAAGAATCAGGAATTGTTAAACGCCAATAATTTTGCTATCAGCTTTTAGCAAGTCAGCGATCGCCTGCCCTTCTAGAGGCGGCTGAGAGGGTAACTCTTGGCGGCGATCGGTAATTAGCCAGTCCAATGATGCTGCCTGGAGATCAATCGTGGCTCCCGTTTTATCCACACAGTAGCGACCATAGACCAACTTATTCTCCAGCCTTACCCCCGATCCCAGGCGAGAATAGTCAAAAATTACGCTGTCCTTAACGATCGCGCCACTGCAAATCCAGCAGTTGGGACCAATCATCGTCGGACCAATAATCGTTGCGCCATCTTCAATGTGGGTCATGCCACCGATATAAACTGGACCTTGAATGTTTACTTTATCTAAATTAACGGCAACGTTTAGTCCTGCATAGATTCCAGGCGCAATTTCGCGTCCAGGAATTTGCACATTTTTCACTTCCCCTGATAGCACCCCACGAATTGCCTGCCAATAATCAGGCACTTTGCCAATATCGACCCATTCAAAATCCATCGGAATGGCGTAGAAAGGAGCACCTATTTCTACCAGTTTTGGAAACAACTGACCGCCAATGTCAAACTCTACGCCGGATGGAATATAGTTCAACACTTCGGGTTCAAAAATGTAAATACCCGTGTTGATGTTGGTGCTAAGCGCATCCTCAACCTTTGGCTTTTCTTGGAAAGCTTTGATTTTGCCGTCTTCATCGGTCACCACCACCCCGTAGCTAGACACTTCTTCGCGGTCAACGGTTTTGGTGATGATGGTCGCGATCGATCCTTTTTCCCTATGCCATTTCACGGCGGCTGTCAAATCTAGGTCAATCAGCGCATCGCCGCACAGCACCACAAATGTATCGTCAAAAAAGGGAGAAAAATCTTGAATTCGGCGCATTCCTCCAGCCGATCCAATGGCTTTTCCCTGCAATTCACCGTTTTCGTCAATGTAGCCTTCAAATGAGTAAGCAATTTGTACGCCAAACCGCTGCCCATCCCGAAAATATCCTTCGATTTCATGGGCTAAATGGCTAACATTCACCATGATCTGATCAAACCCATGTTGCCGCAATAGTTCTAACAAAAACTCCATGACTGGTTTTTGCAAGATCGGAATCATGGGCTTAGGAATCGTGTAGGTAATCGG
>ENA-ORBV01008450-ORBV01008450.1-microbial-mat-metagenome-genome-assembly--contig:-NODE-8450-length-17308-cov-4.175440_pt1 | contig 17308 bp, 15 predicted proteins | sample MGYA00237777_ERZ505514 | MGnify/ENA primary metagenome ERZ505514 (study PRJEB26160, sample SAMN06269048) | microbial mat metagenome | isolation source: Oligotrophic lake microbial mat | place...
GGGCTGGACCGGGGATGGCGCGACCGACCATTCGACGTCGATGATGCGTGACTTGATGATATCAGCTTGCGACACGGGCCCTCCGTTGCAGGCTCGGGACTTCCGTCAGGATCGGCAGGATGCCAGCGGCGTCGCGAGCAATGAAGATGCGCTCGTCCATGGCGGCGAGCGCGAGCGCCGCAAGCGCTCCAAGCACAAGAGCCGCGACCAGGAACATCAAGGCGATGGTCGTGCGTCCAGGTGGCTGCGCTCGTTCCGGCAAAAACGCTGGGTCGATCACGTTCACGTGCACGCCGTGCCCCACCGCCTCAGAGCCCTCCTGCATGTCGGCTCTGAAAAGCTTGGTTTCTATCTGGTCTCGCCGCTGGCGCGCTTCAGTCACCGCGCGCGTCAGTTGCAGCCATTGAGTTTCGAGATCGACCAGGTTCTGCCCGTGCGCAGGCGGCGCGCTCACCGCACCAGCACCAGCCAAGGCCCCCGTCCGGCGGCCGACCGGCGCGAGCGGCGCGACCGCGACCGGCGCGGGCGGCGCGACCGCGACTGGCGCGACGTTCTGAGGCTCCGACCCCGGCCCAGAGCCTGGGCGCGCACTTGTGACGCCTTGCCCATTGTCCGATGCGCGGGCGCCGGCTACGGCTCCAGCGCTCAGCGTCGCGAGACGTTCCTTTGCGCGACCGACTGCGGCATCTGCTGCTTTGACGTCGGGATGCGCGGTCGTGTAGCGCGTGAGCTTTTCGGTGAGGTTCTCCTGCGCCGCTGTTAGCGCAGCTCGGGCGCGCGCTTCCTCGGCATCGGTGGCTCCGCCGCCGGGTGCGATGCTCGGACTAGCTCCCGTGGAAAGCGGCTGACGTTCTGCGCCCCCACGCACGGCCCGAGCCGGCGGTGCTCCGGCGGCAAATGAACGCGGCGGAGGCGTAGCCTCCGCTTGACCGAGACTGGCGCGAATTGCGGCTCCGTTGGCGAGAGGCGTGGCGTCGAGCGCGAAACGCGGGTGCTCCGCCATGAACCCAGCCAGCTTCTGCTCAGCGGCAGCCAACAAAGTCTCCGTACTGCTCTTCTCGGTGGAGAGAAACTCCAACGCGACCTTGGCCTGACCTTTGCGCAGCTTCGAGTCCTCGTCGATCACGAGCCGGGCAAGCTCCGCGGTCACGCGCTGCGCCCCAGGCGGCGACTCACCTTCGAAGGCAATACTGAATGTGTCGCCGCCTGGGGCGCGAAAGTCGATTCGCTTTTTGAGCTCTTCGACCGCGTCGACCATTCCGTAGTTGCGGCGGAGATCCGGATAGAGATCGAATTTCGTAACGACGGCCTCTAGCTTGGGACGCGACATGAGCAGTTCTCTCAAGCGTACCGTCACGCTCCGCTCTGCTCCGCTGCCCGAGCCTGGCTCACCCGGCTGGACGCGCTCGATGTACAAGATCACCGTTTCCGAGCGGTACTTCGGGGTACGGAAGTGGAGGAAGATCCCCAGCGCCATGCTGCCAAGGGCAACCGTCAACAGCGGCACGCGCCAGAAGCGTGTCGCTCGCTTGACGAAATGAAGCCAGCCCTGGAGCTGCTCACGGAAGTCCGGGTCCGGCGAAGTGTTTTGGGTCTCGATCATGCCTGCCCTCGCTTGGGGTAAAAGGCGCCGATGGCCATGGCCGTCAGCGGCAAGCCGAACATGAACGTCGCGCCGCCGACGATGAGCAGCGCCTGCAGGTGCCCTGCACGGCTGGGCAGTGAGCCAGCATCGACCACCTGAAAGGCCAGCCCAATGCCGCGCCGTTCCAATGCAGCCCCCAGTTGGAGCGTGGTCGCGAGCTGCTCGGTTTCTTCGACACGCTTCTCCAGAGATTCGAGTGAACCGAGCAGCCCGATCAGCTCGACTTGCCGTTTCGGGTCAGGCGCAGGGTCGCGGGTGACCTCAGCCTGTTTGGTCAAGATTTCTTGGGTGCGTTGCCGCAAGGTACGGTGCATTGCTTCACGTGTCTGTTCGGCCTGGCCTGCAGCAGCCAGCGCCTGCCCACTGCGCAGGGCCCGCTCGTGACGAATGATGAGCGCACCCAGATCGCGAGTTACGGCCAACGCCTGGACTGGATCTTGGGAGCTAAAGCTCACGGTGAGGCGTGCGGAACGCGGCGCGTCACCGGCCGCGCGCTCCTCCAGAAAATAGTTCTGATAGACCGAGATCCCGATGTCCTCCTTGAACGACTCCAGGGCGGCGCGTGAGCTCTTCCGCATCAGGCTGGGGTAAAGGTCGTGCCGGCGCATGAGCTCGAGTAGCGGTTCGCTGGTAAGCACGCCCTGGCGCACGTAGTCTCCCAGTTTTCGCTTCAAGCGCGGGATGTTGGCCGGATCGCGGTCCGCCTCAACCACCCGAATCACGACGCTCGGGGTGTAGTCGCGCTTGCCGAAAGCCAAAACGCCCACGACCAAGGACGTGAGCCCAGCAGCTATGAGCAAAGTTAGGAGCGGGCGCCGAAAACCGTCGCGCACCAGCTGCATGCCCTGAACGAGAGCAGCCTGGAGCCCAAGCTCGTTATCGAGCCACTGCGGCTTGCCCATGGCAATCCCTCTCGATGGCGTCCAGAACCTCGTAGCGGGCTCTTTCCCAACCAAGCTCCTCGATCGACCAGCTCGGCTTCTCGCTTGCCTCGCCCAGTGCTTGCGGCACAACGCGCCGGACGATGCGTCGCGCCTTTTCTGCGCCGCCACAGGCCGCGAGCTTGCGGAGCAGCAGGCGGTCCTGAAGCCCTCTTCTGAGGGCCTTCAACCGCAGGGACGGCAACGGCCCAGGATAGGCCAGCAAGCCGTCGCCGTTACCGAAGTCGCTTCCGCCACGGGAACGCTCGTCGAACGTGATCGGGTCGCGCAAGACATCCGTGGCACCGCCGCGGTTGTAGCGGTCAGAGAAGTACAGGCCTTCCCAGGCGTACCAGAGCTCCACTCCGTAACGCTCGGCGATCCAACCCCAGGTCCGCAACGCGATGCCATCCGTGTCTAGAATCATGCTGCCAGCCGCAGGCGGACGCCCATTGTACGTCCAGAAGCGTTGCCCGCGCGCCTGGCCGACCTGCGCGGCGGCGGGAATGTTCGCGGGCGAAAAGAACAGGTCCATGCTGTCGCCATAGACCGCTGACTGCGCATCGGTCACAGCTCGCAGAAACGCGGGCCGGCCTCCGCCGGCGCGTCCGATCACCTCCGCGATGTGACGCGCCCGCTGCTTCTCTGAAAGACTGCGCGGCTCGTCCACGGGAATGGCAAACGGCGTCACGTTGCTGTCGCGGAACAGCTCAAGCCAGCTTCGGACGTCAGCGGCGATCGCTTCGTCACTCGAGGTATCGACCGCAACTGGCCAATACTTCACGTTTTGAACGAAACGGCGCCTTACTTCAAAGCGAGCTGGTCGCAGGTCTGCCGCCAGAAACGCCCCGTGCTCGCGGAAAAGTTGATGGTAGACGGCCTCGCGCTCGATCAACGCCGGGCCATCGTCGTCTTGCAGGCCGTGCGCTCGTGCGATCTCTACCGGCAGGTAAAATACCCAAACCAGCGGGTCCTCGCTCAAATCGATGGCAGCCGAGCTCACCTCCAACGTTACCGGAACGGTGCGGTCGTCCACTTGCAATGACCCGGAGTAGCGGCCGGGCTGGGCGGAGCTGGGAATTGCCACGTCGAAGTAGGCGAGCCGGGTGCATCGCACAGGCCCCGTCCCTGAGCTCGGCACCAGCACGTCCGGGTACACGCCAGGGCCGGCGCTCGGCCCGTACATGCTGGTTGAAGTCGCTGTCACCTCCAACGAGCGGACCACGAAGCTGCTAGTGCGCGCAGCTTCGAATGGCAGCTCTAACCGAGCCTCGCGCTCCCGACCGTCGGCTAGACGTAGCTGCAGGCCAAGCGTCTCGCCTCGAGCTCCGCGCAAGCGTACGGTCTGACCGTCGAAGACGGCCGACTCTCTGGGCGACGGCGCGTGCTGAGGCAGACGCGTCGTCTCACCCAGGAGCTGCATGCGCGGCGCTGACCGGCAAGCAACTATTAGGCAGGCGCTAAGCAAGCAGCTCACCCACTGTGACCAGCTCATGGCCCGCCTTTCTGAGTGAACCGACGATGCTAGGCAGCGCCTCCATCGTCCACGTCTGTCCCTCGTGCAGCAGCACGATTTCGCCGGCGCTGGCCGTACCGGCGGTGAAGGTTTCTTCAACCTCCACGGCATTCCGGCTGCGCCAATCCCCCGAGTTCAGTGACCAGAGCACGGTCGTGAAGCCCCCTCGCGAACAGGTGAGAAGAGAGCCCAGCGATACCGCGCCAAACGGAGGCCGCACGAGCGTGGGGTTTTGGGCGCTCGGCGGGAGCAGCGACCGCGTTCGCGCCAGCTCCTGCGAAAGGTCCTGCTCCGAAAGCTCGGTAAAACGCCGGTGCGTATAGCCGTGGCCTGCTAGCTCATGGCCCCGCGCCGCGATGGCCTGAACCAGCTCGGGCCTAGCCTCGCACGCCTGTCCGACCAGAAAGAACGTAGCCCGCGCTCCTAGCTGCTCCAGCACTTCGAGATACTGAGGAGTGAGCGACGTAGGACCGTCGTCGAAGGTCAAGGCAATCCGCCCGGGTCCCGCCGCGTCAGCGCCGTTGCTGCCCACCGCACGCCCGAGTGAGCGAATTCGACTACGGCCCTCCGGTCCACGCCAGACCACCATCGATGCCGGTAAGATTGCCTCGGCCAGCGCCTTTGCGCCGCGCCGACCGCGCTCGCGCAAGCCCCCCACGAGCCTGGCTACGCGCGGCCTTACGAAGGCTTCATGCAACGCTGCCATGTTAGGCCGCCTCGCTTCCCACACTGCGCAGGGCCGAAAGCAGGCTCCCGTACAGAAGCCTCGCGCTGCCATCCCAGTCGGGGTGCGCAAGAGCCGACGAAATCGCATCGGGCTCATGAGCCGTGTTGAGTACGTTCTCCAGCGCCCTGGCTAAGGCAACCGGAGCGCGTGGCGGCACGAGCGCGTGCGGCTCGCCCGTTATTACGTCTGGAATGCCCCCGACGCGTGATGCAACCACGGGTCGCCCGCTGGCCAAGGCTTCGAGCACCACGTTGGGCATGCCCTCGTTCCAGCTCGGTAGGGCTAGTAGGTCGCAGGCCGCGAGCCAGGTCGGGATCGTGTCATGCGCTTGTGCTCCGACGAAACGGATGCGGTCTCCCAGCGCCCGACCCAACTCTCGGCAGGCGTCCACGCCAGCGCCGTCCCCCACCAAATAGAGTCGGGCGCCGCGCAGCCGATCGCCAGCCAGCTCGAAAGCACGGATCAGATCCGCGGCACCTTTTTGCTCGGTTACGTGGCCGACGTAGAGCACCAGCGGTGCGTCGAGCGGAAGGCCCAGTTGCAGACGGGCTTGCACGCGATCGCGCGGCTTGAACCGGGCACGGTCGATCCCATTGGGCACGATGTCGATGCGATCCATCGGCACGCCGAAGCCGGCGGCGGCTTCAGCCAGGGGTCGACTGACGGCAACGACGCGCTCGGCGCGCGGAAACGCCCACTCCAACCGCCTGCGAGGCCCTGGCCAACGTGCCACGACGTTCATGTCCGAGCCATGCAGCTTGATCACCGCCGGCACACCCAACATTTCGCCTAGCACGACCGCGGCAAAACCGTCCGGATACGCCCAGGAGCCCAAGACAACGTCGACGCGGCCCTGATAGTGCAGCGCGGTAGTCGCCAGTGACGCCGCGTACAATGGCCCGGCGACGGCGTGGCCGACCTTGGGGAGAAACATGAAACGCGGATGTCGTACCTGCATGCCGTCGATACAGTCACGCTTCGGCACTGCGGAGAGCCGCGCAGCGCTCGACCAACGCCGAAACGCCGAGACCCCGGGAAACCACGGTATTGTCGCTAAGATTTCGAGCTCACACAGGCGAGCCAACGCGGCGAACTGTTGGCGATTGAACGGCGAGGAGAGAGGGTCCACGCGGTTCGGGAAGATCTTGGTGACGATCAAGGCGCGCATCGTCAGATTGTCGGTTGGGCCTTGGCCACAGTGGACTCGGTCCCCATCAGTTCTAAGCTGAGCAGCGTCACGTCGTCTGTAGACTGGTTCTGGGTTGCGTCTGCGAGGTGAACCAGCAGTCGCCGGTGCACCTCCTTGCTGCCGCCAGGCGCCTGCGCTACGAGCGCCGAAAGGTTAGGCATGCCGGTCAGGTCGGTCTCGACCGCTTCAAGCATGCCGTCGGTCATCAGCACGATCAGATCGCCGGACCGGAATCGGCAGCACTCTTCTGGATAGCTGAACTCTGGAAGAATTCCGAGCGGAGGACCCAACGCTTGACCGATAACTGTCACGCGACCATCGGCTCGTCTCAGTAGCGCGGGGACGTGACCGGCGTTGGCCACGGTGAGTGTTTCTTGCTCCGCGTCGATCTCGAAGGCCGCGCCAGTGACGAAGCAGTCATTCGCCAGCCGGCCTGCAAGCCGCTGATTTAGCTGCTGCAGTAGCTGGCTTGGCCCGGAGACCGAAGCAATCAGCTGCTCCAGACCCGGCAAGACGCTGGGTAAGAGCTTGGCAGCCTCGGTGCCACGGCCACACGCATCGCCAATCACCACGGCGAGGCGCTTCGGCCCCCGCAGATGGCACAGGAAGAAGTCACCGCCGATGGGGCCGCTAGCGGAACGCTTCTCGGCAAGTACCCGAAACCCTCCAAGCTCCCAACTGGTTTCGCCCGGTGGGTTGACCAGCATGCTCGCAACTGAAGAATTCACGGCTTTGCCTGGTGCACGCCGTATGCCACGCCCCGAGCGCGCGCTAGGAGTTGCGTGGCATGCGATTTGCGTCGCCTGGCGGACAAATGAGCCAACGCTTATCCGTCCCGATGGCGGCCTCGCACATGGGCACGCCCATGAAATTAATCAGCATTGTTGCCCTAGCCGCCGCTTTCTCGGTGATTGGCTGCAGTGACAATAGTGCCCCGGACTCGAAGGGCGGAGCGGGCTCTGGCGCCACGGGCAACGAAGCATCTGGCGGCAGCTCTCAGGCCGTGTCCGGCGGCAAAGGTGGAACCACATCAGCATCCGGCGGCAAGTCGAGCGGCTTCGACTGCACGGAAGAAGCAGCGCCTGGCGAGGTAGTTGAGGTTCAGGCCGGCGAGTTCGTGATGGGCTGCAATGAAGAGCTGGACGAGGACTGTGACGCCGATGAAAAGCCAATGCACAGCGTTTCGCTGAGCGCGTTCGGCATCGACCGTACCGAGGTGACGCAGGCAGAGTTCACGGCGTGCGTGCTGGCCGATGCCTGCGAGCCGCCGACCTGTGCGTGGACCTGCGACGCCACTGATCAACCCGCGAGTTGCGTCACGTGGACGCAGGCGGACGCCTACTGCACCTGGGCGGAAAAACGCCTGCCGACCGAGGCAGAGTGGGAAAAGGCGGCGCGAGGAGAGGCCGGTCAAAAGTATCCGTGGGGCGCGACGGAGCCGGACTGCGCTCTAGCGAACAAGGCGGGTTGCGGCGCGAAGGCGATGCCCGCTGGGAGCCTCGAAGCGGGAGCCAGCCCTTACGGCGCGCTCCATATGGGTGGGAACATGGTGGAGCTCGTCGCGGACTGGTACGAAGAGGGCTACTACGAGAGCTCGCCGGTCAACGACCCGCAGGGTCCTGCGGCTGGCACGCGGTACTCTGGACGAGGCGGCGGCTTCAAGAGCGAAGCTAAATTTCTCCGTGCCTCGAAGCGCGACTGGTACGACGCCACGGACTCGGGCGCGTCGCTCGGATTCCGCTGTGCGCGCTGAGCCGCTCCCTCGTTCCAAGTGCCGCTCACTTGCGCGCACCCGATCGCAGCGCTTCGCGCAGCTTGGTCACCAGATCCAAGCTGGTACGGCGGGCCAAAAGCAACGCGGCCGCGACGTAGGCGAGGCTTCCCGTCAGCACCTCAACGGCCAGCGCCAGCGGTGGGCTGAGCTTTCCCAAGCTCGTGAGCCCGGCGCGCACCGCAAGCACCGCTGCGGCCATGACCAGACAGGCGGCAAGGGCCGGCGCCAAGCCGCCCAGCGAGCGGCGCAGCGGGATCGCGTCCGTCTTGCGAACGATCAGCAGAGAAGCCAAGGCGTGCACGAAGAACGCCAGACCCACCGCGGCGCAAGTCCAGAGCGGACCATTGCGCCCGATCGTCACGATTCCGCCGAGCAGGCACAACAGCTTCAACGCCTCCAATCCGAAAATCAACCGCGGCAAGCGCCTTGCCTGAAGGTAGGAAGCCACGGTCCAGCCTACCGGACGGGCCACGGACAGCGCCGAGAGCAGGACGAGCATCGGTCCGAGGGCCCGCCAACGTTCGTCGAAGATCGTGGCCACCAGCGTCGGAGCGACGACTCCCAGGCCAATGGCCAAGGGGAAAACGATCAACCCCAAGAGCGACAGCGAACGCACGAAAGCGTCGGGGCGACGTTCTGGATCCATGCGTGCGAACGACGGCAACAGAACATCTCCAATCTGCTCGCCTACCTGAATCGCAGGCACGTCCGCCAGGTTGTAGGCAAGGTTGTACATACCCGTTGGACCGGGGCCGAAGAAGCGCGACACCAAGAGGTTGTCCCAGCGACGCGAAGCAAACTCGCAGAGCGCGCCGAGCGCCATCGGCACGCCAAAGGCCAAAAGCTCGCGTGTCTGTTGCATGCTGTAACGGCACGGCTCGAGCCAGTCTCGGAGCTTCACGCTCCTGACGAACACCAGCATCCGCACGCTCGAACGAGCCACGTTGCCCATTACGATTGCCGCTCCGCCAAGGCCGAGCGCGGCCAAGCTGATGCTCACCGCGGTGTGCGAAAGATCCCCCGCGGTGCGCGCAAGGCTCAGTCGTCCGAAACGCAAATCGCGAACCAGGATGCGCTCTGGAACGAACCCAATGCGGTCCAGCATCACACCCAGGGCCAAACCGGGCAGGTAACGAGACATGTTGGGCGCGTCCAGCAGGGGACCGAGCCACGAGCCGCCGGCAAGCAGCAACACCAGAGCCAGCACGCCCAGGCAGACGTGGAAGGTCGTGACGTGGAAGGCCGTGCTGCGCGGAGCTTCAGGCCTAGCAACCAGGTACTGGCCAAGCCCCACACTCGAGAGCTGGTTCGCCGTCATTGCCAGCACCGCGGCTACCGTAACCTCCCCGTACTCCTCCGGCGCAATGAAGCGCGTGATCACCAGAGTGCCGACCAGCCCTATCGCACGCGAGCCCATGCCCGAGGAGATGGTCCAAATCGCTCCGCGAACGGTGTCGCGAACCAGCGACACCGTCTACGGGACCCGGATTGCGTCGCCAGCCAGAATCACGATGTCTTGCTCGGGATTCCTCCCAGCGAGGATGTCGTCGTAGTTGACCGGGATGTACAGGGCAGCGCCCCCCGCGCTAGGCCGGACGACTACGATCTCGTCGGTGGAACCGTAGCGGTTGGGGCCGCCTGCAAGGGCCAGGGCCTCCGACACGGTGACATAGTAGCGAGACGTGAACAGCCCGGGGCGCTCCACGTTGCCCGCGACCGTGAAGCGGTAGCTATTGATCTCCACGACGGACACCGTCACTACAGCGTCCTTGGCAACGGTGCCGATCCGCTGCGCTGCGTCTTGCTGCAGCTGACTCGCGGTACGCCCGGCAGCGCGCAGCTCGCCGACGACCGGCATGGTGATGGTGCCGTCCGGTCGCACGACGGCCTGAGTGGACAGGCCTTCGTCTTTCCATACGCTGACGTTGACCACGTCCGCTACGCCGATGACGTAGGGTTTTCCACGTGGATCGCGCGCAGCTGCATCGGCGTACATTGCGGCGGCGTTGGCGCTCACGCGCTGTCCACCGCACGCAGTCACACTCGCGATGGCGAGCGCCATCAAGGTTACCAACCTCAACCATGGGGCAGTCATCTTATGCCTTCCACCTAAGCATACTTCTCGATGTTCGCCATCCCAGGAATCATCGCGCTCGTAATTTTCATCTACGCGCGACCGCAGGAGTTCTTCGAGCAGCTGCGCGCAGCTCCACTGCTCTACATTTTCTTCGGTCTGGCGGTGTTCGGCTGCGCCCTCGACCTGCGCTTGAAGAATTCGCGCCTGCGTGCCGTGCCGCAGCTCGGTTGGGTAGCGCTGCTCTACGCCTGGGCCTCGCTCACGGTGCTGATCCGCGCGCCCAACGAGGCTATCCACCACATGACGGGCCTGGCGATTTGCATCGCGCTCTTCTTGTTGATCGCCCACGGCGTGCAAACCTTTCGTGCGCTCCACGTAGTAGCGGCCGGCGTGCTGGCCATGGTGTTGTTCGTGTGCGGTGTGGGCGTTCATCAAGGTTTTGCCCAGACGGGCTGCGTGCTCGTCGACGAGTCCAGACCGGGTGACACCGCCTCCGGCACCTACGATGGTCGCGCCTGCGCTACCCCGCGCGACTGCTACCTTGGCAACGCCGAACCGGGCGCTGAGTACCATTGCGAGCGCATCGGTCTTTTCGGCACCACCTCGATTGGGCGTGGGCGCGTGCGGTACCGCGGCGTCTTGCAGGATCCCAACGAGCTGGCCCTAGTCGGCGGCGCTGGCCTGCCTCTGGCATTTGCTTTCGGTCAGGTGCGAAAGGGCTCCCTGTCACGCAAAGCGTTGGGTGTGCTCGCCTTCGCGCTGGTTTTGCTTTGCGCAGTGCTGACCGGGTCGCGAGGCGGACAACTGGTGTTCTTGGCGGTGCTCGGTGCCTACGTGGTCGGTCGAGTAGGCCTGGTAGGCCTGCTCCTGGGCGCTGTCCTGACCTTGCCGCTACTGCTGCTCCGAGGCGGTGGGCGTGCAGATGCCTCGAGCTCCACCATGGAACGCATCGACTGCTGGGCAGAGGCGCTCAGCATGTGGCGCGAGCATCCCTTCCTCGGCGTCGGGCTCGGTCAGTTCACCGAGTTTCACTACATGACAGCCCACAACTCTTACCTGTTAGCGATGGCCGAGCTCGGCTTTCCCGGAATGATGTTGTTCGCCATCATCCTCTATCTGTCGGCAAAGATTCCAGTTGCCATCCTGCGACACGTAGCGGTCGGCAGCTCACCGCAGATTCAGGCTGGCGCCTCGCTCGCTCGCGGCTGGGCAATGGCGCTACTGGCCGCTTTCGTCGGCCTCGCCGTGGGGATCTTCTTTCTCTCGTTCACCTACCACTACGTCCTCTGGATCTACATCGGGCTCTCGGGAGCTCTCTACTCAGCCGTACGCCGGCACGACTCGACCTTTCGGGTGCGTCTCCGCCTCCTGGACGTCGCGCTGATCGCTGCCGCAAACGTCGGAATTATCGGAGTTGTTTACATCTACACCAACTGGAAGCTCTCATGATCTCACGACTTGGTAAGACTACTTGCGCCTTCACGTCGTTGCTCGCGCTCGGAGCTTGTAGCTGTCTCGGACTACACCGCAGCTCTTCGGAAGAGCCAGTGGCGCAAGCCAGCTCGGCCCCCATCGCGCTCGGCCGGGCCAAGCTAGCTGCTCGAGCAACTGACAGTCCGACATGCCGCCTCCTGCTGGACGCCCGCGTCCAGCAGCGTCTCAAAGAATCGGCGCGCCTCCGAACACCCGCCTTCCTCGTTGCGCAGGCTCGCGCCGACGAAGCCCTCGCGAAGTCGCTGGATTCAGGCTACCAGGGCTTCCAATGGGCCGACGCCTTGGCGAGCCTGTCCCTGCTTTGGCATGCCACCTTGGAGCCTCGCTACGCCGAGGGCGCGCTGGTCTACCTAAATGCTCTGCTCGACGACCGACTGGTCATCGGCGACCGCAAGGGCGGCGCGAACGTGGTCAGTCACGACTCGGGCTACGGCATGCGAACCTTCGGCGCGTACTCGGCGCTCGGTTACGACTGGCTGCGATACGCGCCCGGCATGACCGAAGCCTTGCGCGGTCGCGTACTGGAACGCCTGGAGCAATGGATTGATTGGTACAAAAAGCACGGCTACCTGCGTGATCGTGCGACCTCCAACTACTACTGGGGTTACCTGACCACGCTGAGCTTCGCAGGGCTCGCCGCCGCGGGTGAGAGCAAGCAGGCCGACGAGTGGCTGACCACCGCGCAGAACGAGCTTTCGAACCGGGTCTTGCCCGAGTTTCGCGACAAGCTACGTGGTGGCGGCTGGCCCGAAGGCTGGCAGTATGGCGAGTACACCACGCTGGAGATTGCGCTCGTTGCGCAGGCCTTTCGTACGGGGGCGAATCTCGACGTAGCAAGCAAGCTGCCTTGGCTCGGTCAGACGGTGACACATCACGTGCACGCGCTGCTACCCGACGAGAAGTCGGTGTACGATGGCGGCACTTGGGGTGAGCATCCCGCGCGCCCATCCGGGCTGGGGCTGGCGGCGCTTAGCGTGGTATTGGAGGGCGTCGACGACGCGCGCGCCGCCGAGGCGCGTTGGATGACCGCCAACGCCTTGCCCCGCCTAACGCGCGAGCAGGCGTGGCTGGGTTTGCTTGCGGACCGCCCCGGAGCGTCCGTCCGCCCACCACGAGAGGGCGCTCCGACCAGCCTCCACCTTCCGGGTCAGGGCCTGAGCTTCGTGCGCAGCGACTGGTCACGCGGCGCAGTCTGGGCTTCATTCCAAGCAGGGCCGCGTCTAGCTGAGGACCATCAAGACGCCGATCAGGGGCATTTCGAGCTGTTTCGCGGCTCCGATGGCCTGCTAGTGGACGGCGGAGGCTCGGAGGGCTCTGCGACCATCAACCACAATACGCTGCTGATCGACGACGGAGGCAAGAACCTCAACTACCCGCCGAACCAAGGAGTCTGGGGAGCGCGCGTCAAGACCACGCGCTTTGGTGATGACGGCGTAGTCGCAGTTGCGGTGGGCGAGATCGGCGAAGCCTACGCCCCGAAGTGCGCGAGCACAGGCTGTCGCAAGCGTTCTGTGGAGCAACTCACGCGAAGCTTCGTGTTCGTGCGACCTTCCCTGCTGGTGATCGACGATCAGGTCCTGCTCGACGAGGCAGATCACAGCGTAACTTGGGCGGCACACGTCACGGACAATCCCAAGCTGGCCGACGGCCTGATCAGTGCCGTGATAGGCGCGTCGCGTTTTGACATGCGGACCCTCGAGCCAGCCGACGCCAGGCAAAGCGTCCTTCGGGAACCGACTCCCTCGGGCAAGGGTTCGCATCGCCTCAACCAACCCTGGGGACCGATGTGGCGCATCGAGGTGACGAGTCCACGCGATGCTCGCGAGCGTAGCTTTCTCCACTTCATTAGCGCCGGAGCGGCTGCTGACGCGCCTCCGCCGGTGCGTCGACTCAATGGAGAGGGCATGCGCGGCGGGGTGACACGCGTGGCAGAACGGGCTGTGGCGGTTTTGTTCGCAAAAAGCCCAGATGCCGGCCGAGTCGCGCTGGGAGGGCCGGCGCAGGAAGTCGTGGTGGCGGGGCTCGTCCCAGGCCGCGCGTACTCGCTCAGCGTCGATGCCGGCTGCGAGCTGCGGCTCGCGGCTTCCAGCAACGCGAGCTCGCCCAAAGCGACGAGCGGCGGGTTCCTCAGGATCTCCGCGGCACAGTGCGGCACCGAGTAAACCAATGCGAGCACTGATCGTCTGTTACGTATTTCCTCCGGCGGGCGGCGCTGGCGTCCAACGAGCGCTCAAGCTCGTAAAGTACCTTCCTCAGCACGGCGTCACTCCCACGGTGCTGACCGCCAAGAATCCCTCGGTGCCACTGCAAGACGCCTCGCTCGGGCGAGACGTGCCCCCTTTCACGGAGGTCCTGCGCGCACGCACCTTCGAGCCTGCCTACGGCGCCAAGAAGCTGGCCTGGGAGGCGGTGGCGAGCGGAACGAATCAGAGTTTTGGCCTGAAGCGTAGGCTTGTCCGCGTCGGCCGCCGTCTGTTGGTGCCCGACCCACAGCTTCTCTGGTTGCCCGCCGCCGGTTGGACGCTATCGCGACGCCTGTGCTCGAGGCGAGCTGACGACGTAGTGCTGATCAGTGGACCACCCTTCTCGCAGTTTCTGCTAGCCGGGTTGGCCCGTCTTCGTCGTGGCACGGCAGTGGTCTTGGACTACCGCGATGAATGGACCACGATCTCCAGCGCTTACGAGATGTCCGGCTCCCACCGTGCTGGGAAACTGCTCGAGCAGGCCGTGTTGCGCTGCGCCCACGCCGTGACCACGGCCACGGACGAATTTCGTGCCGCCTTGCTGTCGCGATATCCGTTTCTCCATCCCGAGCGCGTCGTCTCCATTCCCAACGGCTACGATTCAGATGACTTTCCGGAACCTTTGCCCGCGCCGACCGCGACGTCGTCGCGCTTCGTATTGACCTACACCGGCACGGTGTTTCGCTTGACCAGCGCGCGGGGACTCCTGCAAGGAGTGCGTCTGCTTAACGAGCGCGAGCCCGAGCTGGCCAAGCTGCTGGAGATCCGTTTCATCGGGCGCATCGTCGATACCGAGCTCGACTACTTCGAGGGCAGCGAGTCGCTTGGCGTACGCCGCTTGGGCTACCTCGAGCATCGCGATGCGCTCGCTCAGTTGGCAGCGAGTCATGCAGCGCTCTGCATTCTGGACGATGTCAGCGCAGTGGAGCGCATCTATCCTGCAAAGATCTTCGAAATCATGCGCCTTGGGCGGCCGTGCCTGGCGCTCACTCCCGAGGGGGCGCTTTCCAGGCTCGTGCGACGGCATCGGCTCGGTGAGGTCGTAGCGCCGCGCGACTCAGAAGCGATTGCCGCGAACCTCGCTCGCATGCTGCGCGAGTTTCGCGACGGCGTGTTCGCCGTGGAATCGAGCCCTCTCGACATCGAGCGCTTCGATCGTCGCCTGCAAGCCGGGCAGTTCGCAGAGGTGTTTAGGGCAGCTCAGGCGGTAGCACGACGTGAAGCGTCGCCGCACGCGCACGTTGGCTTCAGCTCATAACGAAGCGCTTGGTGAGTGTGAGCACATTGGTTGCCTTGGACTCGGTACTGGGCCGGTAGCTGACCGTGTCCATGAACGAACGCATGATGTACAATCCCATATGCGACTCGGGTAGGGTCGCCAGATCCGGCGGGAGCTCGGCGGAAGGCTCGAAGCTTCGGCCCGTATCCGCCATGTGAATCGTTATCATCTCGGGACGCAGCTCAATCTCCAGCTCCACTGCCCCGGCAGAAAGATCACGGTAGGCGTGAATCGCCACGTTGTTGAAGGCTTCGCTGACCGCAGAGACGACCTTGTCGTCAAACTCGTCCTGATCGCGGCTTGGTTCTTGCTTACCTGAGGCCATGGCCCGCATCAGTCTGCACGATGAAGCGACGACGCGCAGAACGACGTCGCGGTAACGCAGCGTGCCCGGCACGGAGAGTCGAATCATGTCCATGTCATCCATCCGCGGAGGCTCGTCAGTCTATCAGATTCCCGGCCGGACAGCGCCCGCTCGAGGCACCCTCCCGCTGTCGGTCAGGCTAGTAAAGCGCAGCGCGGATTTGGCGATATCGTCGGTGGGGCTACTGATTTTGGCCGTGGCGCTGCCCCTCATCGCTGTGGCGATTTATCTCGATAGCCCGGGCCCATTGTTCTACCGCCAGCGCCGGGCTGCCGCGCTCAGGGGGCGCTCGAGCAGCGGGCGTTGCGAGTTTGCTCTCTTCGACATGCTGAAGTTTCGAACGATGCGCATCGGCGCAGAGGCCAAAACCGGGGCTGTACTGGCAGACGTGGACGACCCACGCGTGACTCGCGTCGGTCGGTTCTTGCGCAAAACCCGACTCGACGAGCTGCCCCAGCTCTGGAACGTCTTCAAGGGCGAAATGAGCATGGTCGGCCCGCGCCCGGAGCGACCGGAGCTGCTGGAGAATTTAACTCTAGCCATTCCATTCTTCGAAGAACGGATGCGCGACTGCAGGCCTGGCATTACGGGGCTGGCCCAAATTTCGTTGAGCTACTCCGGTCGTGCTCCTGAGCACAGCAAGCTGGCCGCGCTTGAAAACTCGCTCAACAATCCATACGGCTTCGAGATGGCGCGCGGCGCACTGGCCGACGATATGCGCACGAAGCTGCTCTTCGATTTGGCCTACGTCGCAGGGCTCGAACGCTTCAGTACGTTCATCCTAACGGAGCTGCTCGTGATGGTGAAGACACCGCTAGTCATGTTGCGGGGGCTCGGGCGATGAGTGCGTTGTCCATTGTTCACGTGCTTTCGTCCTTCGGGATGGGTGGTCAGGAGCGAGTAGCGCTCGATCTCGCGACTCTGCAACGCTTGGCAGGCCACCGCGTGCTTGCGGTATCTCTCAGTTCCTCGCCTACGGGATTGGCTGAAGCGTTCGCTGCCGCCGGAGTTCTCACCGAGACGGTGGCCAAGCGTGGTCCCAGCGTGGATCCCTCGTTGCCGGTGCGGCTGGCCGCGCTGATTTCGAAGCACAGCGCGAACGTCGTTCACACACACAATCCACACGCCCTCATCTATGGCGCCCCCGCGGCTGCCCTGTCGGGCGCTGCGGCGGTTCATACAAAACACGGGCTCAACCCAGACGGCAGTCGCCGAGTTTGGCTGCGCCGCACCGCTTCACGCTGGGTGGACGCTTACGTGGCGGTTACCCCGGCGCTGGCGAAGGTAGCGTTGGCCAACGAGGAGTGCGCCCCTGGCCGCATGCACGTCATTCCCAATGGAATCGACGTAGTTCGTTTCGCACCGAACGTCGAGGCGCGGCATAAGATCCGCGCGGAGCTTGGCATTCCCGAAGACGCCTGGGTGGTGGGCACGGTAGGCCGACTCGCGCCGGAGAAGAATCAGGGTCTGCTCATCGATGCCATGGCCCCGATGCTGGACAAGCGAAGGCATTTGGTGATCGTCGGTGAAGGCCCGGAGCGAGACGCCCTGCTTGCCCGCATCGCCGCGACTTATCGACCGGAGTTCGTTCACCTGACCGGGGCCCGCGACAACGTGGAAGAGCTGCTCGCGGCTTTCGACGTCTTCGCGCTCACTTCGCGCAGCGAAGGGCTGCCGCTCGTCTTACTGGAAGCGATGGCCGCACGGCTGCCGGTCGTGTCTACGGCCGTCGGAGGCATCCCGGATGTCGTCGAGCACGGGCTTACGGGTTTCTTGGTGGCTGACGGGGACTGCGCGGCCCTCACCAAGCAACTAATCCGACTTTCTACCCGCCCACGCGACGCGCGGGACGTAGCCGGTACGGCTCAATCGGCGGTGCTGGCCCGACATTCCAAGCACCACATGACGCGCGATTACGACGCGCTCTACGCCCGCGTAGCGAGGCGCGGCCGCGCCAGCGCAGCGGCGCTAGTCGGAGCCGGCAGTGGATGACTGGCTTGGCGCTCGCGCTCGTCCTGCTCATCACCTATACGTATATCGGTTATCCTGTGCTGGTGGCGGTCTGGGCGAGGCTAGCCCC
>ENA-ORBV01008454-ORBV01008454.1-microbial-mat-metagenome-genome-assembly--contig:-NODE-8454-length-17299-cov-6.093833_pt1 | contig 17299 bp, 12 predicted proteins | sample MGYA00237777_ERZ505514 | MGnify/ENA primary metagenome ERZ505514 (study PRJEB26160, sample SAMN06269048) | microbial mat metagenome | isolation source: Oligotrophic lake microbial mat | place...
TATAAGAGACAGATATAGAATATCTTAAAATGACGACTCCATCCTCTGTCACGAAAGCAGCCGTCTTTCGAGCCATTGCCCATGCCCGTAAATCGGCCAAACGATTTGAAGCCAACCGTGTGATTCCCCGCGACATTTTAAAAGACATGTTACAATCCACCATCCGATCCCCGTCGGGCTTTAATTTGCAACCGACCCAAATCATCATGGTCCATTCTGCCGCCTTGAAACAAGAGGTATCCCAACATGCCATGTTGGGTGTGGGCAATCAATATCGAACGGTGGACGCCTCCGCATTGGCGGTCTTTTTATCGGATTTACAAGCGGGCAAACGCATCGATCGGATTCATCAATTGGAACACGCCTCCCAAATGAGGCACCCCAATTATTTGGGATCCATGCCCTTGGCCTCGAGCTTTTTATTGGGACAAGGTCATGCGGCCACCCTTCTAAAACGGGCGGCCACCGATGTCCTGTCGGAATTGCAACCCATGCCCGTCATGGAACCCATTCATGCGTGGGCCTATAAAAATACCGCCTTGGCCTTGCAATCGTACGTTTTGGCCGCGACCAGTCACGATTTGGCCACGTGCATTATGGAAGGATTCGATGCCCGACGATTGTCGGAAATTTTGAGAATTCCCGACGATCGATATGCGATCTGTGCCTGTGTGGCCACGGGATACGAGTATCCCGAAGAAAAACAGCAACCATCCACGCCCCGTCTGGCCATGGAAGAAGTCGTCTTTGGAGAAACCTTTGGTGAACCATGGGCATTCGAGGAGGAGGAGGAGGAGGACGAAGCAGAGGCGACTCGTTCTGCTTGATTTACATTCCTACATTCATGCTACATTCTCTTCATCTTCAAGTCGTTGTCGGGCCAGCTATTTGCCTTTTTTCTCCAGCAAAAGCTAGCCCGAAGCATGTAGGTGACAACCCGGTCTGTCTTGCTAGCGATAGTACTGTAGAATCAGACTAGGCGTTTTGTTGGTGTAGATGGGCCACGTTTTGGATTTCTGGCTGTCCTTGCATCTCTGGCCCTCAAACTGTACTATTGAATTATGAAATTATTTCAAAGGCCAAGGCAGCTGCTGCGGCCATTGCAAAACATATGCCAATCCCATGCAATGTCCCTGATAGACCCCATGCTAGTAGCCACAGTACAATAATTATTAGAGAATGCAATATTTCTAGTCTCCTACTACATACTTATCTAGTCTACTAGAGCTAGCTAGCTAGAGCTACCAGTAATCGGTTTTCCAAACGGGCCCTTGGTCGCACAGTTACTTTGCCCTTTTACGTTTATGCACGTATCGGTGTCCAAGCGATTAGCGATGAAACTGTATCAACTTTGCCTCACAAATTTGATGGATTCGTTTCTTTTTCCTCATTTTTTGGATTTTCAAACCTAAAACAAAAGTGACAGCCTTGTTGCCTGTCTGTAGCTTTAACCTCTTATTCAACAGTACAGTAGCTGCAAGTATCACTGGAAGATGAATGTCGTCCCTCTCCTCATGGGCATGCTTTTTATGCTGTTGTTGGAAGAATCGTTTTCATCGATATCTGTTCCAGAAAACTGCGAGGACATTCCGCAACAACCACAAGGGAACAACACTCCGTATCTATCTTCGTCGTCTCGCTACTCACTCGGAGGAAACTTGAGAGTACCCATTCCACGTCACGCCAAGCAAGGGGACTTGTTGCTCTTGTTTCTAAGCCGCTCCGACGATGTCTTGCCAGTGGAACTAGCGGGGTGGACGACTGGCCCTAGTTGTTTCAAAGAAACAAACAGAGGAAATGATGCAGAACAATGTTGGACGGCCCAAGACTGCCTGGAAACAACAAGCTCGGACTGGGAAGGCAACAAGTATTGTGCTCGTTTTCCCTATAACCACACCGGTGAGGACCTGGCGACCATTGTGTTTTACAAATCAATCCTCCAAAGCAATGATGATGCGATAAATGATGAGACTGCGAATAATGATACTATGTTTCAAATCAATCTTCCCGGGATACATCCAGCATGGGCGACCCTAGCGGCCATTTCCAATGTCAATATGACCAATCCCATTCGCAGCTCGGCTGGTGTAGCCTGTGACAAAAAAGCTGCTGGTGTCTTTCCAACCGTCCATGGCGCGGCGGGAGATTTGTTATTATTGTCCATGGCACATGACGATCCAGCCAGCCAAACAGCTTTCCAAGCCCCGCTAGGAACTCGTCTCGTCCAAGTTCAAGATGGATTTGATGAAGCAGGGTTCTTGTTTGCCCGACGTTTAAATGTTACTGGAAAGACTCCAATGTATGCCACCAAAGGAGAGGGAACTCAATGGTGGTGCAAAGATGCCTTGCTGTCACTGGTAATAGACATGCTTCCTTCTGGTGATGATGACAACAACGACAACAATGAACTTCTTTTCCTGGATGGAAGTGATGATCCCTGCCATGATGACAGCATACCGGTAGATTCCTCGGCGACAATACTTGCAGACCTCTTCTCTTTGTTATGGAAATGGAAACGAGACAGATGGGGGATATTTGATTGAGCAATTTGCCTTCATCTGCTGTCCATTCCAAAGTCAAAAGATTCCCACAATCCTCACATATTCTGAAAAATAAGGTGCTGCCATTTCATATTCTCTTTTGCACCACACCCCTACAGTAGAAGGAGCTGTGAGACGACTGCCCATAGGATCGTACGAGCCATGCCGAAAGCAAGCATGATAAAACCATCAAACATGCAAAGGTACGACGTCCTTCTACAGTACTATAGGTTTATCGAGTTACTCGCAGATGTTCCGTGGCGAGGCGGACGGTGGCATGACTATGACTAAAAAGCCGGCTCTTTGGAGAGTTGCGGCGATGCACTCCCAAAAGTAAACGTTTGACGGCCCATTACGCACATGGGGAATAGTCTTGAACGTTCCTTATGTTACCACGCAGGCTGCAGAGTCTATGAAACTCGAACTCCACCATTATCGCGGAAGGAGCTCAAAATAACCCCTTTACCATCAAAGATTTGAAGCTAGTGCCATGGGAAACAGCTAATTAGTTCTAGAGGAGGATACTGCAACAGAGGTGGGTGCAACGGTGGTGGTGGATGATAGGATCATTGTGAAAGAAAGCGATTTTGTTGTTAAATTACAGGCGTCAACACTCTTGTTCTACAAATCAACTTGTGCAAACATTATAGTAGTAGCTAAGTACTGTGTTTATTTCTAAAACTCAAATAGCTCCTCGTGCAAATGAAACTGAATCCCACCCGAGTTCCATTCCCCATCACTATACTGCCGACAAGCAGCTCTCAATTGGTCCATCATGGACAATGGTCCACACCCAATCACCGCCACATGTTCTAGCTTTCGGTTTTGGGCTTCTTCTTTCAGATCCTTCAACATGCTATCAAAGTTGGGCCTGCCCTTCAAAATCTGAAAGGGAGCATGAATGCCATCTAGATTCGTGTTTTCCTCATCATTGTCGGCCCTGGTGACATACACTTTGGTAGAGAGAAGATTCAAGTCATCATCGTCCACGGGAATCATGGTGAAAAAGGTGTTGCCCTCTCCTCCAATTTCTACTTGTTGCGACTGCTGGGATGGAGGAGGTATCCCAAAGGCCATGTCCAGCTTGCGAACGGCCCAAACAAATTGGAGCTTTTGGAGTTTTCGATCTTCATAACAATATTGATGGAGAATGGATCTCGCCACGCTCTGACAGGGGGTGACTCCAATACCACCACTCACCATTAATACCATTTGATACTTGTCATCATTTTCCAACTCGATCGACAAGGAGCCATAAGGACCTTCCACTAGAATGTCCGTCTCGACGCCCTTGGTGCTTTTGGAAGCCAGCTCGACCAGTTTGCGAGACCAATGTCCCAAGGCTCGAATGTGCAGGGTCACTTCGGACTCGTGGGGTGCACTGGAAATGGTAATGGGGTGAAACTGCAGTGCCGCCAGACCGGGAAAGTTCACTTGCACAAATTGTCCGGCATTGTACCGAAATCCTTCGGGTTTGGGAAACCGTACTTCCACGACATCGGGAAGCACCAGTTTCACCGTTGCCTTTTTGGGATAAATGTACATGGCCATGATGACATACCGAAAGACGAGATCGACACCCCACCACCCAGCTGCAAACAAGACGGTAATGGCACCATGGACGGCACTAAAGGCAATGACGCCCACGGTACAGAGAATGTGTGTAAACAGCCAATACTCAAAGAACCATCTTCGGATAATAGAGAAAAAGCTGGTGGAAACCAATCCAATCATACAGAGAAGAATAATTGTCCCCGAAAGGTTGACCCATCCATCGAACAGAAACTTGATCAAGTCGGGATGAGTTCCAAAAGAAGCATAGATACTGTCATCCGCCGACAGACGACGCCTGCCGTCGGCACTGCCCCCCTCTTCGTCTTCCTCTTTGCGATACACAAACGAAACATAGGTATGAAAGGCCCCCGTCACAATGGCCACGAGGGAACTCAAGTTGTGATAGGGAATCAATCGTTCAAAGGGAATCCCCAAGAAAAAGGCAAAGGGAGAGTTGGACTTGCCGGCCGTCAAAAAGGCAAAAATAATCGCAATGGCCGAAATGTGACCACTCCAATCCACATCGGGATTAATAAAGCTTTGATTGTAACCTGCAATGACCAAGAGCGCCAAGGGCACGGCCAAGATCAATTCACCATTGGTCATGTACGCGAGCGCTTTCAAGGGACCCGGAAGGACGGGCAGGCATTTGGGCAAGACCCGCACCACACAGGGTTGGGACATTTTCCAACGAAGGTGAAAGACCAAACGCACCAGCGGCATGAGAAGTGGCCAAATGGGTTTGATCAAGAAAAAGGCGGCCGATTCATAGCGGAAATGTTTGGCCTTTTCTGTCGTCGTCATTGCAGCAGCAGTACACATTCAATTGTGTTATGGTTGGTTTGATTCGCCGAATTGGATGATTATGAGATCAATCTGATGGGAAGAAATGAAAAAAATGAGATTGGTGTTGTGATTCGTGAGGCTGCTCGCTGGTCACAGATAGCCGACGATCGTGCCAAAAGCAGCGGGGTGAGCTTTTTACGGAGACACATCAAAATAATAGCCGAGAAGACCCCTCTTACAGCAACAGCCCAGTGAGTTGCGAACGATCAAATTAACGAATTCAATCAATTCATGGAGTTGATGTGACCAGTTAGTAGAAACACGACAGAACGCAAACAAAGTCAAGTCCCGGATAAAATTTCCTCCGGACCGGGACATACACGGCAGCACGACGTGGCGAGGTGCGCACAATTGAACAACCCTACTCCTAATGCATTCAAAAACTATGCCTACTAGTACCAGGTAGTTGAAAGCCCGCACACCTTCAGGTTATGGAGGCAAATCCATGGGCACCGCAGGCTCACAAACTTTGTCTAGCTACTGGTTGCAGCTACTGTACTCCAGTAGCAGAAATGTACCATGTCCCTCTCCGGAAGCCTGCCTACTAGCTAGCTACTATCAGCTACTAGCTAGTTAGGAGCTAGATGTGCAGAGCGAATAACTTTTAGCTGGAAGCCTTCTAGCTAGCTAGCACATAGTACTAGCTGATAGTTGTCGAGTAGCCTGTAGCATTACAATGAATCAGGTCTCTCCGCCAACAAAGGCTGTTCAAAGCAGGCCCGATGTGCTCTAGATCTCCTGTGAGAAGCGAGGTTGATTTTATTATGCATTCTTTATTCTGCAGCAAACTCATCTGAATCGTCCTTCACCACATCGAGCTCATCATTCGAGTTTTGAGGCGGACGCACAGGAATAGTTTGATTCGATGTCCTGCCATTTGAATCAGTGGAATTCATCCCTGATACTCGTCCGCCCCCACGGCTACCTCGAACACTGTGGTCCGTGCTGATACCGTGTTCCACCTTGTAATGCGTGACTATTTTTGGAAGCATAATGAGAAGGATAGTGCTCATTGGCATGGACCACAGCAACAAAACTAAACCAATGAATTTGCCATCGGTTGATACTTCTCTCAAGACAACCACAAGTGGAAAGGCAACAATGATGACCTGTGGAAGAACTCAATCAGCGCGAATGTGTGAGAAACAGTGACACGTGCGCTCAGAAAATAATGAGATACAGCGAAGCGACATGGCTTACTTCCAGTTGCACTACAATGAGAGTGAAAATTGAAGAGAAGTCGCTGTATTCATCGGCAACGTCTTTTGTTTTCCAGGCCACCCACCCCGTCAAAATGCTAGGAATCATCAAAACGATGGACAGGGCGACGACATAGTATGCCATGGTATCAGAGTCACACTGTCCGATACTCTCGCCACTGACTAAGTCGAGTTCAATCCTCTTCCAACGCAAAGGGTCCAAGGATTGCCACAGGGCTAGCAGCGTCAAAGCTGCTACCATAAAGAAGGCGGCCGGCCACGCAATTTGGCTTGGCGCGACATGTTGCTCTGAGATTTGGAGAACTCCGAAAACCCGCCACAGCTGCGATTTTCCGACAGGAAACAAAGAAATTTGGTTGGTTTAAGCACGTTGTAGCCATGGCAGAATCTCTCGCTTGTATTGCCACGGGTAGCTTACCTTCATGAAAAGAGATGAATATGTCACAATATGACCAACAGATGCGAGCCATACAATGGCCATGCAATGCCTATCCAACTGCTCCACACTGAATCCCCAATTCTCATCCGTAGAAACAAAGAAGATGGACGAAGATGTAATGGCAGCGCCAAGAAGCAGAAGCAGTAGATTGTAGGGCTGTGCAGCAAGAACAATGCGGTGGTTCCAGTTCGAAACAATCCATATTCCACACACAACACAGCACAAAAGCGCTAACGCCATCAATGAGAGTCCGACATAACGCAGAGCTGGGCTTAAATAGTTCTGATTTGTCGGGTCTCTGAGCAGCTTTGGTGCTGTTGTTGTTCCGTCGCGGAACACAAACGGACGATACTCGTCGATCGTGATGAAATTCGAAACGTCGCCTCCCCTTAGTAAATCATCCGTTTGCTGTCGATCCAAAAGATCAGAATAGGTCGCCGTCAGCACCGAAGAAACATTGGCTTCTTCAGCTTCGAACGTTGGCGGAAAAAGATTGAAGATCCCCATGGTAAGACCTTTCGATTGTCGAGCCCCCTGGATCGGCGCAAGCAATCCCATGGATTCACCAAACTCAATTTGGCCAGTGCTACCCTGAAAATTGACGGATCGGATGCCTGCAATTTGTTCCTCACTCGAAATTATTTGCGGTTGCCCTGCCGAGCTGGTTTCATTGACTCGACGTTGCTTATCCGCAAGACAGGCCCCCAAACCCACAGACATCACGGCATCATAAACAAATGAAGAGCCCGGTTCTGGTGCAGTGGTTCGGAAGTATTCCAGAGATGCTTGTTCCGACGATTTCCCCGCAAGAACCAACCCCTGTGCGTTCAGGATCGTGGCTTGATTGTTGAGCCTTTCGATAAAGGAAGCGTCGACAGATTTCCAAGCCTGTGCAAATTTATCGTGATCTGCATCGACTTGAAATCCTTCCACGGGGTGGATCAGGGCGGCACCCCTGAGTAGTTTCGGCACGTTGGTATATGCAGGCACAGGGGGGTCCAGTTTCTTTCTCAACGATTCTTCCATCGCCAGCAGCCCCGGAACGGCTTCCATCCGAAATGGCGGTAAAAAAATCCACATGTATTCTTCTGTATTTAATCCAAACTCTTCAGCGGCATCCGCAATCAAAGGTAGATCCTCATTACCATTGCCCATAACGACAATTATAGTGCGATACCCGCGCTCCTTTATCTTTCTTATATTGTCGCGCATTGTTTGCCCTGTAGGCGAAGACAAAGTAGAAAACGAGGACCAATACCCTAACGACTGAGTCTGGCTTACATTCAGCATGCCCATGGACAAACCTAGAGCTTCGTTCATTTGCAATGACACGTCCGAATAAGCGAATAATATTGAAATAAAATTCGTCCGTTTATGGAGGATCAAAAATCGCAACAGGACAACGGCGACATCAAAGATTCGGGGATATATGACACTGGTGAAGGGGCTAAAAAGGCCTTCCGAAAGTCGACCATCCATACCTCCACTGGGAATTTGAGGGATGCGTGCCGTTGCTGCCATGGTCGCAATATCCATTGCTGGGCCATCATTGTAAGGGCCTTTCCCAAGTGTTGTTTAACATAAGACGGTTTTAGGCTTTTTCTGTTTTTTTTTCCCCCATAAAAATGCAGCACAAAGACCATCCAACAAAATCACTTACCAACAAATGCACAAGCCCTCGAGGTCGTCACCTCATAGCCGGTTGGTCGAACACTTTGGAATACAAGTTGCGCTGCTTGATGGCCCTCGCTCGAAGAATCTACAAAGAAAGTTCCAGGAATAAAGCTGTTGCTGGCAATGCTGCTCTGATTGTAGCGATCCGTGCCCAACCTCTGCCCAAGATCAAATTGGATCTTACAATCCTTCATGTGACCTCTTTTGTCGGCCAATTCTGGTACTACAGAAGAATTGCGTGCATTAAAGTGTTCCATGGCCAGCCAAGCCGCAGCCATGTGAGAAAATCCCGTACTTTTGGGTCCAGCCGAAAGGTAGGTTGTGGATATTCCTCTATAAAGAAAAAACGGATTGATTTTGAGATTTTTGAATATCTTCTTTCTTGAGCGCTGTGACAAAGCTGTTAATATTTAAAAAGAAAACACTTACTGGAAAGTAAAGGGGACAAAGACTTTCAATCCGCACATATTTGTTTCCATGTCTACCAAAGCCTCTACATCCACGAAAGGTCCAACCAACAGCATCGTGTAGGACACCGCCAAAAGCAGCGAGAATATCTTCCATGACTGAAACATTTTGGGAATTTAATTTGTCGTCAAATCAGTTTGCTGTCTAGTTCCGGTTGCTTCTTCCCCTACCGAAATCGATTCTATATCGAGTAATGAAGCTCTAGATAGCTATGTTGTTAGTTACGACTTGGCTTATCTGTTGTGTTGCCATGGTTGCCTGCTATAACTTGTCCATGTATTATTATATTTTATTTGTTAGCGAAAACTTCATTCATGATTCATTGTTCACGCGGCTTCGCGCTTGTAAAAGTGTTGCTATTGCAGTTGTAGTTTCTGTGACCGTGTTGGCCAGGTTTCCTGGCAGAATTTTATTGCCCGGGTTTTCTACAGCATGTGTGCGACCAGAAATATAGGAGAGCATGTGCGTCTGATTAGATGAGTTCCTTGTGTTCCTTGCTCCATAAAACATAGCCGATTTATAAGTAGAGGTCGGGTTCCCACTCCTGGTCTACTACATGTATCAGTAGCTACACTGTAGCTACTGTAGCACTCATCATCCGACCAGAGAGCAAGACCCGGGGAGGGCCAATTACTGGAAAACCAAACTGAAACGTAACTGAATGTCAGGTTTGAGGAAGGACGGAAGGATAAAGATGAGGGACTGACTCGGACTAGTAGTACAAAGTAGTGATCCAGTCACCTTCACTGATCAAGTCACTGGGCATGGCCAGGTACGAGTAGCGCCAGCGGTGTTTTGGGTGCCGGCTCAGCAAAGGCAAGGAGTCAGTTACCAGGTCAGTAGTCAGTTCAGTCGGTTACCGAAGTAACTGACTGGACGGACGGATAGTGAGAGCCTTCGTAGTCTAGTAAACGACCCGGCAGGACAATCAACCGAAATGCGGCAGCCCATCTCCCTCTCCCGCCGTCGTAAAACCAACTGCAGTCAGGAACCGATCCAGCGTCTCAACAAAGCAAGTCGGTCAACCTGAACAGAATCCCTCTACCGACTCGTACCGTAGTACATAGCTACAGCCTACCAGGTAGCTAGCTAGTTACGACTAAGTTGACTACCTAGTTAGTAGTACAATATTGCTCACCTGTGAAGGCGATGGAATCGGCACGAGGCCATCATTGGACTTCACGACTTGAGGAAAGGTGGAGACTCCCGAGACGAAGTGACCTAACCCGCACAGCTAACACGATCCAAGCTCTTAGCTACGGGCGGCTTCAGCCAGCTTCCAGATAGAGCCGAGATGTGGGTGGGACAAGATAGTAGCAAGACTATGACTTGGAAGCGTCCGACCGGCAGCTCACCGCATCCCACCTCAGCCAACCAAAGGTTTACCAAGTACGACTGTGGCTAAGCCGTGTCGGTCTTGCTCCCACTTGTGTCACTGGAATTCTATCTGACTACTCAAGTACTCTTTTCAAAATGTCCGAAGGTTTCAGTAGTAGTCTAAGGATTTCTTTATTTGGGTCGATTATCAATAGTTGCCGGTTGTGCTAATTCCCAAGAGTGACTTGAGGATTATTGATGGCCACACCCATACATACCGGCGGTATGAGCGAGGCTTTTGCAAGTTTGGTACTTACGTGTAGTACGAAATATCTACGGTATGACCTTCAGTGGCAAAACGAAACTATCAAGTCAAGAGTGCTTCCGTGTACGTGACTAGCTAGGATTGAAGTTCTTTTAACTACTATCCAACCTAGTAACCGAATCATTGATGAATCATTGATAAAAACTTCTACTCCACTTACCAATGCAACCTAGTATGGCCATCAAACTAGGACTAATCTAAAGCCCCAGTTGAACCGTCCATCCCAAGGATTATGGGAATCTTAAGTGTCTTGATGTCTTCATCTTCCTTGCCGCAAGCGAACTATTGTCGCTTAAGTTTGAGATGCTAACCCCGATGTCTGAGATGCAAACCCCCCATCTAACCCCGTTATCAGCCCCGGCATAGTAGGACGGTCATTTGGCATGTTTATCAAGGTCATCATTGATGTTTGTAAACGGTACAGCTTCTTTAATTTCAGGAGCACATGGAATGACTATTCTGAGGAGATTACCGATTAAACGTAGTTTGCTCGTGAGATGAAAAGGATCTTATCCCGTACCGGTCATGCTTTTGACATGCGGTAGAGATGCAGCAATTGGAATTGCGATGCATGATTCATGCTGGCTAAAGCAAGTCACCCAGCAAGGTTTAGCAAGCGAGCAATACACGGAAGCATACAAAATGACATGACTAGTCTACTAACCGTACTAGCTAGTATAGTACCCGTACATACATTATTCGGAGGTGTGCTTTCTGCTTTGCTGGTGGCGAACTACCAGCACCTCGGGGTAAAAATGGATTATACTCTGCGAAATTAACAGCTATATTTTTATTTACCCCGAGGTGCAGTGACCGACCAGCAGAGAGTCGAGGCAAACGTGCTGGGATAAGAAAGTCATCACCGAAGAATGACTTCCACACCCTAAGTAAGTAATATCGTGACGATTTTAGGTAAGATTGGTCTGCGGTGATATCTATCCAGTGTATCACTAGTCGCTAGCTAGCAGGCGGAAGAGTTGAATTGTACTTTATGTTGGATAGTGTGAACCAAATGAGAAGATATGACAAATTTTGTGTGACTTGGTTAATTCCGTGAATCGTTTTTAGTATGAAACAGGAAGAGATGCCCAGGGTCATGCTATTCTTAATTCAGTACTTTCTTCCACTCACTTGCAACATGATGGTTGGAGGTATCAGACCTTTAAATAGAAGGTCGCCTCGAAGAGGGTCCAGAAACCACTGGACCATTTTGATGTCGCGCATATTGCAAGAAGCACAGCAACTTTTATCAACATTTCTACAAAACGAATCACTAACTAGTACACTCACCACTACTATACCAGTTAGTAGTACTTATTCTACGCAGTATCGTAGGTTCAGTAGAACCCTACAAGCTTGTACTCAGTACATTTTTTGTGTGCAATACTCTAATCACGCAGCCACTAGCACATTCATTATTGTACCGGTACGAACAGACAACACTACCGGTAGCTAGCTAGCTAGCTAGTAGTGTCATAACACAGCAACCTGTCCGGGATACACAACGAACTTCAGGAATACAAATTCCTGGAAACATAAAACCAAACAACTGACCAACTAACTACTACCAATCAAGATGAAGCGCACAAGAACCACCATGAGGGTAGAAGAATACCACCTGCAGCAACAACAGCAGCATCAACAACAGCTTCAACAACAGCTGCAGCAACAGCAACAACACCATGAAGTCCGTGTCGTCCGCAACATTGCCGGCGCCGTCGAGGACTACGCCGCAGGTTTGACGAGAGACGCCAAGTTTCTCAACGAAACTGGAATTGAAAACTCAGTGGCCGTCTTTCACAGCAGTGAACTTGTGCTCGGCAAACTGCTGGGCAGCGGAGGCTTTAGCCAAGTCTACGAAGTACGGCAATTCAACCTCATGCAAACACAACCGTCCGCCGCCGCGTCCGAGATGAACCTCGCACGACGCATCGTGGAAAGCACTGCCGTCGACTACAAAGGACAAGCCACCTATGCGCTCAAGCATTTGGACAAGCGACTCCTGCAAAACCCTGACGAGTTTTGCGCTGCCGCGGCCGATCTCTATGTGGAAGCCAAGTACATGAGCCGGTTCAACCACAAGAACATCCTCTCCCTCAAGGGAATGGCACATGGCGGCATTTCTGCATTGAATGAGGGCCGCTACAATGGCTTTTTCATTCTCACAGATCGTCTCACTGACACTTTGGACGATCGCATTGAGCGATGGGGTCAAGAAGGCGTCTCCGGAGTTCATCAATTGGTCCTCAAAACCAACTACGCTCTTCAAATGGCCCAAGCTCTGGAATACTTGCACGAACGACGCATCATCTTTCGTGACCTAAAGCCACAAAACATTGGCTTTTGCAACGACGATGTCGTCAAACTCTTTGACTTTGGTCTCTGTCGTGAACTTCCTTCCTCTTCCTCCAACACGGCTTGCAACTTGAGCAGCACTGGCAATCCTGAAGACATGACCTTCAAGATGAGTGAGGCTGGAACCAAGCGGTACATGGCACCCGAGATTTACAAGTGCATGGGATCCATGTACAACTTGAAGGTGGACTGCTACTCGTGGGCCGCGGTCTTTTACGAAATGCTGAGTCTCGAAAAGCCCTACTCACGAGTGTCCGACGCCCAATTTCAAACCTTTGTCTTGGCGCAGGGCCTGCGTCCTCCCCTGGCTCCTTACCATTTGCCCAAACAGATTGAACACGTCATTCAACAGGCATGGACGCAAAACCATGTCCAGCGTCCCTCCATGCCAACGATTCGTCAAACCTTGCAAGGTATCATCAAGGGATGGGAATTGCAACATCAAATGCAGCTGCAACAACAGCAGCAACAGCAAGCTGTCTTTGCTGCCGCCATGGCACCACCCGTCCTTCGAGCACAAGTGTCGACCGGAGCACTCTCCATGGGAAGTGGTGGTGCCATTGTCTGTCACTCACCCTTCGGATGGAACCATGCTCCTGCTCAGCATCAACAACATCATCATCATCATGATGCCTATCCACAGCAACTGGCGGCATCACCCTCTCCGGCTCCGGTCTTTACCTTTGACGAAGATCTTCCTATTACCAAGACGATGAATAAGAGAATGCAATCGGCCGAGGTCACTTTGACCACTGAAAACTCTACCGCGTATTGGGGGGAAGAAGAAGAGGACTTTGATGACATTAGCATCTCGACCTTTGACTATTCCGTCTCGGAATTGATGCAACTGTCCGATGAACCCGTCACTGGATTTCCATAATACTGTTAAATATGTATGAAATCCTCTGCACATACAAGATCACATCCATCCGTGGCTGCTATACTACTTCATAATCACACATAATTAAGTAATGAACGATTCATTCCATCCATTTGTATTACACTTCTACTACGTACTTCAGCTAGCTAGTTAGTGACTGTGCTCTGCTAGGAGAGAGAGCTAGGTAACGAGCTTGGGATGGCCCAGTGACAAGCCAGACAGTGGTCTCGTGCTTAGCCTGCTACCTAGCTAGCCCGCCACCTACTAGCAAGCTAGTAGCCTTCTAAATGTACGGTACTAGTACCGGTTATTACCCGGAACGTAACCGACCGGCTAGCTACTGGTAGCTAGCTACTAGCTAGCTAGGTGTTCGCGACGCAGCACAAAAATGGGCTCTCCCGGGCCCCGGCCCTGCTTTCCCACCACAACGTGACGTGTACTAACCAGCTAGTTGTACAAGCTCATCGATCGCACACTCATTCCCGTGTCCAATGATCGGCACGTTCGGAGATCTGTGCAGGGAAATTCAATGGACAAACCAGCGCAACATTTAGTACAGTACAAGTATGCTTATTTAGTATACGATCCAAATCAAGTGTCGTATGTTAAATCTTTTACTCTGACCAGCATGTCGTACTCCAAGTAGCGTGAAACTCAATGTCGTAGTATCATTGAATGAACACTGTCTAGTTTTTGGCAGCCTTAGTTGCCACTTTTTTTTGGCAGCCTTGCGAGCATGTAGTAACCAATTTTTCTTGGCAGCCTCGTGACGTCATGTCGTATCGTTAAGTAATTTTCTTGTGGATAGCCATCCACAAGCAAATGTTTCCGTAATATCGGTCATGTGTGCGACCGTTTGCGACCGCCAAGTTTTTTCCCGACGAGGGATGAACACGAACAATGCTACTGTACTAGAGCTAGCTTCAGACCGGTATCGAACACATACAACATCTACCCGGTACTGCAGTTACTCCCTACTAGCTAGTAGCTAGCACACGGACCATATTACTAAACGACATGTAGCTAGCTACCAGTATAAAAAGGCATGACCATCATGGCATTGTAAACGTACAGCATCCTATATCCAGCTACTACAGTAGCAGAGTCTTATTTTCCTAACGTTTTGGTCCAGATGTAAATGCTCCAACCGTTTTGGATTCACAATTGAAGCGAATCATCCATCGTTCGACTGTTCTCGTAGCAGCATTGCTTGCCTGGCATTGCTTTGTCATTGCCCGACAGCATGCCCCAAAAGAAGACGCTCTGGACCATGTTTCCTTGGAGGTGGAAGGTTCCGTTGATGATGGCGATGGTAGTGACGATGATTTCGTTTCTTTCTTGGAATTCTTTTACGACGAATCAAAACCTCACAACAACAAACAGAAGAAAACCTTCCAAGGTCTACTCGCACGACACTGCCACGACGACCAATTTTTCTCCCCACATACTGAAACTCCTTGACGAGCATCCAAGTTCCTTTTGGGATTGCCATCGTCCCGAAACGCCGTGTCGTTATTTTGATCCTTCTTCGTTTTTTCATTCCAAGGAGGGAGCTGGATTTGCCTTCCAGAATAGCACCAAGGAACTCGGTGGTACCAATAAGAATCTACCCGCCATGACGGCATTGTCATGGTCATCATCATCATCATCCTTCGAGAAAATAACATTGTCATTGCCTGTCAATATTTCCTTTATTCATGTACACAAATGTGGAGGAACCACCGTCAAAACTCTTCTCGCCAAGGCCAAGCAAGACATCACAACCGCAACTTCAACAAGCATTCAAGCCGAAATTTACAACTACAAATACTCCTATGGTGGTGGATCGGTCGCACACAAAGAACGCAATCAACAATTGCGACTGGAACATATACAAGGCATGAAACACTTGCTACAGAAACAGCAGCAACACAATACTAAGACAAATGCTCATGCCAAGAAAAACAATGCTGCGGTTGTCTTTTCTGTGGTACGAGACCCGTTGGAACGTTTTGTGTCGGCCGTCCAACAAGTCATGCATTATCACGACGATTTTCGGCAGGCTTGTTTGAAACGCAGTGCCCAGGCGACCTTGCAATGTGCTATGGATTACGTCGGAAAAACGCAATATCTTCGAGATGTTCATTTGATTCCCATGGTGATGCATTTTCGATTGTGGGATATTGATATGAAAACGAGACCGTTGATTGCGGTACTGCATTTGCAAGATATGCCCATTCTGGCCGAATACTTTGCCCGTGCCGTTGTTGCCACTGACACTATGACGACGAATACTACAATCCGCAGCAGCAGCAGCAATAGCATTCCACATGGCCGGGATCGAAGTAAGGTGGAGTATGCCACGTCACCCGTCCTGGCGCAGATGAGTATTGACAAAGATTGCACTCCCGATATGGTGCGACAACTCTGTAAACTCTATGCCATTGATGTTGCCTTTATGGATTCACTGGGATTCCAAAGTGTCTATTGTGCTACGAAACAAACCGGCAATAGACGATGAAACAAATCATTGATTATGTTTGGAGAAATTCTTTTCATCCATCAGTGAATGGGAATAGGTTTTCAAGTCTATGTAAGGTTATGTACAGATGCCCAGTACTGGAGCAGGTGCAATACAGAGAACAAGCATACAATTCTTTCTTAAAAAGTTTTGGAGTAGGGAGGTATGGAACAAGCTCTGGCATCAGCCAAACCACACATGGAACGAAGCGCACGTAACAGCCAAACGTTCCACCCCAACCGTCACTCTTCGTGGCCGAAGGATTCAGAGTGCCCTTCCTGCGGTGCAAGTACAGTAAGTAGTGAGCTTGTGGTGGACACTCCTCCTTCCGTGCCTCTACAAACTTGGAGAACTACAAAAAAGGAATACATACCACATGGATAGTAGCTTGTGGGCACGTTTCAAAACAAAGACTTGCGCTCTTTTCGCCCAAGATAGCCACCACTGCAGGAATGCTGCCTTGACCTTTTTGAATATATCGTAATAGTAATCTATTAGACTCAATTTTTTGCACTGTATTTTATCATTCACTGCTGATGTGTATCGAAGACAGGCCAAGAGCGCACAGTTGCCAAGTCTCCAGTAGTTGAGCAAGTGATCGCTCCACAAGTGTAGGTCCGTCCCTCGGCCGAATTTTTTTCGTTCACATTTTTTGTTCACATTATTTTGTCCGTAAGCGGTACGTCGTATCGTACTATTAGTAGCTGTTCGGCTGACATCACACGACCATCATCATCGGCATAACAAATCGATCATAGAGACAAGCGGCGATATCGATACCACATATCGAAAGATTTACCTGCTTGTGGCCTTGTTGACAATAATAACAACAAGCCAACTACTTTATCCTCCTGAATTCTCCTTGTGTTCCATGAAGACGGTCCATTCCCAATTCCTATTCCTAATCGTCATCATGTTCTCGGCATCTGCGAGAGCCTTTATGCGTCCCGCTGCGAGCCTGCCCTTTACAGTGGCCCGCATGAGTTCAGCGGCTGGGCCGGACACGACCATTGTCGACATTTGCAAACGAAAGATCACGGACGCACTAGGTACCGACAAGGTGACAGTGACAGGTATGTAGATGGAAGGAAAAAGGAAAGAATATCCATACTGTCTCTTATACACATCTGACGCTGCCGACGAATAGAGAGGTGTAGATCTCGGTGGTCGCCGTATCATTA
>ENA-ORBV01008455-ORBV01008455.1-microbial-mat-metagenome-genome-assembly--contig:-NODE-8455-length-17298-cov-7.163695_pt1 | contig 17298 bp, 18 predicted proteins | sample MGYA00237777_ERZ505514 | MGnify/ENA primary metagenome ERZ505514 (study PRJEB26160, sample SAMN06269048) | microbial mat metagenome | isolation source: Oligotrophic lake microbial mat | place...
TACACCCCCGTCCGGGGGGCAATAAAAATGCTGGAGAACCGGTTGAGGCCAAACCCCATCCTCACCTCCCTCAGGCCACGGCCAAAACGAGGAATCCACCCAAACCCCGAGGTTCCTGCTTGCCAGGGGAGATGGAACCATGTGAGGATCAGCCATGCCCATCCATGCTACGCCGCCCCGTTGCGGCCGACTAAGATGTTAGGCTGTTCTATCCAGCCGGGAGAGGTATGAGATGCTCACAGGCCCTGAGTTCAACCTGTTAAAGTTGCTGCTAGATGGTCGTCGGGACTTGACGACGACGAGAGCCGAGGAGGTCGAGCGGCTGCTGGTTCGAGCCGACAAGACTCAGGCCCGCGTCCTCCTCCTCCACTGGGGTTGCGAACGTCAGGAACATGGTTTCTCGTGGCGCCCTTCATCTGACTGTCTTGAGGTCTTTTGCTCACCAGGAAGCGACACTCTCCAAGCACTGCTTCATGTTCTTTCTGATAGAAGTGCCGTCGAAGATGTTCGCGCTGACTTGTTCAGGATGTTCGGGAAAGAACCGGCACTCCGTGCACAAGCGATCGAGCTTCTCTTCGAGCCCTCCACTCCCCTGCCACTTCTCGAGGCAGCCACCGCTACGCTTGAAGACCGGACGATGCCCGTCGAGCTACAAAATCGTATCTGGAATCTCGCGAAAACCGGAAACGCTGACCAGTACCGCATACTCCTCAGACTGTTCTGGCACATGATTGACATTGGCGTCCGTATTGAACCCGACGTTGAGGCTTGGCTTCTTAGCCCACCGAACCTGACTTTTGCCATGCGCTCCTTCGACTACGCATGGGTTGGGCAGGCCGCGACAGAGCTTGACTCCACTTTGGTGCGACAGTCATGTGAGGACCTTCTGCTAACCGGCGACCGCATCATTCAGGATGGTTGCCGCATAGCGATGGGCCTCGCAGGACGGGAGTACGCAACTGGGAGACGGGAATGGCGCAGGAGTGGTGGCACAGCCTAACAACGGCATGCAGCGGACGGCGTTCCGCCGCCGCTGATGCCGGGCGTTAGGCCAACTACACGCATGACCTTTTTCACGCGACATTTTACCAAACTGGTACTGGGTCAGATCGCCCTTTGGGCACTTGCTTGTTCACTGTGGTTTTATATTCCCACACGAGCTTATTTAGCTGCTCCAGCCACTGGAGATCTTTATGCCCATAGTTGGTCTTTTCAGGCACTGAACTTTGGCGTCTCCCGGTTGGTCTGGTGTTTTCTTGGCCTTTGCCTTCTCTTGATCGCGGAGGTGGCTCTTTTACGTCGTTTCGGACGGAGGGATTTGACATGATTCGTTGGCCTAACAATACGCTGCAGCGAACCCGGCTTGAGCGCTCCGGTTGCAATCCACGCCTCCCGTGGGCCGGGTCGCTGAGCTTTGACCGTTAGGCCGACAGACCGCACTCACCATATGAAAATCGTCCTCAGCAGAAAGGGCTTTGATTCCTCACCGAAATATGGACGAATCCCGAGCCCGATTCTTCCCGATGGCACCTTGTTGTCGCTACCTGTGCCGGCCAACGAAGGTCGCTCGCTAACCAAATATCGCGATTTGCAAGACGTGCATGGGCATTCAGTCTTCAAACTAGCCGATGACTTGACCAAGGGACGGATTACCCCCGCGACCCGAACGCATTTTGATCCCGATCTCCGCCGGTGCATGCTGCGTCGTGATCCCGGCTGGCGCCCCCTATTCGGTCCTCATCCGAATTCTCATAGCCTCATGAAGAAAAATGATGTGAAAGTCGGTGATCTGATCCTCTTCTTCGGCTGGTTTCGCGAAGTGGAACTCGACAATGGCACCTATCGCTTCGTGCGGAAGGCACCCAACCTCCATGTGATATTCGGTTGGCTTCAGATCGACGAGATGCGACCCGCCGGTCTGGAAAATCGAAAGGTTGCACCTAAGTGGATGCAATACTTTTGTCACTTTCAGGGCGATTGGGCAAACAACTATGTCTATGTTTCTCGCAAACAGCTTTCCATTCCAAGACTGAGCAAGAAGCTTCCGGGCGGCGGCGCGTTTGAAACGTATTCGGATGTCTTACGCCTTACCGCGCCCGATTGCTCTCGAAGTATTTGGGAGCTTCCTACGTCCATTTATCCTGAGCACGGGAAAGAGTTGATGACGTATCATCGCGACGAGAAGCTGTGGAGCCGGACAGCGACTCATACACGGCTGCAAACCCATGCCAAATGGCAGGAATCCGTTCTTCACGCTGATGAGTGCCCCGAAGCGATTACTTGGGCACGCCGGATTTTAACTCATGCGGCCTAACCATGCGCTGCAGCGAACAGCTCCGTGCGTCACGGCACCTGCTTCCGCCGCCGCCTTTCCACCCACCATGCAGGTGCCGCGCCGCACTCCGCTGTCGCTGAGCTTGGGGTCGTTAGGCGTCTTCACCCGTTACCACTATGGACGAATCTAAGCCCACCAATCCCACCCCAAAGAAACGAACGCGCGCGAAGGCTGGGCGACCCGCCGGGTCCACAGCTTGGACGTTCCCGAAGAACACTCTTGAACAAGCCATTGACGTAGCCAAGGCAATCGAAGCACAGAACGCCGGAAACCCAATGAAGGCTGACATGCTTGTTAAGGCTGTCGGATTCAAGCAACCCTCCGATTGGCGGTTTCTTGAGTTACTCCGCTCAGCCAATCAATACGGTCTCGTCGATGGCTCCGGAGCGACGGCTACAGTGCGGTTAGACCAGATTGGACAGGATGTGGTAGCCCCTGGCTCTCCGCAGCAAAGGCAGGGCGCGCTAATGCGCGCCTTCCGCAAGGTCGAAGAGTTCAAAAAGGTTGAGGACTTCTACCGCAGTAAGAGACTCCCCGAAGACGAGTTTTTCGAGAACACTCTTGTCCGCGAGTTCGGCATTCACCGCGAACGCGTCAAAGTCTTCATCGAAGTCTTTACCAAGAACCTCGATTTCCTGAAGGCGTTTCGAGCAGGCGACACCGATGAACCCACAGAAGACCCAAAGCCCGCTGGCAACGGGGCGCTTATTCCGTCCAAGTCTATCATGGCGGAGGACGCCGCGAAGGGCAGAACGTTCCTCGACACCTATTCCTCAACCGTTCAGACCGACAAAGAGTGACGAAACCAACGCCTAACCCCCTGCAGCGAACAGCTCCGTGCGTCACGGCACCTGCTTCCGCCGCCACCTTGCCGCCGCCATGCAGCGGTCGCGCCGCGCCTCCGCGGTCGCTGAGCTTGGGGTCGTTAGGCGTCGCTACCCCCATGCTCCTATTCTTCCATCGCTATCTTTTCTCTTCCCTTTGTCTCGTAACCATCCTGCTCGGCGGCAGCGCACATGCGGGAACGGACACAGGGCGCTTGCTCCGAATCGATCCGAGAACAGGAACACTAACCCTCACAAAAGGCCGGCCCTACGTCACCTATCACTTCCGCGACACCGTAGAAGTTTCTCTCAACGGACAGCCCGCTAAAGTCGCGCAGTTGGTTCCCGGATTACAGGTCCGCATTGAGACTAACGAGCCGGGGATTGCCAACCGCATTCAGGCCGATGGCCAACTCCAGATTATCACGCCCCCGACATCGCCGAAGCAATCAAGCGAAGGGCTAATCAACCTGAATACGGCGACGCCTGCGGAACTCGACGACCTTCCGGGCGTAGGCCCCGTGCTGGTTGAGGCAATTATCAGGGGTCGGCCATTCTCCAGTGTCGGCGATTTAGGACGCGTGAAAGGCATTGGACCGCAAACCCTCAAGAAGTTGGCTCCCTTTGTGAAAGTGAACTGATCCTTGGATCGCAATTTTTGCACATGAATTGTCGGCAACTCAGATGACAACGACCGAAACGCCTAACCCCTATGCGCTGCAGCGAACAGCTCCGTGCGTCACGGCACCTGCTTCCACCGCCGCCTTTCCACCCACCGTGCAGGTGCCGCGCCACGCTCCGCCGTCGCTGAGCTTGGGGTCGTTAGGCGCTTGAGCATCTCTCCCGATAACGGTATCTACTCCAACTCACATGGACATTTTCGGACGCCTCTTTTCCAAACGCGACCCTGACGAGGAACTCCTACAGTGGGGCATTGGCTTTGCAGACGAGGCGGAGCGGGTCTATCGCAACCACGTCACCCCGGCTCCAGTTTCCCCACTCGGTCTCTTGAAGGCGCGCCTGTTAGCATCTGCCTTTACTTATTGCGCCTTCGCATCCATCGCTCGCGACAAGCAGCAGGAACAGCAGTTCAGAACGCGATCCTGTCAAGCAGCCGCATACGGTCTTCTCAAGCCTGGAGCGAGTCCCACCATTTCTACCGCTGAGGTCCAGCGTGTTTCAGTCCCGTTCATTGTGCAAGCGGCCAACCACATTTTACATGATTGCCAGCTTCCCGAGGCCGACGAGGAGAGTGCAGGCTTTCGCGCCTTGCAGACCCTCTACGAAGATTGTGTTCGCGATTCGGTAGGTGACCGCCCACACACCGAGCCGACGCAAATCGACTTTACTATTATATCGCAGCAGATCGTTGGACATTCATTCAAATGCATGTGGCAGAAGATCGTCGATCTCAAGACTCGCTCCCGATGAACGCCTCAGCACTCCGAACCGTGATGAACGAAACTCACAAGTGCGCGATGGCAATGCTCGAAAACGGCACTTACATTGAACGCGAATTACCCAACGTCCGCATGGACGAAGCCGTTCTTGCAGCAGCGACTGAGCTTTGTTCTCAACTCGTCGGAACCAAGCACGATATTATTCACGAGCTATCCGAGCTTGACGACCTTCTCAACGACGGTGCCACGGACGAGCGCATCGTGTCCGCGGTTGCCCTCATCATCCGCTGGCTGTGGGACGACATCCATCGGATGCACCAGCTTGTAACTACACTCCGAGTCGCCGCCGACCGTGATCCCGAGTGCGTCAGCGCCCACATACTTGTTGCCGAGTCCGCTGTGAACATCTTAAACCCATTTAACCGTGCCAAAGCAGCAGCAGACTTACTCGCCGATACAAATGCGACCGAAAGCGCCTAACCATGCGCTGCAGCGAACAGCTCCGTGCGTCACGGCACCTGCTTCCACCGCCGCCTTTCCACCCACCATGCAGGTGCCGCGCCGCACTCCGCAGTCGCTGAGCTTGAGGTCGTTAGGCGTCGCTCGCGTCCTGAAATGAACTCCGCCATACAAGGTCTATCCGCTGGATTAGCGGCAGCCGCAGCCGGTATCGCCACGTCGTATTTACTGCGCAGTGTTCGTCCCGATGCACGTCAGGAGGGCTCCCTGACCGTCGTAGAGTATGGCCGCCCAATGAAGCTCTTCGTGCTCGTCGTTTGGTTGTTTGTGGCGGGTGCTGCCGTAGCTGCCGCATTCGCCTCCGAGCACGACCGCATCATCGCTTTCTGCACTGTGGCTGGCTTCTTCCTCTTGATTCTGTCCCTGCATCTTGAGTTCTTCCACGTTTCCATCCGCTACGACACCGATGGCTTGCACACTTCGTCACCTTGGCGGCGCAACCGCTTTGTGCCGTGGTCAGCCATCACCGGAATCCGCTTCTCGTCCGCGCTCCAGTGGTATGTTCTCTCTACTTCGGGCCTCGGCCATGTCCGACTGCACCTCTACCTCTCTGGTCTTCAGTCGCTTCTCAACGAACTTGCGAGTCGCGGCTTTTCTATTCCCGTTGCCACCCCAAAACACAAATGACCGCAACGCCTAAGCGCTGCAGCGAACAGCTCCGTGCGTCACGGCACCTGCTTCCGCCGCCGCCTTTCCACCCACCGTGCAGGTGCCGCGCCGCACTCCGCTGTCGCTGAGCTTGAGGTCGGCGTTGCTACGCGCACCGTGAAATGAACACCGAACAATCACCACTCGAACCAGTGCGGCGTGTCCGCTCCGACATTCTTGGAGTTGAGCGCGTCGAGTTCGACGACTGCAAGGACCCAGCCGCCAGACGCCGCGCCGAAGTGGAGGCTATGCGCGATCTCCTCAAGCCTATTGAGCAGCTTCTTACCGACGTTCACGAGGAGGCCGAGAACAACCCTAGCGAGATTGGACGCCTTGCCGGAGCCACCAAGCGCATGGTTTCACTACAGGTCCGCGTCGTCCGCTCCAACGATCGACTCAGCAACCACATGATTTGCGTTACGTGGGCTATGGCGGCCATGACCGCAGCTATTCTTTGGCTCACTTACCTGATGTGGCAGCAGCCGAGTCAGCAGCCTTCCACGCCTCCCGCGACACCAACGCCACAAGCAAAAGCCAAATGACCGCAACGCCTAACCCCTATCCGCTGCAGCGAACAGCTCCGTGCGTCACGGCACCTGCTTCCACCGCCGCCTTTCCGCCCGCCATGCAGGTGCCGCGCCGCACTCCGCAGTCGCTGAGCTTGGGGTCCTTAGGCGTTCTCGCACCTCTCCCGTATGAATGAGCCTCAAATCGAACTGAAGAAGCTTCGGGGAATTCTCGACGCATGGGAACCACTCGGCTGCGCAGACCACAACTACTACCTCGCCGAGGAGATCCTCCGACGCCTCGACACGCGCAACCAAACACACCCGATTCCGTCCTACGGTACCGGCAGACTCGTCCTGCTTCGCGAGGCGATGAACAACCTAAACGACGGGAAGGGCTCATTCGACGATCACCTTTCGTCGGCGCGACATTATATTTCCCGGCAGGAAGTCGGGCAGAAAGCGGCGCAGCGCCCCGATGACGGTGGCGGCTGCCACGTGACCGGAACGAAGGCGTTCCTACCGGGGCAGGCCGTTGCTGAGTTGCTCCACCAAGGATCGGCTGTTCTGGTCGCTGCGGTGGGTCACATGCAGATAGACCATGGCGGTGTTGATCTGCTTATGCCCTCGTCGCCCAGGATGTCGTGCACCGTGAGCGACAAACACTCGGAAAGCCGCAGCCCGGCGCAGTAGATCAGTTTTACGGGGATGCGGTAGCGTCGCAACCGGATCGAGCGCAGCCGGCGGGTGACCTGGTCGCGGGTGAGCACGGCGGGCAGTTCATCGTGGTCGCGGGTCCGGATCTGTGAGAAAGACCCTCCACTCGGCCAGGCCCAGCATCTCGATGAAGAAGAGCCGCGCGCAGGCGACCGTCTGGCGGATCGTCTTCGGCTTCCAGGCCTTGCGGGTTTTGACGTGCAGGATGTAGTCGCGGAACGGGTCCTTGCCCAGCGTGGCCGGGTCGGCACCGAAGTGCTGGTGGAGAAATCGATGGATGAGAACCGAAACCGAACGGTGGGGTGCCGGGTGCGGGGCGAGTCGTGCCGCACCCCGAGCAACTCGGCGTACCGCCGCATCGAGTCGTAGGGATGGGTGTAGAGCAGCGGATCGCGGTGGCGCAGTCCGGTTCGGGTGTTGATGATCAGGTGAGTTTGACGCTGCGGGCATTTGGAGTTGCTGATAGGTGCCCACTTTTGTAGGGTTCCCCCATGCCGTCACCACGCTCCATGCCTGCCTCCATTTCACCCGCCGCGCAGCGGCTTAGTTCAAACATGCGTTGCAGCGAACAGTTCCGTGCGTCACGGCACCGGCTTCCGCCGCCGCCTTTCCGCCCACCATGCAGGTGCCGTGCCGCACTCCGCTGTCGCTGAGGTCGTTGGTCAGAAACCTTTATCCTATGGAAAACAAATCCGAATTCGTCCGTCAGTTTATCGATAGAGTCCTGAACGGAGGAGCCATTGATGCCACCGGTGAATATTTCTGTCCCGACATGGTGGAAGAAGTGCCGTTTCCAGGGCAAGGTCCAGGTGTTGAAGGGTTGCAGGACGTTTTGCGTGGAATGCGTGAATCCTTTCCCGACATGAAGTGGGTCGTGGAAGAGCAGATTGAAAGTGAAGACAAGGTCGTCTCGCGATTTACTTGGCGTGGAACTCATCGCGCACCCTTCCTTGGTGTTAAGCCCACAGGACGAAGCGTCACTGTTTGGGGAATAGTCATCGATCAATTCGAAGGGCAGAAAATCAAGTCCACGCGACTTATCATGGATGCGCTTGGATTGATGGCGCAGCTTGGAGTGTTTCCACCCGCGAAGTAGTTCCAGAATGGGTGCATTCAGGATTGGATCACACAGTTTCCGAACGAAGAATCGGACTTGGAAAGTGATCTCAAAGCTTTCTCCTATCCTGGTGTACACCACTCATCCTCTGTGATCTCTGTTGCCTCCTGTAAAAAGCCATCGCCGCTTTCAGGCTTCGTGTATTGCCGGGGCAAAACCGATGTACGTGAACTTCGGCAGCGAGTCGTGGGCGTTGAACGCCTTTGCCGACATCGTCGCCCTGATCCACGAGCGGGCACGCTTCGTCCGAATCGGGCTGCTCCACGGGATGGACATCCCCCTCGCCCGCCCGTGCTCCGCGACCACGGCCAGGCCGCGGCGGATGTTCTCGAGGGGGCGAACCCCGTGCGCTCGCTTCGCAGCGTCCCGTCCGGAATGGAGTCTTGGATTCCCCCTCCGCTCGTCTGAGTTCTGCCCCGCAACCACCCGTCGCTCCATGGTCGTCGTCACCACCCAAGGGATCGCCAAACGCTTCGGCCCCACCATCGGCCTTGACCCCATCGACCCGGGCTTTGGCTTGCCAACGCGGTTGGGGGTGGCTCATTGTAAAACATGGCAACTGTGTCACTTTCGGAAATCGACCACGCGTTTTACCTGCCGGCCGGGGCCTTCTTTGAACGGCATGCCGGCACCGGGCTGACCTACGACGACGTCAGCCTCGCCACGCTCTACTCCGAAATCCTGCCTCGCGACGCCAATCTCGAGGTGCACCTGTGCGAGCAGCTTCATCTGCATCTGCCGATTATTTCCGCGGACATGGACACCGTGACCGAGTCTGCCATGGCGATCGGCATGGCGCTGAGCGGCGGGCTCGGGTTGCTCCACTACAACATGACCGAGAAACAGCAGCTCTCGGAAGTGGATCGGGTGAAGTTTCATGTGCATGGGCTGATCCGCGACCCGATCAAGGTCCACGCGGCCCAGCAGATCGGCGATGTGCTTGAATTGATCGAGCAACGGCGGTTCAGCTTCAGCACGTTCCCGGTGGTTGATGAAAACGACCGGTTGCTGGGGCTCCTCCCGGGCCATGCCGTGAAGCCGCGGTATGCGACCCGTGCGGTGTCCGAGGCCATGGTTCCGCGCGAGGCGCTGCAGATCCTACGGGAGGATGAGCTCGGCAAGGATCCCATCGCCACCGCCGACCGGTTTTTCGACGCCCACATCGGCATTCACAAATTGCCGGTCGTGGATCGGGAGGATCGGTTGAGTGGCTTGTTCACCCTCAGCGATGTCGAACGCATCACCAACGAGCGCGGGCTGAAGTTGAAGCCCGCGCGCGATTCGAAATTCCGGCTGCTCTGCGGCGCCGCGTTGTCGGCAACGCGCAACTCGACTGGTGAGCTGGATCGCGCCGGTATCCTCGATCACGTCGCTGCTCTCGTCGAGCGGGGCGTGGATGTCGTGGCGGTCTCCACCGCCCATGCGCACAGCAAGGGGGTGGGCGATGCAGTGCGCATGGTGCGTGACGCCTTTCCCCAACTGCCGATCATCGCCGGCAACGTGACGAGCGCCGAAGGCGTGGAGTATCTCGCCCGCTCCGGGGCAAACTGCATCAAGGTCGGTCAGGGCCCCGGCTCCATCTGCACGACCCGCATTGTCGCCGGCGTCGGAATCCCCCAGCTCACCGCGGTGCATGTCTGCGGCGCCGCGGCCCGCGCGCTCGGTGTGACCACGCTTGCCGACGGGGGCATTTCGAAATCAGGCGACATCGTCAAGGCGCTCACCCTCGCCGATGCCGTCATTTGCGGCGGTCTCCTCGCCGGATGTCCCGAGGCCCCCGGTCAGGTGCTCGAGATTGACGGGAAATTCTACAAGCAATACCGCGGCATGGGCAGTGCCGCCGCCATGGAAGCCGGGTCCGCCGCGCGGTATGGCCATTCCGGCAAGCAATTGCGGAAAGTGGCCGCCGAGGGGGTGGAGGCGCTGAAGGAAGCCTCGGCTCCGTTGAACGCCGTGCTCACCCAACTGGCCGGTGGCATCCAGTCCGGCATGGGCTACCTCGGTGCGCCCACGCTGGCCGATCTTCGATCAAAGGCCCGCTACATCCGCGTCACACCCGCTGGCCAACGGGAGTCGGCTCCGCACGATATCGTCGAGATCCGAACGGCGAAGTAGGCCGGGTCATCCGACGGATCGCCTTGCGGCAGCAGGGGGATTTGTGGCGACGCCGGGGATTTGCGCTGGAGCGTGCCTGGCCTTGCCGACGCTGTTCTGTTGTAGCGGTGGCTCTGTCCCTGGCGGAGCTTTGCGCAGCCAGGGACGTGCCACCGGGCGGGCGGGGGGCGGACGCGCGTCCGGCGGCACCCCTTCGGCCGCTACAACGGAGCACGCCGGGCGGTTGGAGGGCGCTGCTCTTCCACTGGGTCCCGCCTAACGCCGGATCAAGTTATGCCGGCCTGCAGGGCTCGCGGTGCGCGACCGCAGGCGGCGGGGGGATAAAGACAAAGTAGAGGGCGAGCAGGGCGATGCAGGTAATGTTCAATCGGAAGATTCCCATCACCGGCAGTAGCATCAGGTGGAACGCCACCACGGCGCACCACGCGACGAGTCGTCCGCGTGGAGTGCGGGCCCAAACCGACCATGCCAGCATTCCCTCGGCGACTGCGGATGCGCAAGCAAGGGGCCAGGCAGGGGCACGCATCCCCATCACCTCCGCCGCTCCATCGCGCACGATCAGATGGAATGAACTCTTGAACTCGTGCATCCCTTCGAGCACCTCACCGCTGAGATACTCCGGGTTGAGCTTGGCCAGCGCGTTGAACCCGTAGATGACCGAAATTTGGAACAGCACCAGGCCGATGGGCCACCAGGGGAAGGGGGCGGTTCCGGGCTCGGACCGATGGCAGGACCACAGGCGCGTCCCCGGTCCGGGGTACAACGCGAGACAGGCAAGCGCGACCAACAGCACGTGTCGGCTCTGCATGCCGTCGCTCAGAAAAGCCAGTGGCAACAGCAGCAACCCCGCCAGGAATCCCGTGAGGCGCGGGGCGACCCCGAGGGCGAAGGCGAGCAGCGCAGCCCAAATGCCGGCGTAGAAGATCGGGGTGAGGAAGAGCGAGTCGTAGATCGAGTCGGCTTTCTGGAACCAGGCGAATCGTTCGAACATCGGGTTCAACGACAGCCCAGCCGAATGAAACGCGGCGCCGCAGTAAATCGCGAACCCGGCCCGAAACCAGGCAACGCGCCATCCTTCCAGTCCGGCCTCGAGCATCCCGGGCCTCATGGTGTGCCCCCGTCGGCAGACTGCGGGTGAACTGCGACCCCGCCCGCGGTGACCTCCACCCGGCTTCCACGGCTGGGTCCCGCGAGCACCTTCCACCGGATCACTTTCCATGGGGCGGCGGATTGATCGGCGTGCTTCGACGCAAGGTCGGCAGCCCCTTTTGCGGCATAGGCCGCGTGGCTGCGCACGAATCGGTCCCGGCGAATGAATGTCCACCGCTCCGCACGAAACTTCTCCGGCGGCGAAAGCTCCGCCACTGAACCGTCCGCCCGTTCGCCGAAGAACTCGGTCCCGACCGCGGTCATCCGGTAATAGACCAAAGCGCGCTGGCCGATTCCGAGCGCGATCAGGGCGGCCAGCGTGAGGGCCACCCATCGGTCGCGCGAGCGGGTGCCGAACAAGCACCGCACTGGCGGACCATCGACCGGGGGCAGGGAGCGGTTCCCGCCCGCAGATTCAGCGTTTGGATTTGTCGAAAGCGGCATCGAACGCCAGGGCGCTCGGGGCGAAGTCGACCCGGCGCACAAACGCAGCCGCCTCGGTGCCCCCGTGGAGGCGATCCATCCGACCGTCCTCCCATTCCACCGAGAGCGGGCCGCGGTAGCCGACGTCGTTGAGCGCGACGATGACATCCTCGAATTGGATGTCGCCGTGGCCGAGCGACCGGAAATCCCAAAAACGCCGGGCGTCGCCGAAGCTTGCATGACCGCCGAAGACGCCGACGGTGCCGTCGCCGTGCCCCCACCAAACATCTTTCATGTGGCAGTGGTAGAGACGGTCGCCGAAGACCCGGATGAACTTGACGTAATCGACGCCCTGATAGCCGAGGTGCGACGGGTCGTAGTTGAATCCGAACCGGCGATGCCCCTTCACCGCCGCGAGTGCGCGTTGGGCGGTGGCGATGTCGAACGCGATCTCGCCCGGGTGCACCTCGAGCGCAAAGTTCACGTTCTGTTTCTCGAAGGCGTCGAGGATCGGAAGCCAACGCCGGGCGAAATCTTGAAAGCCCTTGTCCCAGTAGTCCTGCCCCGTGGGCGGGAACGCGTAGAGCGAGTGCCAGATGGAAGATCCCGTGAACCCGTTGACCACCGCGGGGAACTCGTCCTTCCCTTTTCGGCCCGGCTTGAGATCGAAGAAATTGCGTGCGGCCTTCGCGGCGAGCGCCATCTTCTTCGCGGCCCGGCGGCGCACACCCTCGGGATCGCCATCACCCCAGACATCGGGCGGGAGAATCGATTGGTGCCGCTCATCGATCCGGTCGCAGACCGCCTGCCCGACCAGGTGACTGGAGATCGCGAAGCAGTTGAGGCCATGATCCGCGAGCAATTCCCATTTGGACTGGCAATACTTCTTCGAGCCCGCGGCTTGATCGACGTCGAAATGGTCGCCCCAGCAGGCGAGTTCGACGCCGTCGTAGCCCATCTCACGGACGAGCGGGGCGAGATTTTCGATTGGCAGGTCGGCCCATTGGCCGGTGAAAAGCGTGACGGGACGAGGCATGGGAGTTGGCGCGTTGGTGAGCGAGGGTTGGGGGATGCGGGGGGCATCCCGGTCAAACGCGTTTATAGCGCGTCGTGTCCCCTAATCCAGCGGGAAAGAAGTGCCTTGCGTTTCGCGTGCGATTGAAAGCGGCGCTCTCTCACGCCGCACTCCAAAAGCGCCCCGCGCGGGAGTGTCGCTGACGGTCGGGTTTCCGAGCGTTTGGGGGTTGGGTGCCGATGGATGCAGCGAAATTCCCCAGCACTGCGTCTTCACGTGATGGGGCATCGAACCCCGGCCGGTGTGAGTCGGGGATTGCTTGCCCCGGAAGTCTCTGCGACTTCCGCTACAGGGGGGCGACGGTCGCGGTTCGGTCGTCGGCCCGGAACATGGCGAGCGTGACTTCGCGCTCGCGGGCGTGGTCCACCATCGGCGTCGGATAGGCCGGGGCCAACCGCTGACCGGGCGCTGGCGCTGCATGCAGCCGGTTCGAAGGCACCTCGCGAAGCTCGGGAACCCAGTCGCGGATGTAAGTGCCCTCGGGATCGAAGCGCAGTGATTGCGTCCACGGATTCTGGATCCGGAAATAGGGTGCGGCATCCGCCCCGGTGCCGGCGCTCCATTGCCAGCCGCCGTTGTTGCTGGCGATTTCGCCGTCGGTCAGATGCTGCATGAACCAGCGCTCGCCCTGGCGCCAGTCGATGTGCAGATCCTTGGTGAGAAACATCGCCGTGATCATGCGGGTGCGGTTGTGCATGAACCCGGTGGCGAGGAGTTGTCGCATGGCGGCGTCGACAATCGGGAATCCGGTGTCGCCCGCGCACCAGCGTTCGAACGCCCCGCCCGGTTTGTGCCAGCCGAGTCCGCGCAGCTTGGCGTTGAACTCAAGTTCCAGCACCCCGGGCGCGTGGTGCAGGATTTGAAAGTAGAACTCGCGCCAGACCAACTCGCTGATGAAGGTCTCGATGCCGCGTCGCTCGCGTGCCGGCGTTTCCCGGGCCAGGGCGACGCATCGGGCATACAGCTCGCGGATTGAGAGCAGCCCGAATCGGAGATCCTGAGACAGCCGCGAGGTGGTCGTGCCCGCGGGAAGATTCCGCCGATCCGCGTACGAGAAGATCGGTCCTTTGAGGAAGGCATCCATCCGGCGGCGGGCGGCCCTTTCCCCCGCCTCGAGGGTCCCCGTGAACGAAGCCAGTCCCCAGTGCCGGGGTGTGGGCAAGGGCAGCGTCGTGATCGAATCGGGGGTCCGCAGGTTCCCGGGCTTTCCCGCAGGCGCGGTTTTCGCCAATCGGGCCCAGGCTTTCGAGTAGGGCGTGAACACGCGATAGGGCGCCCCGTCGTTTTTCACCACCTCAGCCCGCTCGTGCATCGCGTGATCCTTGAAAACGCGGAGTTCGACGCCCTCGGAGGCAAGGCTGGTTTCCAACAGACGCTCGACCGATGCGCCATGCGGGTCGGGATCTCGGTTGGTGCAGATCGCCGTCGCACCGGTCTCCCGGGCCAGTCCAACCAAGGCCGCCACCGGGTCGCCCGCGCGGACGATCAGTCGTCCGCCCGCCGTGGCGAGATTGCGAGCCAGGGATTCCAGGGACCCGCACAGAAACTGCTGGCGGGCTTCGCCGGTCCACCGATGGGATGCCTTCCACTCGCTCAGAACGTAAACCGGCACCACGGCTTGCGCAGCGGAGGCCGCGGCGCGAAGGGCGGTGTTGTCGGTGAGCCGCAGATCGCGACGGAACCAGTGGATGACGGTCTTCATGGGTGGGGTTACGTCCTCGGAGGCTTCGTGGTTTCCTCCGTCGTGAACGCATCCAGTGCGGAACCGATCTCGAGCACGGGGACCCGGCGTGCCGTTGCCGGATCGGCCAATGGAATCCGGGCCGAGGCGATGGAGCCCGACGGATCGCGGTGGACGTGGCACGACCCGGACCCCGTGCGCGCCCCGGCCAGCGCCGGTCCGGCCTCGAACTGCAACCGACCGACGCGGCCCGAACCCGCGCGACGCATGGCATCGATCAGGACCCGCCCCATCGTGCGGCGCGGATTGAGTTCCACCACCGGGCGTAATCCGATGGTGCCATCCGGCCCCCGGAACAGGAAGGCATCCACCCCGGCGGCGCCACGGTAGCCGGTGCCTTTGAAGGCGCGGGGCAGCGTGTCGGCCAGCGTGGAGACGAGGCGATCGAGCAGCGACGGACGTCCGGAATGCAGGAAGCGGGCGAGTGGCGTTCCGCTGGCGAGGACCGGTTGTTGAATGCTGGCCTGCCAGGCTCCAGCCGGCGTGTTCCGCATCTCCGTCGTGCCCACGACCCGGGCGCCCGCTGCATCCATGGAGAATTGGATTGAGAAATCCAGCACGCGGTCGAACCACGGCTCCACCAGAACCGCACCGTCGCGCGCCAGCGTCGCCTGCAGCCACGCTCCCTCGTGTGGTGCACGGAAAGGAGGCAGGCGGCGCCGGTCTCGTCCGGCACAGCTCCGAAGCGCTTTCACCACGCACCGGTCAAACCCCATTGCGGCAAACCCGGACCGGATCGCCTCCACTTCCATGGCGCTTGCCGCGAACCGACCCGGTGCCGCGCCCGGACCGGTCAGGCCCATCAAATCCGCCACTTCGACCAGGAGGGGAGGCGCGGACGATTTGAGGAACAGAGACTCCAGTCGGATTGGATCGGAAGGGGCGTGCGGCTGGCGTGGATTGAGGTCGGCCTCGCAGGCCGCAGCCGCGGGCGTCCATGCCCACGGATCGAGATGCGACACCGGGCCTTCCCATCCCGATCCCGGAGCGACGCACCGTGGCACCGGCAACCCGGCGGTCGCAAGGAACTCCATCCAAGCCGGTCCCGGCGGCGTGTCGGTGAGGATGCCGTCCCCTTCCCGCATCCACGCGACCGGAAGCAGGGCCAGCGCATGGGTCACCCGGGCTGGCATCGACTCGCCGGTGTCCGGACCGGCATTCATCCAGTGCACCACGACCGGGTGCGTGGGGCGGACCGGTTCGATGCGCAGGAGACGAATAAATTCCGGGTCGAACCCCGCACGGGCACGGCCCTCGGGGTCAAACCCGATGCCACGCGCCCGGGCCGCGGGAATCTGCGCGGGGAGGCGGGCCCGGAATTCCTCCCAATCCGACCGGGCGGGATCCTTCCATTTCCGGAACCAATGCAGTCCGTAGCCCACGTGGCCGATCTCGTCGGTGTGGATCCGGTCGAACAACGCCGCGGTGTCCGGATCGCCCAGTCGCTCGAACAACGCCGCGTAGGCGCGCGCATAGTCGAGGTTCGCCTGCTCGAAGGTGAGGCTGAGTCGCGTGACGTAATCCATCGGGGTGGTCATCGGCGCGATCATTCGCCAGAAAAATCCGCTGACCGGCAGGGTGCCAAAGCTGACGCCGCATGCCTGCATCCGGTCGAGATAGAGGCACGTGTGCGCCTGTTCCTCGGCAAGCGTGGCGAGCAGTCCGCGGCGGAACGGGGCCGGGGCATCCGGGAATTTCAGGAGCGCCAGCGCCATGAGCTCCACGGCCAGCAGTTCATGGTTGGCCATGTGGTGCAGGAGCAGACCCCGCTCCCGATCCGACCCAATCTGCGCGGGGAATCGGCAGGGTTCGCCCCGTTCTTTCCAACGCAACTCGGCGGGGCGGCCCGGCAGCGTGGGAAACGCGGGAAATGCGGTCGAGCCCCCAAGCTGCGGATCCATCAGACGGGAGGGCGGCGCGGCAAGTTTCAACCCCAGATCGGTGGAGAACAGCACCTGCTCGGCGAACGCTCGGATGGTGTCTGCCACAGCCGGAAGGTAGGAGCGCCCCCGGGCGGAAGCAATGACCGGGCACCCCCGGAGCGAATGAATAGCCGGGCGGATCAAAGACATCCAGGCGTGGAGCGGCACCCTGCTGGTCCGGGACATCGCGGGAAACCGACAGGTGCTCGACGCCACGCGGGTCATCCGGATCACCGACCATTAGGCCGTCCCGGAAGGCGTGATCCTCGTCCGGTTCCAACCGCGTACCTGTTTGTGCACCGCCCTCGGCAGGTCTTGGCAGCGCACCTCCCGTTCCGGTAGAGTCGGTCCTGTGCGGGAACACCTTGGAATCATTGCCGGCAGCGGGGCGTATCCGGTCGAGTTGGCCGCGGCGGCGCGTGCGCAGGGGGTGAGCCGGATCACCGTGGCTGCGTTCACGGGGGAGACCGACCCGGTGATCGCGAAGCACGCCGATTCCATCGAGTGGCTGCGGGTGGGTCAGTTGGGTCGATTGCTCGGCGTGTTCACCGGCGCGGGGGTGTCCGAGGTGGTGATGGCCGGGCAGGTCGCGCCCCGGAACCTCTTTGATCTCCGGCCCGACTTCAAAGCGCTGATGGTGCTGGCTCGGCTCAAGCGCAGGAACGCCGAATCCATCTTCGGAGCCATCGGCGACGAGTTGAGCGCGGCCGGCATCACGTTGTTGCCGGCCACCAGCCATCTGGAGCATCAACTCGCCCAACCCGGGTTGGTCGCCGGCCCGGCCCCGCGTCGGCGTCAGTTGGAGGA
>ENA-ORBV01008456-ORBV01008456.1-microbial-mat-metagenome-genome-assembly--contig:-NODE-8456-length-17296-cov-14.693130_pt1 | contig 17296 bp, 17 predicted proteins | sample MGYA00237777_ERZ505514 | MGnify/ENA primary metagenome ERZ505514 (study PRJEB26160, sample SAMN06269048) | microbial mat metagenome | isolation source: Oligotrophic lake microbial mat | place...
AATGATACGGCGACCACCGAGATCTACACCTCTCTATTCGTCGGCAGCGTCAGATGTGTATAAGAGACAGGGTCGAACTGCTGCGGGAGGCAGATGTTGAGTGGGGCCGCAGGCTCCGCAAGGTTGACGGGGGCGACCATGTGTCAGCGTGACGACGACCCTGCCGTCGAGCCCGAGCCTGACGCCGCGGCGTCGCTTCCCCGCCCGCACTGGACAGTCTGGCCGTTCATCGCCCTGATCTGGGTCTATCGATTCACGCTCGGTCCACTTATGGGCGGCCAGTGCCGATTCTGGCCCACCTGCAGCGAGTATGGCCTCGATGCGTACCGCTTCCACGGGCCCCTGCGAGGGACATACCTCACCCTCCGCCGCATCAGCCGATGCCACCCTTGGGGATCTCACGGGGTTGATCCGGTCCCGATGCCCTTGGCGCGAGAAAGCCGAACTAAGTGAGCGTATACTAGCAAGTGAGACCCGCTTTTACGCCGATAGCGGGCCAGCTGGAGTGGGTTGGGGCGGCGCGCAAGGCATATACGAGGGCGTGAGCATGGGGCGATTGCCAGCAGCCAAGCGGCGCGAGCAGTTGCTGGATACCGCGGCGAAGCTCTTCGCGCTCCACGGGTATGCCGGGGCGACGACGAGCCAGATCGCGCGTGCCGCGGGCGTCACCGAACCCATCATTTACCGCCATTTCCCTTCCAAGCGCGACCTGTTTATCGCGCTGATTGAACGCACGGGCGAGAGCACGATCCGTCTGTGGGAGCACGAGCTCCGCGATTCGACCGACCCCGCCGACCGCCTGAAGCGGCTGCTGGGCGCCAACCCGATGGTCTCCAACAAGGGCCGCGGCATCTACCGGGTCATCGTCCAGGCGATGACCGAGGCCGAAGATCCCAAAGTGCAGGAAGCGCTGGTCGAGCACATCGCCCGGCTTCACGAGTTCGTTGTCGCGGAGGTCCAGCGGGCACAGGATTCCGGCAAGGTCAGCAAGCGCTTCACGCCGGAGCTGACCGCCTGGGCGCTGATCCATCTGGGCCTTGGCTACGGCGTGCTGAGCGCGATGGGCGTGACCAAGCACGGCATCGACGAGACCGGCATGGGCATCCGCGACCTGCTCGGCGAACTCATGTTCGGACAGCGGAATCACGGTTAGCAAAAACGACAACGACCGAGCGCGTCTGCCCGGTCGTCGTCCACGCCCTTGCCTGCGGGCGGAAGATCGATTGCCTGCTTAACTAGAAGTCACGCGACTCGGGACCGGGACGCCGCCCGTCGAACTGCTGGGGACCGCGTGGGCCCTGTGGGCCGCCGCGCCCCTCGAACCGCTGGGGACCGCGTGGGCCCTGTGGGCCGCCGCGGAAGCTTTCGCCGCCGCCACCCCGAGGGCCGCGGTCATCGTCGCGGCGCTGCTGGTCCATGCGTTCCCGAATGTGCTCGCGGATGCGCTCGCGTGCCTGCTCACGCCGCTCGGGCGGCATACCGCGGAGCCGCTCGCGGACGCGTTCGCGCATCTCGGGAGGAAGGCTGCGACCGCCTCGCCCAGCATCGCGATGACCCCCGCCCTTGCGATCTCGCTCACGGGGTGCATACTCGCGACGATCCTCGCCGCGCCGGGCACCATCATCCCGAGGCATCGGGCGGCGTTCCTGGCGATCGTCCATCGAGCGATCAGGACCACGGTCATCTTCGCGACTGGGGGGTCGAGCCTGTTCGCGATCGTCGCGCCGGAAATCCTCGCGGTCGCGGTTGCCATTGCGGGATGGATGCTCCTGGCGCATCGCGTTGCCGCCATCGCGATGGCGCGGACGCGGGCGGGCATCATCCCGCGGGCCGGGGCCGCGATCGTCTCGGGGCGCGGGGCGAGCTTCGCGCTGGTCATCCTGGCGAGGTGAAGCTGCGGGCTGGGCAAAGCTGGCCGCGGCGGAAAGGCCGATCGCGGCGGCCGCGGCGAGAAACAAGGTGGAAACACGAGTCATTGGGTTGCTCCTGAAAGTGGTACACAGGCAGAACGGAGCAGGAGGCGGGGCATTGCATGCCGCGGAACTCGAACGATGGCATTCTCCGGCCGCGAATTGCCGGCACGGAGTGCCGGCCGACCGAAGACAGCGAAGAATGGGGTTATGACGCTTCCGGCGATCACATGGCTGATGTATGCCGTTCCGGCCTATGTGCTGTACACGGTGGTGTTTCGCGTGCGGTATGGCAAGTCGGCGGTGGCGGAGCGCTTCCCGCCGCGAAACCTGTATGGATGGATAGATTTCGCGCTGGGAGCGTGCCTGATCGGGTACTCGGTGTGGATCGTGTTTGGCGCGGCGGGCGCGGGTCCTGTGTCCGTGTGGGCGGGGCTGTGCTTCTGGAGCATGGGGTGTTTGCTGAGGGTGTGGGCGGTATGGACGCTTGGGCCTCATTGGCGCATCGGGCAGGATGAGCAGGACACAACGACGGAGTATGTGCGGACGGGTCCGTATAAATGGATGGATCATCCGATCAACAGTGCGCTGGTGCTGGTGGCGATGGGGCAAGCGCTGATAACGGGGCTGGATGCGCGGGCGATGTTTCTGCTGGCGTTCAGCGTGGTGTATCTGCTGGTGCAGGCGGGGGCGGAGCGCCGCCACTGGGCGGCGGAGCGGCGAGACGCACCAGCGGCAGAACAGCAAAGCAGCGAAGCAGCAAACGAAGATAGAGGAGTCGCTGGCGAGCCCGATGCACCCACACCGGGGGTTTGAACATCTGCTGCTTTATCGATCGGCTGCTGTCGCGGCCAGCACGGCTGCGCGATCCAAACCGAACCGAACGCCGTATAACCATTGAGAGTCGAGAGAAAGTCTCTTCGGGCCGGGCCGGATAACGCCGATATGACGCGGTGGCGGCGTGGACTTGGGAGGGTTGCAGCGGCATGGGCAGGGAAGCCTGCGGTGCCGAGGACAGGCCATCGCGGCCATGCTCTCTTTGCAGGGAGCGCGAGCCGCTTGGAAATGAGTTTTCGTGCCGCGACGATGCGGCGCGAGGAGGCTGCGCATGCACCGCGACAATGTTCATGGTCGTTTGCTTCGCTCACCGGACTCGCAGGACGGAGGGGGCGGCGGCGCGGCAGACTTGACATCGCTGATCGAGTCCCGGCTGGATCGACGGACGTTTCAGCAGCATCACTGGGAGGGGACGTTTTCCGAATATTTGCAGCTTGCGCAGCAGCGACCGAGCGTGGCGCGGAACGCGTATCAGCGGCTGTATGACGCGATCCTTTCGTACGGGTTTGAGAAGTACCGCGTGTTCAAACGCGACTGCGTGCGATACCACTTTTTTAGCGATCCGATTGATCATGGCGCCGATGCGATCTATGGCCTGGATTTCTCGCTGACGCAGCTTGTGGACTTTCTGCGGTCGGCCGCGGAGGGGTATGGCACCGACAAGCGGATCCTGCTGCTGCACGGGCCGGTGGGCTCGAGCAAGAGCACGATCGCGCGGCTGCTGAAGAAGGGTCTGGAGGCGTACTCGCGCACGGATGCGGGCGCGTTGTACTCGTTCTCGTGGCAACTTGATGAGCACTGCGGCGCGGGCGGGAAGGACCATGAGTTCGCTTGCCCGATGCACGAAGAGCCGCTGATGCTGGTGCCCAAGGAGGCGAGGGCGGACATTCTGGCGAAGCTGAACGCGGGGTACACGCCGCAGTTTCGCGGCGGGCAGCTGCGGTTGTCTGGTGAGTTGTGTCCGTTCTGTCGGCGCGTGTACGACGAGCTGATGCGGCACTATGGCGGCGACTGGCGACAGGCGATGAGCCATGTGAAGGTGCGGCGGATCATTCTGAGCGAAAAGGACCGGATCGGCATCGGCACCTTCCAGCCCAAGGACGAGAAGAACCAGGATTCGACCGAGCTGACCGGCGACATCAACTACCGCAAGATTGCGCAGTTCGGGTCGGATTCCGATCCGCGTGCGTTCAACTTCGATGGCGAGCTGAACATCGCCAACCGCGGGATCTGCGAGTTCATCGAGGTGCTGAAGCTGGATGTGGCGTTCCTGTATGACCTGCTGGGCGCGAGCCAAGAGCACCTGATCAAGCCCAAGAAGTTCGCGCAGACGCACATCGACGAGGTGATCCTCGGGCACACGAATGAGCCCGAGTACAAGCGGCTGCAGAACAACGAGATGATGGAAGCGTTCCGGGACCGCACGATCAAGATCGACGTTCCGTACAACATCCGGCTGGATGATGAGATCAAGATCTACCAGAAGGACTTTGGTCCGGAGCGGATCAAGAACATCCACATCGCCCCGCACACCCTGGAGGTGGCAGCGATGTGGGCGGTGCTGACGCGGCTGGAGTCACCCAAGAAGGCGGGCTTGTCGCTGATGCAGAAGATGAAGCTGTACAACGGCAAGGCGATCCCCGGGTTCACGGAGGACTCGATCAAGGAACTCAAGGAAGAGTCGCAGCGCGAGGGGATGAGCGGGATCTCGCCAAGGTATGTCCAGGACAAGGTCTCCAACGCGCTGGTGTCGCGGCAGGCTGTTGATGAGAAGTGCATCAACCCGTTCATGGTGATGAACGAGCTGGAGAGCGGGCTGTCGCATCACTCGCTGATCGCGGATGAGGACATCCGCAAGCAGTACCGCGAGATCCTGTCGATGGTGAAGGAAGAGTACGAGGACATCATCAAGGCCGAGGTGCAGCGGGCGATCTCGGCGGATGAAGAGGCGATCAAGCGGCTCAACCAGAACTACATCGAGAACGTGCGGGCGTATACGCAGCGCGAGAAGGTGCTCAACAAGTACACCGGCAAGTATGATGAGCCTGATGAGCGGCTGATGCGGTCGATCGAGGAAAAGATCGACATCCCCGATGCTCGCAAGGACGATTTCCGCCAGGAGATCATGAACTACATCGGCGCGCTCGCGCTTGATGGGAAGCGGTTTGAGTACAACACCAACGCACGGCTGTACAAGGCGCTGGAACTCAAGCTGTTCGAGGATCAGCGGGACACGATCAAGCTGAAGAACCTGGTGTCGAGCGTTGTCGATGATGAGACGCAGCAGAAGATCGACATCGTGAAGCAGCGGCTGATCAAGCAGTTCGGGTACAACGAGACCAGCGCGACGGATGTACTGAACTACGTGGCGAGCATCTTTGCGAGAGGGGATGCTAAGAGCAAGGGGTGAGTGAGCGCGACAGGGAGCTGCGAAAGTGCGACTCCGTTGATCATCCGGTTCTCTGATCGCCCGAGGGTAGAGTGTCACGCTCTCCAGCGAGAAGACCTGGACTCTCACTGATGAGCTTCCATGACTCTCCGCTCCATAGTCCGCGACGGCCTCATCGTGGTGAACACGCACGGCGAGATCCCTGATGGGACGCCTGTGGTGATCCTGCGCGATGACAAGCCGCGGCGGAAGGTGAAGAAGGAGGCTAAGACCAAGCGGTCCACGTCCAAGAAACTACCCGGTGGCTTGGGTGGATGGAAGGATCGCAAAGATATCGGTGATTCTGGCGAGTACATCCGTCGCCCGCGGGAAGACCAACGAGTAAAGCCACCACCTGATCTCGCGTACGATACCCTGAAGGAGCCGCGGTATGGCGCTTGCGGTGGTCGCGGTGATGCTGTCGTGGATCGTTGCCGGGGTCGTTCCGCCGACGCACGCCGCGGAATCGCCCCCATCCGCCCTCGCCAGCGATGAGACCATCATCCTGTTTCCGTCACGCGCAGTGCGCGAGAGTAACGGCGAATCGGGAGAGTGGGTTATTCATCTCCGCGGCTGGGTGTTCGAGCGCGAGGAGGACTCGCGGTGGCGGAACGCCGCGATCGACAAACTCGGCGAGGAAATGGGGCTAACGAAGGATGAGATCAGTTCGGACCGCTTCCGCGATCGGGCGAGATCATTTCTGGCGGACAACGAACGCGGCAAGCGCATCGGGATCAAGGTCGGTGGAAGATCAGTGGTGATGCCCGAGACGAGCGAGGATGGTCATTTCGCAGGGCAGATCCGCCTGAGCGATACGGAACTGTTCGCCGCTACAGCAGAACGCGGCGTAGACAAGAAGGATCGGAAGCCGAGAACACTCCAGTTGACGATCGAGAATGCCGCGGCCGCCGAAGTGATCGCCGGGTCGGTTCGCATCGTGGAGCCGCAGGGGGTGCTGGTCGTGTGCGACATCGACGACACGATCAAGGTCAGCCACATAGGCGACCGCGCGAAGCTGCTGCGGGCGACGTTTGTCGAGCCGTTTGTGGCTGTGCCTGGGATGAACGAGTTGTGTGCGAAGCTTGCAAGCGCCGGCGCTGAGTTCCACTACTTATCGGCATCGCCGTGGCAGCTCTATGAGCCGCTCGCGGCGTTCCTGCGGGACAACGGCTTCCCGGAGGGCTGCATCACGCTGCGCGAGTTCCGCATGAAGGATGAGCGGATTGTCAATCTCTTCAAGAGTCCGTCAGAGTACAAGCTCGCGGAGCTCTCGCGGCTCGCCGCGCAGATGCCCGAGCGGAGGTTCGTGCTCATCGGGGACTCGACCGAGCACGACGCGGAGTTGTACGCCGAGTTTGCAGACGCAAACCCCGGGCGCGTGTTGCTGATCGCGATCCGTGCGACTCCGGTGGATAGAGCTGGTCGAGAGAGGGCGGAGGCGGCTCTGAAGGAGTTGCCTCTGGGCGTTCAGAGCGTTGTCTTTGAGGACCCCGCGTCGGTGAATCTGGAACTGTCGCCGGCGGCATCACCAAAGTAACTTCGCGGACCGGGCCTGGAACGCGCGCTGGTCAGAACGCTCCGCACCCGGCGAACGAGAACGTGAGGAACCAGAAGATGTCGGGCACGCCGACACCCGGTGCACCGTCGATGTCGGCGTTGGGTTCGCCGCGGAACCAATCGATCAGGTAGGCGAAGATGTCGGGGACGTTCGATGCGAAGTCGCCATTCCAGTCGGCGATGCAGGGCTGGATGGTGAGGCGGATGAACGATTCACCGAGTTCGCCCTCCAGGGGTGTGGGGAAGCTGTCGAGGACTGGGGCGATGTTCATGAACCAGTAGCTGATCTGGCTGGAACCCTGTGGCGGACGATCTCGCCGTTGAGCCCTGTCGATTCGAACTCTGCCGTGAACGTGCCCTGTCCGTGCCGACCCAGATCAGTTGCCCCGAAGGCGGAGAATTCGCCCGTCGGGCCGGTAAAAGCGAAGGCGAAGTTCTGTGCCTGGAAGTTTCCGGCGGTGGTGAAGCTGAGCTGGACTTCGGTGCTCGTGATGACGCCCGCCCAAGTGGCGGCGATGAGATACTCACCCCCGAAAGGCAGGAGCGGAAGCGTGGTGAGGGAGAGCTCTTCGATAACGGGTGTGGGCTGGTCGTGTGCGTCCGCCGCGGCGAGGCCAGTTGCGGCGGCGAAGCGGCGGCGAAGCGGACGTGGCGCACGGTAAGGCCTCCTGTTGGCGCGGTACTGCCACCTGTGCCGCGGATGAATGTATAGGGATCGTGGGGGGGCGGGATGTGGCGAAGGGAACGGAGAGCTTCAGAATCGGTAAACGGTAACGGGAAACCTGCCGAACAAACCCAAGGCGAACGTGCAGGCATTCCGGGCGTATGTCGCGGGGAGAGGGTGTATCATCGCGTCTTGTTCGGTCGCGATGCCCGCGGCCGATTCGCGGCTCAGCTGAGCCATCCGTGATGTGATCCATTTCAAGGAGGGAAGACCATGACACAGGTCTCCAGCAAGCCCGGCACGACCAGCACGACCAACGGCACTCACGCCAACGGCGCGCAGGCTCAGGTGGGCAAATATTCCCTCCCCGGCCCGGATGTGTGGGCCAACCCCGCGTTGACGACCGAGAAGCCGCTGGTGTACGTGAACGGTCGCATGGTTCCCAAGAGCCAGGCGATGGTGAACGTCTATGACCACGGCCTGCTGTACGGCGACGGGGTGTTTGAGGGCATCCGCGTCTACAAGGGCAAGATCTTCAAGTGCATGCGGCATATCGAGCGGCTGTGGAAATCGGCCGAGTCGATCCGGATGACCAACATTCCCATCAGCAAGCAGCAGATGGTGGACATCCAGCGCGCCTGCATCGAGGCCAATGGCATCACCGACGGGTACATCCGTCTTCTGGTTACCCGCGGCATCGGCACGCTGGGTCTGGACCCACGCCGATGTCCGACGCCGGGGGTGATCTGCATTGCAGATCAGATCTCGCTCTTCCCACCGGATATGTATGAGAAGGGGATGCGCGTGGTGGTGGCCAACCGGCCCAAGACACCGATCCCGTGTCTGGATCCGCGGATCAAGAGCCTGAACTATCTGAACAACATCCTGGCCAAGTGCGAGTCGATCGATTTCGGCTGCCACGAGGTCATTATGCTGAACATCGACGGCTATGTGACCGAGGGCTCGGGAGACAATCTGTTTGTGGTCAAGGGCGGGAAGGTTTATACGCCGCCGCCGGAAGATGGGATGCTCGAGGGGATCACCCGCGAGTTCGTCGTCAAGACGCTGTGCAAGGACATCGGCGTCAAGTGCCTTGAGCAGCGCATGCGTCTGGAGGATGTGCTCGACGGCGATGAAGTCTTCCTGACGGGCTCGGCCGCGGAGATCATCAGCGTTACCCAGATTGATCAGCACGATAACAAGAAGATCACGCGTGAGTTCCACATCTCCGAGGGAGAGGGACCCATCACCAAGAAGCTTCGCCAGCGGTTCCGCGCGATCGTGACCAGCGACCATGTGCCCGAGGATTGATCGGGGCCCACCCGCCCGGAATGCGAGAAATCGAACCCGGCCTAGAGTTTGCTCCTCCACGAACCCAGCGGCATGCGTCGCTGGGTTTTTTCATCCACACCGGCGGGTTCGTCAGCGGCTGTGCGGCGTGGATGAGCGGTGTCCGCTACACTCGCGCCTTGTCGCCGTGCGCATCCGCAACTCATTCTCTCAACCGGAACTGAGATGACCACAGCTCCGTCGGCCTCCACTGTTCAGCAGGCCACAGTTCGTCACGCTTCTGAGGCCATTGCCGTGCCCAAGCCCGCAGCATCCGCACGCCCCGCCCCGCATGAAGACTATTCGTGGCTGTCGGCTTATCGCGGCCGATTCGTGGTGTTCGAAGGGCCGGACGGATCGGGCAAGAGCACGCAGTTTAGGAAGCTATCTGACGCCGCCAAGGCCAAGGGGGTTTTGCTCTGCGAGGTGCGAGAGCCGGGCGGAACGCCCGTGGGCGAGAAGATCCGTGAGACGCTGCTGGCGCGCGTGCAGCCTGGGATGGATATGTCCCTGCGGTGCGAGATGCTGCTGTACATGGCGAGCCGCGCGGAACTGGTTGAGCGGAGGATCCGGCCGGCGCTGAAGGCTGGGGAGATGGTGCTGGCGGACCGGTACGTGGCGAGCACGCTGGCATATCAGGGCGCGGCCGGCGGGCTGAGCGGGGCGGATATCTCGGCGGTGGCAAGGGTGGCGACACAGAACTTGCAGCCGGATCTGATCGTGGTGTTTGATCTCGATGAGGCCGCTGCGGCGATGCGGCTGAGCCCGCTGCTGGACCGGATGGAGGCCAAGGGCGCGGCGTTTCACAGGAAAGTGCGGCAGGGGTATCTGGAGCTGGCCAAGGGCGATCCGTCGCGGTACGCGGTGGTGGATGCCAGCAAAGACCCGGAGACGGTGTGGAAGAGTTTGTGCTCGACGATGTCGGAGCGGGCAGGGCACTTGGCGGTGAAGAGGTGAAGGCAGCCAGATCGAAGGCAGGTACACAGAGGACTCAGAGGTCTTAGTGAGTGCACAGAGAAGAAGACAAGACCAGAGGTGGTGATCAGCTGCTGTGGCGAATGAATCGCGGTTTACAGTCGTGCAAAGCGTCGCCCATTGGTATTCAGCCTTGATCGCGCCATCTCTGCGTCTTTCACTGCCTCTCTGCGAACTTTGCGTACCTGTCTTCATCAAGTCATGACCGCAGCACTGCTCATCCTCGCCGCGTATCTCGCCGGATCGATCCCGTTTGGATTCATCATCGCGCGGATGCGAGGGGTGGACATTCGCACGCACGGATCGGGGAATATCGGCGCGACGAATGTGGGGCGTGTGCTGGGGCGGAAGTGGGGGGGGATCTGCTTTGGGTTGGATGTGCTCAAGGGATTGTTGCCGACCTTGTTTGCAGGTTGGTGGCTGGGGCTGGTGCGGCTTGATGGCGGCACGATCGGCGCAGCCTCGACGGCGACACTGTTCATCTGGCTCGGCGCAATGGCGGCGACGGTCGTCGGGCATATGTTCCCGGTGTGGCTTGGCTTCAAAGGGGGCAAGGGCGTGGCTACGGGCTTTGGCGCGCTTTTGGGCGTGTGGCCCGTGCTGACGTTTGCGGGCTTTGGCGCGCTGCTCGTCTGGCTCATCAGCGTCCAAATCAGCCGGATGGTGGGCATTTCATCGGTGATCGCGGCGATCTGTCTGCCCGTGTTTGTGTTTGCGCACCCGTGGATCGCCTGGGTGGTAGGAGTCAGGGAGCAAACGCCGGTGTGGCCATTTGGCGTGGTTGCCTGTCTGCTCGCCGCCGTGGTGGTGATCAAGCACCGGGCGAACATCGCACGGACGCTCGCGGGAACGGAGTCGCGGATCGGGCGTCCCAAGGCAGAGGTGCCGCCGACTTCGCCGTCATAACCGTTAGAGTCGGCGTTCAGATGGCCGACTGCTGCCGGAGGGGTTCGCGAGTTCCGCGAGGCTTTGTATTCTCGGACACAAGCTGCGCAGGCTGCGCGCCTCGTGCGGGCGTTGAACCTCTCCCGGATTCATGGTGGCTTCATCGCCTTCCATCTCGAACCGATTCGAGAGGTGTTCCAGGCACCTTCGCGGCGGCATGCCATTCTGGCCGCCGGGAAGAAAGCCGGGTGGGAAGAGTAAGTGCTGGGAGCTTCATCATGGCCACGACGAAACTGAAGCTGCATCGAGAGAAGCCTGTCACGGGTGGCCGCGGCGAGGAGATTCCTGCGTCGTTTCGCTTCCCGGCGATTCCTCGGGGTCGGGGGGAACCCGGCCAGAGCCAGCGCGAAACGCTGGTTGCGGGGCGTATTGAGCTCGGCGACGAACCCACGCCGCGAAACGACCGAGAGCTTCGACCGCCACCGTTGAAGCTGACCAGCGATGACGGAACGGTGCACACGCCCGAACTGGTGAAGCAGATCGAGCAGACCCTGGAGGCGATGCAGGCCAGGGTGGATCGGCTGCGCAAGCAGGCGGATGAGCCGTACCGATTCCCGTTTGATCGGGATGACCACGACCACCGGCCGACGGCGGCGTAGGCCCGCGGCAACGAAAGGCAGTCAATCGGCGGGGACGCAGCGGCCCTTGGCCCAGCGGCGGAGTTCATCGACGCGCTCGCGCATCGTGACCGAGAGCGGGGGCGAGTTCCTCGCGGCTTCGACGACCATGTCCGTGGTGAGCGCATCCCCTTTCGCCGCCGCCTTATAGAGCGAAGCGATGATCGCCTGCTCGATCTCCGCGCCGGAATAGCCCTGCGTCGCGCCGACGATTCGCGTGACATCGAAGACCTTGGGATCTTGGCTGCGCTGCATCAGGTGGATGCGAATGATCTGGTCGCGTGCCTCCTCGCCAGGAAGATCGACAAAGAAGATCTCGTCAAAGCGCCCCTTGCGGAGGAGCTCGGGAGGCAGGGCCTCGATGTCGTTGGCTGTGGCGGCGAGAAAGACCGGGGCGCGGTGTTCTTGCATCCAGGTGAGGAGTGCGCCGAACATGCGGCGCGACAGGCCGCCATCGGTCGAGGTGCTGGCGGCGCCGGCAAACGCCTTCTCGATCTCGTCGATCCACAGGACGATCGGTGCCATGGCTTCGGCCTGGCGGAGGGCATCGCGCAGGCGACGCTCGGATTCGCCGATGTAGCGGTTGTAGAGCCCGCCGACATCCATGCGGAGGAGGGGGCGCTGCCAGGCGGTGGCGATGGCTTTGGCGCACAGGCTCTTGCCAGCGCCTTGCACTCCGAGCATCAACACGCCGCGGGGCGGGACCAAGCCCTTGGCCGCGGCGTCGGGCTCAAACGCCTGCTCGCGGTCGGCGAGCCACTGCTTAAGGCTCTTCATGCCGCCGATCGCGGAAAGGTCGACGGGGCTCTTGACATACTCAAGCAGGCCACCGGCGGTGACAGCCTGCCGCTTGAGCGAGAGGATGTTGTGCAGGTCGTTGCCGTCGAAGGTACGATCCTGGGCGATGGCATCGAGCACAACCTGTCGCGCCTGTCGCCGGGTGAGTCCGGCGAGGTTGCGCAGGAACGTCTCCAAGTCGCGCTTCGAGAGATTCACTCTGACAGGTTTGCCCCGGTGCGCCCACTGTAGCGTGGCCTTTACGATCTCGTGCAGCTCATCGCGAGTGGGGAAGGAAAGATCCAGTCGCGTGGCATCGGCGATGACAGCGGGTGGAAGATCGGAGCGGTGATCGATCAGGACGAGCGTTGCGCCGTGCCGCTGAAGCCGCGGGATGGTTTCCCGCAGCAGGCGGAGCGTGCGGTCGTCGGCCAGATGCGGTGCAAGATCGAGTGCGGCCAGAAGCGGTCCGCAGCTTCCACCCATCCCAGACGCGTTGTCCTTCGATTCGGCAATCTGCGCCAGACGTGCCAGCCCGATGACCGGGTTCTCGGTGGCAGATTCAACAGGGGCGTTTGAGAGGAGAGTGTCCGAGACGCCGCGGATGATCGACCACGACCATGCGCCGCGTCCCAGACGAATGGCGGCATCGCGCACGAGCTGGAGGGCATACTCCTCCTCGAAGGTCGGAATGAAGACGCACGGGTGCTGGGCGCGAATGAGTTCGCACAGCGCATCCAGATTGGAGGGTTGGGAAGAGTGCATTCAGACTTCGCGGGAGCCGGGGCGACGTGGGCGGAACCACGCGGAATGATAATGGTACCCCGAGTGCGACGCACGGACATTTCAGGCCGTGGCCAACGCATCCGCGAACCGACCCTGCCCTGTTGCCAAGCACGCGGAAGCGAGGGTCTGGACTGCATTGCCAGCCGAGCGAAGCGTTTCGGCTAGACGAAGCACGGAGGATCCCGCTTGCAAGCGAGGCGACGGTCGCGATCAACTCGGTTGGCTCGACAGGCTTGGCAAGGTGGGTCTGGTATCCTGCATTCAGGGCGCGGGTCCGATCATCGGAGCGGGCGAAGGCGGTGATCGCCGCGGCCGGCACCTTGATGCCCGCACTGCGGATGCGCTGCATGAGGGCGTAGCCGTCGCTGCCGGGCGTGCCAATGTCTGAGAGAATGACATGGGGGACTTCACACGCGAGGCAGTGCATCGCTGCTTCAGCGGATTCCGCTGCGGAGACCTTTGCTCCGCATTCTTCCAGCACGCGTTTGACGAGGCCGCGGGCATCGGGCTCATCATCTACCACAAGCACCGTCACGCCGGCAAGGCTGGGCAGGTCGCTGGCGGGTGTGCTGAGCGATGCAGCCCGGGGATGGATCCGCGAACCCCAATCGGTGTCATGCACCGCGGAAAGGGGCAGGTGGATCGTGAAGGTGGAGCCCTTGCCCTCGCCGTCGCTCGCGGCGCGGACGGTACTGCGGCCGCCCGCTCGAGCGGCTTCGATGACGGCGGCGATGTGCTCCCTCGCGGCCGGAGGCCAGACTTCGGCGAATGGCCGGCCCACGTGCAGGGAGATGTCGTCGAGCTCCATGAGCCTCAGACCATTGGGGTTCATGCTCATCAGGCGGCCCTCGACATCAAGGATCTTTACGCAGTCGGGGCTCTGGTCGATGATGCTTCGGCTGAAGGCCTCGCTGGCCCGGAGCGCGGCCTCGGCGTGGTCCGCTCGCTGATGTCGCGGAAGATCAGGACGCTGCCCAGTATCACACCATCACTTGAACGGATCGGGGCGGCGCTGTCATCGATCGGGCGTTCGGTGTCATCTTTGCTGATCAGGATCGTGTGATTGGCGAGGCCGACGATCAGGCCTTCGCGCAGGGCGCGGAGCGCGGGGTTCTCCACCGGCTCGCATGTTTGCTCGTTGACAATGTTGAAGACTTCGACGAGCGGGTATCCGAGCGCTTCGGCCAGTGTCCAGCCGGTGAGCGACTCGGCCACGGCGTTCATGAACGTGACGCGGCCGTCCGAATCCGTGCTGATGACCGCATCGCCGATGCTTGCCAGCGTGACGCGGAGCCACTCGAATGCAATCGGAGTTCATCCTCGGCGCGGCGGCGGGCTCTCAGGATGCTCTGGGTGCTTTGAAGGGCCGCGGATCGCAGCTTCTGTTCGTCGGGATCGTGGACGGACATCAGTCGCCTCCCAGGATCTGTGAGGCGAGCGCCGTGCCCAGCACGCGTGAACGGATCTTGGCGAACGCGACATCGCGGGTGGTTGAAGTATCGTCACAGAAGGGAAAAAAACCACAGTCATCGGTCGTGCCGAGTTGATCGAGCGGGATGTACTCCGCGGCCTCGAGCACACGGTCGCAAACCTCTTCGGGAGTTTCGATCCGGGGATCGATCGGGGCAATGACGCCGACGAAGACGCGCTGCCCGGGCTTCAGGTGGTCCCGCACCATCGGCAGGACGCGGGCGCGGTCCTTCTCCCCGGCGAGGGCGATCTAGAAGTTGCCGGCCATCAGCTCAAAAAGAGTGGGGAGGAGTTCGGAGTAGTCGACTTCCGCGCTGTGTGTGGAGTCGCGAACTCCGCCCGGGCAGATGGACTCCTATGCGGGTGCGTTCCGCCTTGCTGAATCGGGCAAGAGCAAGGTTGTTGAGATCGATGAAGCTGTGCAGCAGTTCGCCGGTTGGATCGATCTTCGCGGCCAGGCGACCCTCGGTGAAGTCGATCTGGACCGCGTGCGAGCCCTTGGCCAGGCAGCAGCGCACTTCTGTCTCGTGCTCCTTCAGCAGATCATCGAGAAGCTCATCGCGCGTGTAGCTGGGCAGCTCGGCGTCCGGATACATGAGGCTCAGCGCGGAGGGGAGATCACCGCCTGCTTGACGGGGACCCGGGCATAACGCTGCGCGACCGAGAGGTAACTGTCGGCATGCCGCTTGTAGCGGAACGGACCGCTGGTGAGCCGCGGCATGCGGTGGACATGCCCCGCAGCGAACGGAATCTTGAAGCCGTCGGAAGTGGTGTTCGGCAAACCGTGGACGCAGTATGTCTAGAAGTTGTGATACTTCCGCTGCTCGCCGTCGGTGATGACCGGCGACCCCGTCGTCTCGAAGCGCTCGATGGTGTCCCGGATGGCGTCCTCGTACAGCGAATCGAGCTTCGGGTCTGTGCCATCGAGGCGGGCGATGGCTTCGATCAGCGCCAAGGGGCGGGGGATACTGCCGATCGGTTCAGTGGGGATGGCGAGGCTCATGAACGCGCTTCCATTCGTGACTCAAACGGATTCCAGAGGGCCGACTGCGGGTTTGAGTGAAACAGCAGAGTATCACAAAGACCCCGAACTCCGAAGCACTGTCACGAGCAACGGGGGGGCGATCGGCGCGAAAGAGCCCACTCCCCGCAGGCACACAGTCGTTTCGAATGAACTAAATGCAGGAGACACGACGGAAGAAAGATAAGAAATCTTTCATTCCGCAACGCCGATCCAGCGTTCACCGCTCGTTGACACGGAGTACGACCACGGTGATATCGTCCGTCCTACCCGAGAGACCGCTGAACTGGCGAACGGCCGCGAGAATGTGATCCGTGATGCGAGCGGCGGAGGCGTTGGGCTCGCGCCCGAGCAGTTCGAGCAGGGCAAGCTTCAGGCGGGTGCCGCCAAACTTGTGTCCCTCGAAGTTCACAGCATCGTGCAGGCCATCTGTCCAAGAGACAATGACGTCTCGGGGATAAAGCTGGAACACGCCGAGGGGATACTCCTGCGTCGGATCGATCCCCAGGGCCATGCCGTCGGCGGTAAGCCTCTGGCAGTCGCGGTCGGTGGGGGGGCGATCGCGCGGGATGCGGATCAACAGCGGCCAGTCGTGCCCGGCGGCGCAATACGTGAGCCGGAGGGAGACAGGGTCTGCCACGCCGTACCAGAGCGTCACAAACTCGTTGTCGAGGGTGTCGCGCACGAGGGCGCGGTTGACGCGCTTGAGCACATCGCCGATGTGGTACACATCCTGCGCATGCGCACGGAGACTCGCGCGGACGCTCGACATGAGCAGAGCCGCAGGAACTCCTTTGCCGGCGACATCGCCTACAAGCACGCCGAGATGGCCGCCGAGTTCCAGGAAATCGTAGAAGTCGCCGCCAAGCTCAAATGACGGTGCGTAGTGCGCGGCGACATCGAACGGTGGGACATTCGGTGTTGTGCGGGGCAGCATCCGCCGCTGCACGCTCGCGGCCAGCCGCACCTGCCGCTTCATGGCTTCGTCTTGCTCGCGCAGCTTGCGGAGGCGGGCGGTGGTCACGGCCGCGGCGGCGTGCTCGGCGATGGCCTTGAGCAGTTCACCCTCGGCGGGTGTGAAGACACGGGCTCGGTGTGTATACAGGCGAATCAGACCGATCGGCATTCCCTGATCAAGCAACCCGGTGGTAATGAGGCTGACCAGTCCCTCTGCACGGATGCGATCGGTGGCTTCGATGCGGGGATCGTGGAGCAGGTCCTCAACGCAGATCACTTCGCCGCGGAGCGCGGCTTGGCGCAGAACCCCCTGGCGAGAAAGAGTCTCGGTGTCGTTGGTCCAGTCACGCGAAAGGCCACGTGCCGCGCGGATGGTGGGGACGTCGCGGCCTTCCTCGATCAGAGCGATGGATCCGGCATCGACGCTCAGCGTGTCAATGGCGAGGGCGAGCGCAGCATCGAGCAGGCGGTCAATGTCGGTGCCGGCTGGCCCGCTGCCCAAACCAGTCTGGCTTTCCGTCAGCAGAGCACTAAGCCGGTAGAGCGCATCGAGCTCCTTGATTCGCTGGCGAAGGGTCCATTGTGCTTCGCAGACATCGCAGACCGAGGAGGCCAGCAGCCCGAGCGACCGACGGATTGCGTCGGCCCGTGTGGGGTCGGCATCGCGCGGAACACACAGCACGATCGCGCCAAGGAGACCAGCGCGGATGCGCAGAGGCACCGGAGCGGGGTCGAAGCATTCAGCGGCGGTACGGGAAACCAGCTGGAATGCACGTTCTCGGCCTTCCACCTCGGTTACAATCGACCACGGGTGCCCTCCACCGCTGGCGGAGGCATCCTCCCTCCAGACCGGAATGATCACCTCTCCGCTCTGGTCGCGGAGCCAGATGGGGGCTCGGAGCAACTGAGCCAGTTCGTCGCAAAGGGCTGAAACCGAGCCATCGGTTAGGAAGCTGTCTCTTATACACATCTGACGCTGCCGACGAATAGAGAGGTGTAGATCTCGGTGGTCGCCGTATCATT
>ENA-ORBV01008457-ORBV01008457.1-microbial-mat-metagenome-genome-assembly--contig:-NODE-8457-length-17295-cov-5.367929_pt1 | contig 17295 bp, 13 predicted proteins | sample MGYA00237777_ERZ505514 | MGnify/ENA primary metagenome ERZ505514 (study PRJEB26160, sample SAMN06269048) | microbial mat metagenome | isolation source: Oligotrophic lake microbial mat | place...
AACAGAAAATGATGGAAATGCTCCTTGCCGTCCATGAGGTGTAACTGGCTACTGTAAGTCTGTAAATGCTAGCTATTGTACGTAAAACCTTTCCTTCACTTTATTCACTTTGTTCGTGTTAGGCAGATTTAAGGCCGCGAGTTAACCGTGCTTTGACGGATGCAATTGTGGCTGGCTGGTTGCCGGTCCGGCCAAACACAAACCTCGATCGTGCACAATCCGATGGGTAGGATTCATTAATTCTTTTGTAGTCTAAAGAAGCAAGATTGGTGTTTGTATCATACGAGTAGTACAAGCATAGGTACTATTCGATGATAGTATGGGCACGGTTGAGAGAATAACAAGTCGTGTCAACTTGTCGTTCCGACTGGATAGTGGCGCAGTCACAGTGAATACCAGAACGACAGTGGCGAAACACACAAGAAACAAAGCATGGTGACAGCCAAATTGATTTCACAAGACTGTCCTATAGTCAAGCTTGCCAGCTTGGCCACAAGAAATGGATGGTTCCTGCACAGCACAGTACCATCCAGAAGTTCACTTTTTAGCATTGCAGTTCAACATTTGCGCAATTGCCTTCACATCAGTGGCATGTGAGCATGTGTGTTTAGCAAACATGCAACACATGATGTTGCACGGTGTTGGTTTGTTAACAATTGTGTTTGTCTTCATTGTCATCATCAACTCAAACTGAAGATTGGTCGGCATCATTGAGAAAAGGTTTTGCTATTAAATTCCAACTTCTCATTCATCGCCCTCCTCAATGTTGCGAGACTGAACAAAGCCAAAAACTCATTGAGTCATTGAGCCAACTCATCCAATTGAGCTGTTGTTGTGAGATGTTCATTGGTGATGGATAGCCTGATTCACATGTTGTCAGTTCAACAAGGCATGAATGAGTCCCATGCAGGGTGAGTCCCAAACCAGATGGTGACGTTTGTGCCTCTGTGTTTGTCTCCTTGGTCTGCCGAGACACTGCTAGACATTCAGTCACATCAGCTTGATGCCCGAAACATGCAGCAAACAAATTGTTGACATTTCATACAACACAGATCATTGGTGAAGGGATCAGAGCAATGCAACAAAGAAGCAAGCGAGTTTGTTGTTTGTGGTGCATGGGAAGAAAAAACGTGTTGCAATTGTGATGCCAGTTGCCACTGCTAGGAACATTTTCTTTCATTCTGAATGACATTTGTCAACAACATTCGACATGCATTTCAGATCACAGAGGCTGTTGGTGAATGATTCATGGTGCAAAAAACAATTGATTGATTCGTCAAAATGTCTTTTTTTCCCTTGCATTCCACCTACTAGTAGCAAATTGCTTTGGTAGATGTTATTTTGTTATTGCTACTTACAAGCTAGATTAATTTTTTGCCATGCCATGCTGTTGTAAACCTACTACTAGTCACTGCTGTGTGGCCAGAAAGAAATGGGGGAAATCTGATAGCTTTGTTTTTAACCTGCATCCTAAACCATGATCTTGAAGTTGGGCTCGACCTTTATTTTTTCATCGGCCTTTGTGCGCCAGGCGAGCGGCTTTGTCTCGCCCAATTTTACTAAAGTACCCTGCTTCTTTTCTTCCTTTTGAGAGTACAGTAGTCTAGAAGAATCAATATATACCAATCCAGCAGACAAAAGCCCTCTAGTAGATCCTGTTGCTGCTACTGTAGGTTGCCAGTGAGCGATTATCCAATCCAAAAAACTACTGGTAGCTAGTAGTAGGTGTACTATCCTGGATAAAACTTTATTATTGAAACCACGCAACTCTTTTTCTTCTTCTTCTCTGATTTTCCCATCACCATGCCCTCGGAATTCCGACGACGACACCGTGGCGACAAAAGCAAGGCATCCTCCTCATCCTCAACATCATCTTCCGAGACACAAACGTATGCACGTCGAAAAAGTGCATGGATGATGCTCGTGGCACTGGTAGTCCTCTTTCAAAATTTCAAACCCAACACTCGTTGGCACCGTTCGTTGCGAGCCGACGACAACCATAGCAACAACAGCAGCAGCAACAGCCGAAATAATCCTTCCAACAAAACCAACCCTACAAGAGAAAGTCCCGCAGTATTGGAGCAAACCAATAAGGAAACTACCTTGCCCTCTTTGTGGCCCGGCATTCCGACACGAGCATGGAAGACGACGCCCATGAAATTGGTTCGGATTGGCACGGGGGGTCCCGTCGAAAAGGCCCGCGAATTTTTGTTGGACCATTTGGACGAATTTTTGGACCTTTACCAAAAGAGACCCCACCAGAGCAATACGTGTGGCATGCGACTCTCGCACTCGCTGGCCATTTGGACCATTGCCAAACGATTGCAGCCAACGACCATTATTGAATCGGGAATCAATGCGGGGCAATCCACGTACTTCTTTCGAAAGGCTTGTCCACAGGCCAAAATTATTTCGATCGATCCCTTGGAGACTCCCATTTGTCAACAGGCAGCACGGTGGATCGATACAACGAATAACGAATATATGACGGGGAAAAAATTTACCGATTTTGACGCCATAAATTGGCAAGAACGCATCGCGAACCAAGACATCGATCCCGCCACCACCTTGATATTGATGGACGATCATCAAGGATTTTTCAACCGCATGAAAACCTTTGTCCGCTACGGCTTTCGCCATTTGATCAATGACGACAATTACAAATGGAACGAAGGGGCTACTCGGCTCGACAAAGAAGGGTGGATGCCCAAACAAATGTTTTACCAGACGGCCTCGTCCAATGCAGAATGGCTCTTTTACAATTTACGGCATTACGCCGAGTTTCCTCCTCTCTTGTCGCCCCTACTTGTTTCCAAAAATGCCACCCACGCCAAAAAAGTCCAGGGTGGCTTTTTACATCCCACCGATGATTTGACCAGCATTGAAGAACCCTTGCTGCGGCCTGAACTCGACAGCAATGACCGCAAGGTTTTGGAACGCATCGCACTTGCTCTCAACCTGGATGCGACCATGGTCGATGCGGAATCCTATCAAGAGTTCATGGGATATTGCTTTATTTGCTATTTGGAATTGATTCCTTTGGCCCCCATGCTCCAATCGGCGTGGGGACTAGGATAAAAGAAAAATATATATAAGAAGCAGGAATTTAGAAAAAGGCTTTCATGGAATATGTAGTACTGTATTCTGTTTCAACCCTGCCGCCAGCGCTCGCCTTCACGCTTGGATCTTCTTGCTTGCGACCCGTCCATGGACTCGAATCCTCAAATCGACTTGGTCATATTGCAGACCGACAAGAAGAATGGTAATAGAGAAAAACATTAGAAGCAGGGATTTCCTCCAAGGAAGGTGTAGCCTCGGTTCCTTGTACTGTAATTGTGCCACTTTTCAGTTCAGTCGAGAGACTGTCTAGGACAGATCATTATTTTTGCTTCAAATAAGACAGACGAGATATAGGTGGTTCATGAATGCACCAATGTGTTGTTTGGCACCAAAGCTGTCGTCACATTGTGCTCGGTCAGGAATTTGGCCCAGTGCCTCTCACTGATCACACCACCTCCCAGGCATTCTTCCCCGTCATAAAACACCGCATATTGACCCGGAGCTAATCCGCCGTCCTTCTCGTCAAGCTCGACCATGCCCTCGACGCCAGAAGTGTCTGCGATGGTTAACGTTCCAGAGACAAGTCTTGGACCGTGTCTAATTTTCAAGGTAAATCGTCCACTGTTGCCAGCATCCATCGTGGCCGGGGGCGCCCCAGCTACCCATTGGATGTCTTCCACATGAAAGATCGACCTAGACTCGGTGAAGATAGCTTCATCATACTGATTGGAGCAGAAGACAATGTCACGGTCCGGGTCCTTGGCGACCACGTACCACGGTCCTCGTGAGGTGGCCAATGGGTACAAGACTTTTCCAATTCCTTTGCGTTGGCCGACAGTGTGATACCAAACGCCCCGATGTCTCCCCAAAATGTCGCCCGTGGCAGCATCCACGATGTCTCCCGGCCGTTCCCCCAGGTAGGCGCCCAAAAAGTCTTCAAACTTGATCTTGCCCAGGAAACACAAGCCTTGTGAATCGGCGCGCTGACGATTGGGCAGTTGAAATGCCTCGGCCAGTTCTCGCACTTGGGATTTTTCCAAATGACCAATGGGGAATAGAACGCGCTGGAGCTGCTCTTGCGTCAGTGCACAGAGAAAGTAGGATTGATCCTTGACGGGATCCGGTGCACGAAAGAGTCGAACTACTCTCTGCTCCCCCTCCTCATGTTCTGCCAAAAGGTCCGGTTCTCCTACTACCAATCGAGCATAATGCCCCGAGGCCACATGATCAAAGTCACGCTCGGCAATGGCCTTGTAAAAGCATCCAAATTTGATACGCGAATTGCAGAGAATGTCCGGATTGGGCGTTCTCCCTCGTTGGGCTTCGTGCAAGGCATAGGAAATGACCCGGTCCCGATATTCCTCCTGCAAACTCAAGGTCTCCAGTGGCACGCCCGCCTGATCGCACACTTGTTGACAAACCTGGTAGTCGTCTTCCCAGGGGCATTGGCCCAAATGGGCCAATTCGTCCTCCAACCAAATTTTGAGATAAAAGGCGGTCACATCATATCCCTGTTGTAGCAACAAGCGCAGAGCTACGGACGAATCGACGCCCCCCGATAAGAGCAAGGCCACCGTTCGTTTGGACGGGCCGGAGGAAGCGTCCCTTTTGGCAGCCGAGAGGGACACTGCTGTTGTCGTTGTGGATGCTTTGGTTGTCATGTCATTATGGATGGTTGTTGCATCTTTCTCTACCGATGGGATTGGTATAGGTGCGCCTTTTGTCTCGTCCACAAAGAGGCACGTTTCTGCTGTGGATGTTTGCTTGGTGCCGTCCTCCTCTGCTTCTTGGACAAGGTCGAGGAGAGACTGGATCTGTTGTTGGACGACCCGCATCATGCTGGCCAGTCCATCCATCCGTCCAGGACTGAGGGCCCGTCGAATTCCAAATTGTTCCGCCAGTACGCCTGGGTCCACCGCTAAAATGTCCTCGATCGTATGGCCATTGGTATTATCATGGACAGTTGTACTAGTCGTTTGATTGGAGGACAAGGCCGTCACCACCAGTGCCAGCAAGCCCCGACTGACCAAGGCATCCGCCGACCCTTCCAATTGAATGTTCGATATGGGTGAATTTTTTTGGGGTTGTTGTGGATGTTTGGAGTGTCGCAAGATGGTCCGAATGTAAACATTGGACATGCAATTGGGAATCTTGTCCAAGGATGACTTGAAAATGATCCAGTCCGCATCTTCTTCCCTGGAGCATACGTTTGTGGTGTCGTCTTTTATAAGTTGCGATGGCGGTAGTGTTCGTTGTTGTTGTGGAAAGGCGGCACCTTTTTGCGCCAACCATCTTTGGATTTCGGGGACGCTGCAATCTCGAAATTCCTCGTTCCTTTTGGCAAAGGCATCCGAGAGTGCTGCCATAGTACTAGTCGTAATGGAGCCTCCTACATGTATTCGAGTTTCTGGAAGGGATGGAACAAAGGCCTCGGCTGCCAAACATAGTAAAGGCCACAAGGCCGTGCAGCGAACCAAAGAATTCATTGTCATCTCTGTCGGCTCAGCTCTGCTCAAGGGCTTCTTCAATGTTTCACTAATTCCATCCAAATTCTACACAAGTAGCAAAATTCGTTCTGGAGGAAGAATCAATCCAGGAAGCAATATCATAAAGCACCGTACTGTAGAATATACTGCTAGAATACCGTGTGTAGCAGGTCCAAAGTGTCTGTGCGGCAAACCCCGTTGTTCCTCCCTCGTCGCCTGTGACTGCCTTGTTCAGATCGCGATATCTAGCTAGATACTCAAAAGCAAGAATAAAGTATATAGCCAAGAGACATTACTGGAGCGGACTGGTTGCACCGATAATTGTAGTACTGTATGGACAGTGATATTACTGACACGCTACTCTAGCTAGCTCTAGTAGTAGTAGTATGTTAGAGTCCCATTACGAAATTGACGAGTTGTGCCCATAGATGTCGTCACTTGATTGGAAATTTCATTCACCGGAATGAATGGTTCGGACGTGTTGTGCCTTGCACATGGTTATTTCACACACGATAGTTCCGGCCAAGGCAGTGAACCTGCCAACGTACTTTACTTTACCACTATGGAGTCATCAGAGATTTACAATGGTACAGTACGCAGGATCATTGATATATTCACACAAACAGCAGTAGTACTCTTTTTGCCTCCACCATTAAGTATTGATAATGACCAGCATATTTTCGAACCGTTACGTATTGTACAGTCTGGGGATACTCGTATGTTTCAGAAATTTCTCTCACAAGATCCATGAGAAAATACAGTGTAATGGCCTTCCCACCGCCTGGAATTCCCAAGAAACTCGAAACAAACTACAAACCAGTAAACTATAAACTAGTATAACTTACATCATTGATTCATAACTGCTGGTGCTGTCAATCTGACTCTTTCTTGTGTTGGTAGCACATATATTATGTTTCCTTGTGAAGCTCACCCCCCATCATCATAAACTCTCTCCGTTGCTTCCTTTTGAAGACTGTTTGTCCCTGCTACACGACAGAGTTCGAGGCGATTTGCACTGTCCCGCCGAGGCAGCGACGCGTCCAACTATATCACTCTATACGTTCATGATCCATCGCCAGTACTGGGCATGGGGAAAATGGGTTATCTTGGTAGTGGTGGTGGTGGTCATCTTTGGTGGTGGTGGTGGTGGTGTTTGGAATCATGATGGTAAGAATGATAAAAGTACAACAACAACAACAGTCCAGGCATGGTTACCTCCCTATCCCCATAAAAATGCCCGACATTCTACATGGGAATCCGTCCAGGACATGCGACGGCGTTTGGAGTTATCCTATGACTACACGCCGGCGGTCATTCATCCCGAAATGTGTCGGTACTTGACCGAGGAGGAGTGTCACTATGCCGATGCCAGCATGGCCAAACAACAAGAAAAAACGCACTTGTATCCACAACTTCAAACGAAACAAGTGGGTTTGAATGTCAATCCCAAAACAGGCACGATAAAGGCCTTGGTTTTGATGGTACGCTTCAAAGATCATGTCAGTCGGGATATGATTCCCAAATCGGCCGTGGACGATTTTTGGCTCAATCGAGTCCCCCAATGGATGAAGGTCAATTCGCAAGGACTCTACAATTTACAAGCCACGGTCATTGATTGGACGACCACGGACAATACCGAAAAATATTATAGTTTTGACAAGCAAGGGATTGTCCCGGAAGGACAACAAATGGCCTGGCCCATTTTGGATAATTTGGATGCACGTCCTGATTGGTAAGTATGTGCTTTCTGCATGTCGGCCCTTCCATTGTAGTTTTTACGATGATCCTATTCATATGTGTTACTTACGAGAGTGCGCGTGGATCCAAACCTCATCTCATCTCACATATTCTTTGTTGTGGAATGAAATACCATCTTGTGGGGTTGCAGGGATTGGAGTCAATATGATTCGGATGGCGATGGACGGATCGATTCGTTGGTGTTGATTCATTCTGGTACGTACTGTACTGTACGTGACAGGGATGGGCATGGGCATGGCACTTGCTTGGCCAAAACCTTCGTCTTTCCTTTCCTGTCTAACTGTAAATTTAAATTCCTACTTACTAGGGTATGGAGCCGAAACGACAAGCGAGGACTGCTTTGGAACTCCCTACGAAGATCGGATTTGGGCCCACGGTACGTGCCTCCTCTCCTTTTGCAAAGAACAATCTACATGTCGGTTGTTACCTCGATGTCTTGACACTCACTGCACTGAACCTACACTGCATGATTTGTTTTTGCATAGCCTTTTCGGGCGTCAAAGAACCATGGGAATCCAAAGATGGCTCCATTCGAGCCGGTGGATATACGGTGGCGTCTGCCTTCGCAAATGATTGTGGAACGGAACCCGGCAAGCTTGGGCTTACGGTCCACGAATACATGCACACTCTAGGGCTCGTGGATTTATATGACGGAGTGGATCCCTTGGCAGCTCATGGAGTCGGGGCCTTTGATATCATGTCGTACCCGTATGGTCCATTGGACAATGAAGACAATCCGGGACACCTTTCCGCGTACAGCAAAATGCTTGCCGCTTGGTTGACGCCCATCGAAATCACCCAGGATGGAATTTATTCCGCATCCACCGACGATGCCAAAAGAATAATCCTCGGCGGTTACGGACCCTATCCAGAGTATCTTCTACTGGAGCGCCGCAAACCAGTGGATTTTGACATTGATCTCTGGGCAGATGGACTGGTCATCTATCATGTGGACGAAGCTGCTCAACTTCAAGAGAATGTAGGGTATTTTGGTCAGCCTGAATGGCCCGAAAATGGTAGGCACTGTATTACACCTCCTCTGGATTTCTATTACCGCCAGATCTGTTTTCTTTTCTTTGTGCTCCACCGTCGCCTCAATTTTCTGTTTTTATTCATGCGCCTATTGCCAGGGAATCACTATCGAGTAGCGGTAGTTCAAAAAGACGGCAACTATGAGATTGAACAGGGAGTAAACCAAGGAGATCCTGGTGACTTTTGGCTCCCAGGTGATATTTTGGGCCCAGGAATGGGAGGCACCGTTTTTCCAAACACGGACTCTTACCAAGCCGGGTTTATCACTGAGACAGGTATCACGATAGAAGTACTGACGTTGTCGGATACTGATTTGACGTTTAGAGTTACCGGGCTTGCTCCTCCGGAAGAGGGGGTCCCAACTATTGCGCCAACTACCAGCCCGACAAGCACACCTACAGCTATCACAACAGAAACCCTTGTCACTAGTGATCCAACAGCAGCCCCAACAGCAACACCCACTATGCTTGATTCTGCCAGCCCCACAACTCTCCCATCTGGAATGCCCTCTGCACTCACAGTTGCTCCCACAGCAGCTCCTACTGCTTTGGCTTCTGCCAGCCCCACAACTCTCCCATCTGGAATGCCCTCTGCACTCACAGTTGCTCCCACAGCAGCTCCTACTGGTTTGGCTTCTGCCAGCCCCACAACTCCCCCATCTGGAATGCCCTCTGCAGTTACGGTTGCTCCCACAGCAGCTCCTACTGGCTTTGCTTCAACCAGCCCCACAATTACCCCATCTGGAATGCCCTCTGCACTTACAGTTGCTCCCACAGCAACTCCTACTGGTTTGGCTTCTGCCAGCCCCACAACTCTCCCATCTGGAATGCCTACTGCACTCACAGTTGCTCCCACAGCAACTCCTACTGGCTTGGCTTCTACCAGCCCCACAGCTCCCCCATCTGGAATGCCTTCTGCACTCACAGCTGCTCCATCTTCAGCTCCATCTGGTCTGGCTTCTACCAGCCCCACCCCCCTCTCATCTGGAATGCCCTCTGCACTCACAGCTGCTCCATCTTCAGCTCCATCTGGTCTGGCTTCCACCAACCCAACCTCTACACTTTCTGATTTGCCAACTGCACTCACAGTTGCACCATCATCACCTCCTACTGTCTTTGCTTCCAACAGCCCCACCCCCCTCTCATCTGGAATGCCTAGTGCACTCACAGTTGCTCCATCATCAGTTCCTACAGTCCTTGCTTCCACCAGCCCCACCACTCCTGCAACTGGAGCTCCCAGCAGTGTCCCCTCGGAAACAAGCTCCTTTCATCCGAGCCAAATTCCGTCGATAGCCGCCACGGGAAGACCCTCCGCTTCGTCAAGTGCCTTGCCGTCAATGGTGCCATCCATTAGCCCCACGCGGATACCGACTGTGGCTCCTACTTTTTCACCGACTGCCAGAGCTACATTACCGTACTTATCCTTTTTTGATAACTTTATACAACCAACTCTCGCCCCAACCATCTCTACAGCCCCAACGAATATACCCTCACAATCACCGACTGGTATCCCCACTGTGCAGTTTTTGTCCCAGTTTGACGGATTCCATCCGCCGACCCAGGTCCCAGTAACGCCTGCACCACCCTCGTATTTAGATGAATTCGAAAGCTACCAACCACCAGAACCAAGCATGACCACGGGCACTGGAGTCACTCCGCCATCCCAGGCTCCAGTAACGCCTGCATCACCCTCGTATTTAGATGAATTCGAAGGCTACCAAGCACGAGTGCCAAGCATGATGACGAATACATCTTCTTCTTCTTCTTACCTGTCGTCATTCAATTCGTCGGTGGAAATGGCGTCTCAAAGTCAGGCGAATAAGAATATGCCTCCCTACGACACTACTTTCACGTCCCCCTCGGCTCTCAATAAAGCAGGGCCCAACTCCGTCGAAGACCTCAATACTATTGAGACTTCCATTAACGATGTCAACCAGAAAGGCAACATGAGGGGGGTTTCTACTAACCAGAACAACCCACAGGATCCTTCTCCCAAGCACCAACCGAAAAATGGCAGATTTCGCAAAGGCGCTTCCTCCGATTCGGATGCGAGCTCCGAAACAAGCAGCAAAGTACAGAAAGATGAGCGTTACAGCAGCGGTGGCCCTGAAAAAGAATCCTGGCTTCATGGATCGCTGTCGTGGCTTTTTTGGATGGTAGGAGCCTTGGCAGTCCTCATCGTTCCGGTGGTATTCTTTTCGCTCTCCATGAAATTATATGCCCTGCTTCGACCCCCATCCTCATCCGCTCTAACATCCTCGCTGATCTACCGATAGCTAAGTGGCTACGATAGAATTCGAAGGACCAGGCCTTGCTAAACTATTTTAACCAATGCCCAAACGCTCTAGCTATATTTTGCGTATTCTATGACGTAGTGGCAGAGAGTTCTTTTCTTTTCAGGTGCACCTCATAGGCATCGTGCCTTCTTGACGCCAAAACGAATACTCTTCCTATTGTACGATACAGTACGGCACATTGACTCTTCGACTGCCGTTTGTTAACTTTCCAGTTGGGTAGCAGGAGCCCAAAACTGTAGTCGTCGTGTCGTCTGCCCAATCCAATATCCTTTGCGGCAAGGCAAACTCTTGGCGCTGGAATAGCTGCGACTATAACGCCATGATAAAATATGATTTCCAATGAATCTGGTAACTCTAGAAAGTTGAATCTTCCGTTTAGAGTCTGGTTATCTAATACAACACCAGCGCACAAAGTATCTATTCCTATTGATTCTGCACCACTGTTTGGATCTGTTTTGATTCATTTTATTCGCCATTGATTCAATTGTGTTTCGTTGTCTTTTTCGTCCCTTCTTGCGAAAGATGTAGGAATCGTAGCTCGGCCGGCGCCACAAGACTTGACTTGCAAAGGCTCACAAAAAATGGAATTTTTCTCGGATTTTTGTCCACCTCAAGGGATCCAAACCAATGCATCAATGAACCATCCAGTAGATAGATATACTGCTGTAGAACACTGAGACTATATACTATAGTAAGTTCGCAAAGCTCCATTCCAATTTCTGCAAGAGATTTCTGTTTCTATCGGTAAAAATACACGACAATACATTTTAACGATTCAATCCATGGCTCCATGATGATGGCAACGATAGCCAGCACCAGAAGGAGAACCAGAAAACGACGAGGGTTGGATATCGGTATACAATTTCTTCTTTTGGGCGCATTCTTCTCCATCGGTGCGAGAGCATGGGCTCCACCACTGCATCCGGAAACCTTTGAAACCGTCCATCAAATGAGACGCCGACTTGGGATACACTACAATTATACCCCCACCACCATTCATCCCGAAATGTGCCGATACTTGACCGAAGAAGAATGCCAAGATTCGGACGTTTCCATGAAGGAACATATAGCCTCTCAAAAGGCCCTTCAAAAGAAACTGCGCTCCTTACAAAAGAGGCAGGGACAAGCTCAAAACAGTCCCCGCATTGGCAATATCAAGGTGCGTTGTGTTCGGTTCGTTGACAAAACAAGACAGAGCCTGTGATGGACACTCTCCTAACCATGTTTGTTCGTTCCGAATATATTCGTTTTTTTGTCTTCCAAACAGGTACTTGTGTTAATGGTTCGATTCACGGATCATTTAGATAGAGAACTCATCCCAAAGTCAGAAGTGGAGTTGTTTTGGAATACGACGGTACCAAAATGGATGATGGTCAACTCACAAGGTCAGCCTGGTTGGTGTATACGCATTCGCATCGCTTTCTTCATGTGATTTTCCAATAACACAAATTCGAATCGCTAGTTTATGGAGAATCATGAATATTTGTTGGCTAACTCTTTCTCTCGCTATTTCTTTCCAATATATACTGTGCAGGTCGGTACAGCATCGAACCAACGGTGATTGACTGGCAAACCACAGATAATACTGAGCTTCATTATTCCTTTGGTATGCGAGGCATTGTTCGTGAATTGCAACAAGCCATGTGGCCCATATTAGATAACCTTGACCAGCGACCCGATTGGGATTGGACTCCCTTTGATGGCGATGGGAATGGGCAATTGGACAGTGTGGTCATGATTCATTCGGGGTACGTAATTATTTTGTTCTTTGCATTCCTCTTCCATCGTTGGTTGTATCCGTCTATACGATGCTAATGATCCTCTTCCACGGACCAATGCATCCTCTAAACATATATATGTATGCAGCTATGGTGCTCAAACGGTAACGACAGATTGCTTTGGCCGAGCCTACGAAGACAGAATATGGGCCCATGCCTTTAGCAGGTCGGTAAACTCATGGGTATCCGCGGATGAAAGTATGAAACTCAATGGTTATACCGTGAACAGTGCCTTTGATTGGGACTGTGGCACCGTCCCTGGAAAGATGGGCCTCACCGTGCACGAATATATGGTAAGCAAATCACGACGAATCGTCTTTTGCTGGTCGCATTTTTCTTCCTTTTACTTTCAAGCACTTACGCAGATCCCCACGAACGACGCATTTATTGCTCGTAGCACACAATGGGCGCTGAGGATTTATATGATGGAGTAGATCCTTTGACTGCATCAGGAATAGGAGGATTTGATATCATGTCTGACCCCTACGGACAAAAAGGTAAGAGCGTGCGAAGGTGGAGTCGATTTCCTTGTGCCCACTTGAATCACCGTTAACAAGGAATACTGCCCGATGTGTCTTGTATATTCCAGGCAATGCTGACTTCCCTGGTCATCTCAGCCCTTGGCACAAAGTTTTGGTAGAGTGGATGGAGACAAAACCCCTCACCAGCTCTGGTATCTATACCTTGAAAGCTGCTGAACTATCTGAAGAAGCATACAGGATAGATCTTACTAGTGAAGGACCATTTGCTGAGTACTTACTGATTGAAAATAGACAGCCACTGGAGTTTGACATTGACATTTGGGCTGCAGGACTTGTCATCTACCATGTTGATGATGCTGCTGACCTTCAAAAGGCTCTTGGCTACCCAGGCCAACCAGGATGGCCTGAGAATGGTAAATGAAGTAATTTTTGATACTCAAGTTTTTGAAATTTGGATGTCTTCTCACCATGTTGGAATTCTCGACTCTGGACAAAAACAGGAAACCATTATCAGGTTGCTATTCTCCCAAAGGATGGTTTATATGAGCTAGAGCAAGGACTTAACAACGGAGATGCAGGAGATATGTGGTTACCAGGGGATGTCCTTGGCCCTGGAATGGGTGGAACTGTTTATCCAAATACAGATAGGTACCAGGGAGGTACCATTGTTGAAACTGGGCTCTGGTTGAAAGTTTTGTCCCAAGAGGGAACTGATATCACCTTCCAGGTTGGCGGGTTCGATGGCGAACCGGTGCCGGAAAGTGGCACTCTCACACCGGAAACTACAACCACCACAGATTCGCCGACAGCCGCCACCACAACACTAGCACCAACGCTAGCAACCGTAACATCTAGCCCTACACAAGCAATGACGGCGGCAACAGCGAGTCCTACAACAATGGCAACTGTGGCTACTTCAGCTCCTACAATAATGGCAACTGTGGCTACTTCAGCTCCCACGGTAGGGCAAACAACGACTGAGCCGACGGTTTCTGTTCCAGTGACTTCTTTGCCCACCTCGATGGGCACTACAATGCTGCCAGCTTCTACAGTAGCTCCAACTGTGGCGCAGCAGCAGGGCCTACCAACAGCTCCAACGGTGTCCTATCTGGACCAGTTCTCTCCGTTTTCCCAAACTCCCAGGCCCTACTTATCAAACTTTGAGAGCTCTTCAAAGGCACCCGAAACTTCACAAGGATCTTTCTTGTCGTCATTTGAAAGCGCCCAAACTCTGAGAGGGTCGCCTACCGAGGAGAAAGGTTTCATTTCTATGGCATTTCATGCCCTCACCGGCACGGCTGAGACATTTCCAACTCGACAAAGCAACCAGGTCGGACACACAAGTCATTTTCGCAACCGGACAGGTGGAGTCACAAGCTCCGGCATGGCAGAGGGCACACCCAACAGCGACGAGGCAAGTCTTGGAGACTTGCCTGGATGGTCAAAAGTGGCGTCCCGTGCCGTCCCGCGAGCAACAACTCTACCATGCCTTGCTGCCTCCATTGTGGTGATAGCAGCCTCATTTATTTGAAATCGCATGAAGCACACAGTAGGTGGAAAACTTCTACACCGACCAGTGCAAATATTAAATTTTGAATTGGCGGCTAAATACTACTACAATGCTATATGCACTCGAATAGAAAAACATTTCTCTAGTTAAAGGATTTAAATCAAGCCTACGAACGGCATGTGTTGCCGTCGAGGAGCAACTCGAGAGACTAGCGCGCAGACAAATCTTCAATTGCGAAAATAATGTGTGTTTCGGCGCGGAAGGGCGCAGCTTCGACAGCGGCTCATCGACCGCACTGCCTGCCTGTCTGCGTTTGACACATGCGGGTCCTTTGGTCGGAGGCCTACGTCGTAGAGCTTTTTCCTGGTAGGGTTTTGGATAATCGTCATCCTCGTTGAAGAGTTTAAATTAAAAGTAGGATGGCGAAGAAAGCATTACCCAGCAGTCGTGCTACTTGGCCTGATGAGGCAGCGGACCCAGACTTATCGGCAAACAATGCATCCTCAACACTTGATTGAGGATTCGCATCTTCCACGTCACCTAATGCATCCGAGATGAAGCCGTGGTGGCCCTCCTCTCCTTTATCATCTTCCAATATTGGTCGACCCTCCGCATCTAGTGGAGGTGACATCTGGACGCCTTGAGCACTTGCAAATTGATCCAAGAAGGAAGTCGGCTTTCCCTCTGGGGGACTTGCATATTGATCCAAGAAGGAAGTGGGCTGTTCCTCTGGGGGGTTTCTGGGTGAGGCTGTAGGGCGCCCCAAGTACGGCTGAAAAGATCCCAGAAAGCCGCCTTTTGGAGTCGGTAACATCGTCGGACCTCGAGTTACGACAAATCTTTCTCCAAATGGAACAGGACCAGAAGCGACAGTCGGGTCGGCTGTTGATAGTGGTTGAGTTGCTTGTGCGGAGGGAGCCAGTGTAGGGGTTGCCGTCGCAATTGTTGCGGTTGGGTTTGTAGTGGTGGAAGCAGTTGTTGGGGATAACGTAGGGGCGGACATTATCGTAGGTACGTCCGTTTGTATCGCTGTGGTAGTTGGCATCTGTGTTGGAGGGGTTGTTCCCGGTGTAGGAGCTTGTGTCTCGCTGACTGCCGCAACAGAAGGCGCTTGCGTTGGAGGTGCAGTGGCCGTTCCTTCTGTTGGAGACGCTGTGGGTGCCACTGTGGCTTTGGTTGGGGCTGCTGTGACTATGGTCGTAGTTGCTGTGGGTGCTGTTGTGGCTTTGGTTGGGGCCGCCGTTCCTTTGGTTGGAGATGTTGTGGGTGCTGTTGTGGTTTTCGTTGGGGCTGCTGTGGCTTTGGTTGGGGCTGCTGTGGGTGCTTTTGTGGTTGCGGCTGCTGTGGGCTTTGCTGTGGGCTTTGCTGTGGGCGCTTTTGTGGGTGCTTTTGTGGTTGCGGCTGCTGTGGGCGCTGCTGTAGGCGCTTTTGTGGTGGCCTCTGGCACAGGAGCAGGATTATCACCAATTCCTCCAACCTCAAAGGTTATATCTGTGCCATCCTGTGATAGGACTTTAAGCCATATACCGGTTTCCTGAATCAGCCCACCTGAATACAAGTCTGTGTTGGGGTACACTGTGCCACCATTTCCAGGACCCAGCATGTCACCTGGTTGCCACATATCCCCTGCATCGCCTACGTTGATGCCCTGTTCCAATTCATAAAGTCCATCCTTTGGAAGCAATGCCACCATGTAGTGATTGCCTGTTTTTTCAAATGGATTGAGTAAGTCGAGATATACATGTATGATGAAAGATATATTTGATGTAGAAATACCCCTTCTTGGCACTCACCATTTTCAGGCCAACCATCTTGGCCTGGAAAGCCAAGATTCATTTGCTCATCTGCTGCTGTGTCAACATGATATATCACAAGCCCAGGTGCCCAAATGTTGATATCAAATTCCAGAGGTTGCCTATTTTCAATCAAGAGATATTCGCTGACGACACCAAAGTCAGCCAGAGTTATTCTGTAAGCCTCGTCAGATATCTCCGCTGCCTTTAGCGTGTATTCCCCATTCGCAGTGATTTCCTTTGGCTCCGCCCATTCTGCCAAGACTTTGCTGTAGATGGAAAGATGTCCAGGAATATCTGCATCGCCATTCTGCAGCCGCAAGTGTTCGTGGGAACGAAGATGGCCGTGAGCTCCTGCTGAAGGCAACCCTTTCCGTCGCTACCACGTAAACATTCTACAAGCTTACCTGACCGTATGGATCCGCCATAATGTCAAACGCCCCAATCCCTGATGCTGCCAACGGGTCCACTCCATCATACAAATCAACGAGGCCCATCTATTTATTATTGTTCATAGGATTGTTAGTGTAAACTGTAATGGAAACTTGGCATAATCAGAAATACGCAGTCCGACAGGCATCTCCGTACGTACCGTGTGCATATATTCGTGAACTAAAGGGTACGTGACAGAAGATTCAATTGTTGTTTTGGTGAGTCGACCGACGCTTTCATCAACGGCCCAATCAATCTAGTAGCCAGCCAACAACGTACCTGTAAGCCCAATCTTTCCTGGGACCTCGTCGCAATCTGTTAAAGAGATAAAGTAACTTGAGTTTTAGAAAACGAGATGCGTCCCTTTATTTCTTCCCCGAGATCGAGCGTTGTCACAATTGTTTCAAAGTTACTGTACTTCTTACCCCAATCAAATGCCGAGGCAATCGTATATCCATTCAGCTTATACTTGCCGTCCTTGGAGGTCCATGTTTCCTGTGAAGAGGAAGAAAAGGCGTGTGCCCATATACGATCATTGTAGTCGGCTCCAAAGCAATCGGTCGTGACGGTTTCCGCTCCATATCCCGAATGAATAATGACTGTCTCTTATACACATCTGACGCTGCCGACGAATAGAGAGGTGTAGATCTCGGTGGTCGCCGTATCAT
>ENA-ORBV01008458-ORBV01008458.1-microbial-mat-metagenome-genome-assembly--contig:-NODE-8458-length-17292-cov-6.902527_pt1 | contig 17292 bp, 10 predicted proteins | sample MGYA00237777_ERZ505514 | MGnify/ENA primary metagenome ERZ505514 (study PRJEB26160, sample SAMN06269048) | microbial mat metagenome | isolation source: Oligotrophic lake microbial mat | place...
GAGTTTCAATTAACCCTAACCTTCAGGTGTATATTTTAACTTGGTTTTAAGATACCTTTTTTCAGTCTTGCATGAAGATTCCACCAAGATTCGGTAGCTACTACCTAGCTAGCAGCAGTTGAAGTGGGCACGTAGCTAGTTGCTAGCTGCCATTTAGTGCCACTAGCTAGCTAGCTAGCTAGCTACGGTAGTAGATGCAGCACCGCACTGAGTGCACGATGTCAACGGAAGTGCGCACTTCAACTGCTGCTAGCTACTAGGTAGTAGCCAGCAGCCAGTAGCCAGTAGCCAGTAGCCAGCAGCTAGTAGCTAGTAGCTAGTAGCTAGCCAGCTAGTGGCTACTAGCTAGCTAGCTGCACCAGTCAGTTGTGAATTGCAGTTTTCTGGACACAAAAAAAATTTGGACGAAAAATCTCAACGCCTTGGCCGAGGCGTAGGAAAACAAAAAGAACGCCTTGGGTGAAAAAATTCCCCACCATGACGAAACGAATTTGTGGTGTGAGTTGAGAACCAGATGAGCATTCCGAACGGGAAAAAGAGGTGGACGTTTCTTTTTTTGACAATTCTGCCAAGACAGTCGATGACAAATCCTTCAACCAACACAGTCGATGACAGCATCAATTCCCTAAGTTTTGCGTTGCAGCAGGGCTCCAGGACCGTGCCGTGCCTGTGCAATGTGTGTGTGCGGAGGCGTCGTCGTCCGTTGCGAGCACTGATGTTCCGGCAGTGCTTTCAATAGACGCGTCTTCACATTGCTACATTGCATGGTGTCCGGCATGTCAGTTGGGAAAGCACCGCTGATTCTAACACACCATTCGGGGAACATGAAGTGCTGCAGAATGTGTCTGGTCGACGAATTGTGAACCGACTGCGGAAAATGGAGGCAATGGCCACTCCTCCGGAACGTTTGCTTGTCCGCTGTGGCAGCAAAAAGGAGTGGCTATCTCTGTTCGCCGACATGGGGAAACTGTCAATTGGATCCATCCTTCCTCTTCCCCGTGCGTGTTTGTTTTGATGTGAATGCAACTGAATTGTCAAATTGTTGTTGTGCTAACACTTGATCCTCTTTGTCTCTCTTTTTGCAGACAGCATGTCATTCATTGCAGATCTTTGTGATTTTGCATGCGGTTGTTGGTGACATGGCAACGTCATCTTCTTTCTCTTTGTTGCCAACTTTTTCAGTCATGAACTGGTTTCTGTTTGCATGCAAACCGACATGCAATTCTAGTTTTAAATTTCCCTCTTTCTGCACACAAATTAGCCACTTGACTTTTGCACTGCGGGCATGTGCCTTTCACTGTGTTTTTCATCTTGAGTTTCTGCCATTGTTTTTGTTGCCAAACTCTGAATTGCCTGAAAGCAACTTTGTGATGGGGCTTGTGTTTTCTTAGGATTGTTTGTTGCTGTCACTTTCGGCAGCGCAATTTGCTCTTCAGTTGTGTTGCATTGTGCAACAAAAGATCCAATTGGTTGTCCTTCCTTTCAAATCCACAAATGATTTGCATTCGTCAATTTTTGTTTTCAACTGGAATTGACAACCCCAGTTGCTGCTGCTTTTGGTCAAATGATTCATTCTTGCATTGAGAGTTGCACTGGAAGCAATTGCCTGATTGTCTTCAGATTTGTTCATTTGCAGCTAGAGTTTGGCATCCATCTGAATCCCAGAAGAACATTTCCAACAAACCTCCATCAAACAGCATCAGCGTGATGACAACATCTCATTGATTCATTGTCAAAAAGATTGAGGACAAACATTTGGTCCCTTCAACAAATTGGCTGGTTGGTCAGCCAGTTGGTTAGCCAGCAAGGCAGCTGTTTTTTCAGTCAAACAGTCAGTCAGTTGACAAGTCAGCTCAGTTGGACAGTTGCTGGAAACAGCAGTGGCAAGGGCAAGGCACAAAAAGCCCTTTTTCAATTCCTTCTGGAAAGAGGCACTTGTCAGCTGCTTGTCAGTGGGGCAATCCAACTCAGACAAACATCAGCATGGAAATGATTTTTCAAGTGCAATGAACAGTCATTGCATCGTCTTTGACAGAACTTGCATCAACCAATGCATGGCTTCAATGATCGAAACAATTGTGTTCAGTTGCCCATTCAGAGTCATCAATGAGTTGAATGCCAATCACAGATTGCACACAACCAACCAAGGGCAGTGCAGTCCGGGTCCTGCAACTTTGAACTTCAAAGTCAGGCAAGCTCCTGCCAGGGAAAACATTCCATCCACAAGTGACAAATTGACAAAACAATGATGCTTCTTGCTCCATGCATTTTCCATTGTTTTGTCTGGAGCAGATGCGCGTGCTCCACACAGGGAACATTCCAAAAACAATGCAGCCACATTTCATGTCATTTCTGTGCTGCCACCAACAGAAATGAAGTGCTTCCACCCCTCTCAAAGACAATTGATTGCAAACAACATTTTCAACAATGACAACCAAAACATCAGGAGCAGCAATTTGGTTCAGTTGCCAACAGAAAGAAAAAGTTGGTCAGGGACACCACCACTGATGACAGGCTGTCATTGATTGAAGGACAAAAAACAAACCAACAATGCCATGGCAGTCAGCTCTGGCTCACTTGATTCTTGCTTCAACTTGAAGCGTTGTCACTTTGTGGATTGTCTCTGAAAGAATTGGACTCAGACAATTCAATAAAAATGTGATTTTTTGCCACAAAAGGTTGAAGCAATCTGTGTCACACCCTGCACCTTTGACATTTGCATCAGTTGCAATGATGACAAAAATTTCAAACTGACAAGGAGAAAAAACAACAGGAGACAACCATTGACAATGCACCATGAAAAACTGACAGAGAATTCATGCAAACAGCATGCAGTCAAAGAATGACAGCTGTGTTGGAACAGAATGACAGATTTTCTAATGCTGAATGCTCTTGTGACCAAAAAAACAACAAGGCTGGGCTGAGTTGTCAAAAACTCGTTGTGGAATTGTCTGATTCATCAGACAATTCCACATTCAAAAGCTGAATCACAATGCTTTCTTGTTTTGACATGTGCCACAGATTTGTCATGTCATTGAGACCCCAGTCCCTTTGTTGTGATGCCAACAATCAATTGTTCAATCAAAAGTTTCTCATTTGGCACACCCGGCTCCAACAAGAACACATGATGATTTGTCCACATCAATTCAAAGGAGGGTGCCACATCGTTTGGAGACAGTCATCTCAATTTTGACTCATGATCCGGGCATGCTTTGGGCCTCTCCGATTGTTGTCTGATGCCTCATTGCAGCAATGCAATTTGCTCATGAAATGGAGAACATTGTGGAACTTGTCACAACAATCTGCTTCAGTTGTTTTGTGTCATGAACACAAATGAGCCCAGACCTGCTCAGGTTCCTTGCCATGTTGGTCAGCGGACCAAACTGCTGACCTGCTCAAAGCTTGGCCACATTCTTGGAAAACCAATCTGTCATGCTTTTGTTGACTTGTCTCAAATCAACATCACAATGTGACATCTGCTTTTTGTCATTGGTCCACCAAGAATTCTGTGTCATGTTGCATTGACATGTTCAAATCTCTTTGCTGCCCCTGTTTCTCTCTGAAACAGGACTGATCCATTGCAGGTCAAAATTCAAGTTCAAATGAATGACCACATGTCTTGCACACACCAGTCCACAAAACTGTCTGCAAGTGGCTTTTGGTTTCATCACAACTTTGATGTCAACTTCTTTTTGCTGGTGCCGGGAGTGGAAAGATCGAAACATGATTCATTTTCAGATCAAACATCATGATCATCCTCCGTTCTTCTGCAAAAACAACAACATCGCAACACTTTTTTCATTCATGCTGGAACAGTCAGGGCGGGTGGGCAACAGTTGCTGCAAGAATTCCATTCATCCAGTCTTCTTCAATCATGCTTCACCCCAACTCTGATAAAAATGCAGCATCACCCCACTGCCACATCACTCACCCCGCCCACTAACTACCACTCAGTGTGCCGGTGCTCGATGTCAGGCATGGCTTCAGAAGAAACTAGCAACTGATTCAAAACTATCCGCACTGCAGTCCTTGCTTGCTGTCACTGTTTTGCATTTCCCCCGCCGTCCTGAGCCCATGTGCGTCTCCACTGACGTCATGTTGTTTCATTGATTGGGATCTTTCGAGGGGACAGTTCCATCCAGTGGCGCGCTGCAACCAGCCACCCAATAGTGTCTCAATCTATGGATTTATTTCGACACCATGAGTCTCTCCTTTTTTGCTAAAGCCGCCTCTCTTCAAAATTAAGAGAGACAGAGGTTCTAATTGCTTTTGATTATCGACTAGCTAAGATGATGACACGATGCCTAACGTCTCGTGTAAGCTATCCTGTAGCATCGGCTCTTTCCACTGCTACGATTGGAATCATCAGGTCGACAACAACCTAAACCACAAGGAAACGATGGATCCCATCCAACGAAATGACGACGGGTGCCAGGATGACCAAGAGGTCACTCTCATCCATCACGGTTCCATCCGCCTTTGATTCTGGCACAAACATTAGTTTGGATCTGGAAGAACAATTTACGAGTCCTCCTGGGTCGGCAGCTTCCACGGATACAACGGGCCGACATGTCTGGCCCACTGCCATGCCATTACTAAAGCATATGATCCAATTGGCACAGCCAGAGCAGCAGCAGCAGCAGCAGCAGCAGCAGCAGCAGCAGCAGCCGCCAATCAGTCCTCGTCCTTCTGGTGATGAAAAGAGCAACACTCGCACTATCATGCAAAAGACAGTTTTGGAATTGGGGTCGGGATGTGGTCTGGTAGGAATGGGGTTGGTAGCAGCTACTACTAACACTACTACTAACCTGCCCACAGACAGCAGCGACCACCCCATGATTCACCAATACTCGGTTGTCATGACGGATCAATCCACGGAATGGCTGCAACACAATTGTGAACTCAATCGGGATTTCTTACTCTTGGCGGAGAAGAACAACGCGAACAAAAAGAAGAGTCGTGTCGAGATCCGTCCCTTGCCGTGGGGAAATTTCAAAGACATGCAAGACGTCCTCCAAACCTTGGTAACAATGCTTCCAGACAATGCTCCACACCATCAAATGAATGAATGCGATGAGGAAGTGCCAGCATTGGGTTTGGATTACATTGTGGGAAGTGATTTGTTGTACAATCCTGCGTCGCACGCGGCCTTATTATCGACCTTGCAGTTCTATTGCCTTGCTTCCGTGTCCAGTCCTCAAATCTTATTGGCGCATCCCCAACGACAAAACAAAGAAGAAATTCCCTTTGTAGAGATGGCGCAATCTAAGGGATTTACTGTCAAGACACAACCACTCCTGGTTATGGACAACTCGAACTTGGAGTCATCACCACAGATACCTGACAAGCAACAAGAATGTTCTCTTTTGACTCTGGTTTATAAAGGGGGCAACGACAAGACGAAGGAGTGAGGTGAGGTATATCCCCCATCTCTCGTAGATGGGAACAAGAAGAACGGTGGTAGGAGGAGGAAACGATTGGAGTTCGTCACTGCTGCCAATATCGACGACGAATGCAGCAGCTCATGCGACAAGGAACGAGCCTATCTTCGAGACCGTCATTACGTTTTCGTTTTCTTTCAAAAACCTTATATGGAAAAAGGAATGGAATCATGGCAATGCCGCAAAGCAACTTTTGGAAGAGAACATCTGGCTGGGGATGAATGGAGTGAGTGGCTGGGAAATCTGCAACCAATTGCCTGTCTCCCACAATCTTTCGTTGTCGCGAGGCAGCAACAAGAAGTCATGTCCGTAGATACTCGAAGTTCCTCTTCCCTCAAGTGCTTTGTATGCATGAAGTAACTCATCGGAAGAGGTTGGAACACAAGATTGGTCTTCCAATATGGTATACGGTTGGAGCCCTTGATAATAATGGAATGTGTACTGTACTTGAAAAAGGTCAGCGTAATTCCTATTGTAGGAAGGTATTTCATGCCTTACTTACTAGCAATCTATGATAAGACTTCAACGTTTGCTTGTGGGCACACACACATCCCATGAATAAGAAGCCTTTGCCCTCGTCGTGATCTACTATTGACTTGCTACTGAATCATGTATCTCGCCAAATGTCCAACCTACAAAATGGCCCACTCATGTTTAGGATAATATACAAACAATCACAGTAGATGGGACTATTATAATTATTTTTAGATACACATTTTCAAAATTTGGTCCTCAAACTCGACAAAATCAAAGACGGAGTCTTCTTGAGTTGGGTCCAGCACTGGAGGGGCGTGTTTGGCAGGTTGTTTCTTTTTGGGTTTTGGCACTTCCGGCGGCGGCGGTGGATCGTTATAGTAGGGTGCCTCCATACTCATGCGAGCCTGTATGAGTAGATCGTCGTCCATTCTTGACTGTACGAGTAAATCGTCGTCGATACAAGGCTCTGCCTTTGCGGCCTCGTCATCTACACACTGCATAAGTGTAGCATCATCATCCCCACCACACTTCATGAGCGCTTTGGCACGCCGTTTTCGTTTTTCATTCCAATGGTGGAAATGTTCCAGTAGGAACTCGCGGTGATACCATGTCAGCACCAGCAAGGCCATGAAGGCCAACATGTATATGTATTGTACACCATGTCGACGAAGGTTCCAATAAAAACCGTAAAAAAAGCTTCGGACAAATTGCTTTCCCCCTTCCATGGTCGAAGTATCATCTTCCACACCTTCGCCATTCACAAAATGAAAGGGAATATGACAAAAGATGGACGACCCCGATACATTTTTATAGGCCGGTGATAAAGATACCCTCAACATGAATTTGTTTGACGACAAGAAATACGAATAATTTTGGGCCATGCCTTCGGACAAGTACATGGTCGTTGCAAAGTTGTACGTTCCCGGGGCGGGACACTCGTACAATTTTTCTTGCAAGTATTCCAATTGGGCTTGACAATTGTACACGCAGGCATTGTAACAATTGTCGTAGCTACGATACGAATTGACGCATTTGTAGTCACACTTTTCTTCGCACTCTTCTTCTTTTTCGACTTCCCCATAATGATCTTCTTCGTCGAATTCGGTATCGCGTTCCATGTAATCGCACATGTCGACGCGAGCCCATTCGCTGATACTGTTGGAGCAGGTCCATCCGGCATTGCGACAGACTTTGGCACGGACTTCGACCAATTCGGGCAATTCGTCGTATCGACTTTCAACTATATAGTGTGTGAAGTAAAGAAAGAAAAAGAAGGTATTAGAACGAATACAAACATTCTATTCATAAACAAAAGAATACGACCCTTCTTCTCTCTCTTTCACTTACATCTTCCGGCCACATAAATTTCTTGTCCAAAATAACACAGGTTCGATCGATCGGCGTCTTGTCCGTAAGCGCGTTGGGAATACGATTGATAGGCTTGCTGCCAATTTTGATTGGCCTGCGACGCGGCTTGATAATTTTGTTGATATTGATATCGATATTGGCGTTGGTACTCCTGGTATTTTTGGGCCGCTTCATACTGACAGTCTTCGTCGTCTTCGTCACACCAATTTTGATTATTGTTGCCGTATTGTTCTCCGTAATTGCCACACCCAATGTAAATTTCCGTAATATTCAAAGAGGAACAATCGGCCGAATGACCATCAAAGTAAAAGGCGGGGTATTCGCTAATTTGTGCCACGACGGTTTGGAAGGGACATGTCAAGGCTATTGTGGATAAGAGGACGAGACAAGCCCTTCTACTTGTCGCCATCATGGTGCTGTCTGGAGTGTTTGTTCGTTTCATACTGCTGAATTTAAAAGAGTTGAACAAGGACAGCAACGACAATGCTTTTACAGTTGGTAGAGTATCGATGATGATAGAAAGGGTTGTCGACCAGGAAAACTATCACGGAAGCACGACCCCATGTGCATGGTAGGCTCATTTTTCCCGTGTTTGCGAATAGTATCGACCAATCGGCGATAAGATGAGCAAGTTGGGAAAAAATGAAGGTGAGAGTACTCCCCGCGCGCGTTTTCTTAGGTAAACGTCAGCATTTTTTGGACTCAAATTTGAAATTCATTCGATTCCCAAGACACAAGGGATGGGGTTAGGTGGTGAGACTAATTGAGCCCAGCAACAAAATTAGTTGTTGTGTTGCACCAAAAAAAGAAACCTACCCAAAACAGCTCTGGGGCTCAACCCTGATGATAGTTGAAAGAAAAACAATGTTTGGCACACAAACTTAGTGAGATAGCCATCTGCAATTTGTTGCAGCGGCAGTTGGAGCATGACAGCGCTGCTGGATTTGTAAAAACAGGATCCATGCATCTGCTCTGCTAACAGCTGCTGCTAAGAGCTAGGGTGCTCCACCAGAAAAGCCATGCATTTGAAGGAAAAGCTGAAACACAAGAAAGCTAACTCAACCTTCTGCTTCACTGTTAGCATGACTTTGAGCTGCAAAATGCACAAATGGAGCAAATGAGACATGATGGGTCTCGCTCAGGCACTGGCAAACCCCAACAATTGCATTTGAATCCTTCTTTTTGCATTGAATGGATGTGTCCATGTTATGGATCAGACCATGTCTTCCCTCCTTTCTCTGGATCCCAAATAGAATGATGACAGGGGAAGCATTTTGAACAACTTCCGCAGGCTAATGTTCGTTGTCAGGTGCTGAACAGTTTGATTTGGGGTCTGTCTTGCAAGCAAGTCGCAAGAAGCTTGTCGAGTGTTTGTCAATGTGTTTAGCAGTTCATGATCTTTAGGAAGGTCCAAGCTGTCTCTGTCTGCCAACACTTCAACAGCTGGTAGCTTGTTCTGACACCCTGAAACAGTTTTGCTTGGCCTGAAACTGTGTTTCATTGCTCATCATTGAAATTCCGCAGAATTGATGCCCAATGTTTTCATAGATCTTTGTCCAGCCTTCTGGGTGTGACGTGGGACCAAAATGAGGTCCAATTACATTTTGTTCCTTTGAACATGTGCATGATTACATTGGCGCATTCATTCAACACAAGTGTCAAAAAATTGTTGAATTCTTTTTGGTTCTCACCATGTTGACAAAACAGAAAGCAACATTTTTAGAAGAATCCAAAGCCATAGGAACATCACAAGCAAATGATTTTGAAAATCCAGATCATGCTTACTTGCTGTAGCCACATGTGTCTCAGGCAAAACATCTACATCAATTTAATTTCTAACAAACATGTCACAGCAGCAAAACAGATTCAAAAAGGGTGGGCAAGAGCAAAATAAACAACATTTGCTAGATCTAGGGAACTTCGCTTCTTCAGCATTCTTCAGCATCCCATGGGGTGTTCTTACCAGAGGTTTAGCATGACTTTTTACACAGAAAGTTTGGGGACTATTAATTTTTTCTTCCATTATGTGCACATGCAGATTCAACTGAAGGTAACTACAAGCTACAGTTAGCAGACACGGCAACACATCTCACAGCTTTCTCTTTCTTAGTTACCAGTACTAAAAGACTGTTCCAGAACAAGGTTTTCAACTCATTCTGACTTGACAAGTGATTGGATCCAAGGACTAGTAGAAAGATCAAGATGCCTTCAACATTTCCAAATGTACTGTGTCCAACTTAACAACACCCGTAACTGTGTTAGTCCCTTAGCAGTTGCTGCCTACTATTCAACATCTTGCTCGTACCAGGCACAGGGAACCACAATGCTACTGCAGAATCAAACTACCTTGAGGATGGCCTCTCCATTGTAAAGTTGTAGAAATGCATATTCTTCATTGCTATTATTTTAATATGTAGCATTTTTAAGATCACAAAACTGCTTCCTTTCTGTCTATCCGCAATAAAACACCATGATAATAACCGCATCTGTAAACATAATTTAACTCAACTGCCAGCTAGACGCCAAGTCTAGTATCTATTTAGCATTTCATCTCACTTCACCAACGACCAGGTATTCGGGTGGAGAGAAAAGGCAAGGCTATGTTATAGAGATTTCGTTGACGGAGACCACCTCGCAAGAGGAAAACCAATCCTTGTATTTGTGGAACAATCTCGTAGACACGGCCACGGCATCACCCGTGATGGTTGTTTGGTAACTGTTGGTAGACGTAGTCCAACGATAGGCGTGCTGGGCAAACAGCTGGTCCACAGCAGTCTGATTGAGCGATTGCTCACTATTGGTATCATAATCATGCACGGCCTGATGCAAAAGAATGGCCGCTCGTGCTGCATAATAATCTTGAATGAGTCCACTCCATTGCTTGGCAGCATAGTCAATAGGACCACCGGGAATTTTGGTGCTATTCTTTTGCGTTGGATTCCATGTGGTGATCTGTGTTCGTGCATTCCATTCATAAAAATGAATACAATTCGTGCTCTCTAGCTCAGATGCGTAGCAGTCGTCTGTTGCAGAATTGCCCCACTGCTTGGCAGCCTCAATCCATGGTCCCAAGAGAAACGCCTGATCGGTGGCAACCAACGTATCCGTATCGTTTAAAAGTCCGATGTAAAAGCCCGCGGTCGTCAACAATTCCTCCAACACTAAAGGCTTACTCTTAGTCGAGTCGGTGAAATTGAGAGCAGCGGGGGTGGAAAGCTGTGCCAATACTTCACGGCCCAAGTTCACCAAGTCATATCGAAACGGTTCATTGTTTCCCTCGCTCAAGGAGACGCTTTGCTCTGATTGTGCCAGTTGGGCAGCCCTTAGTAAATGCTTCCATGCTTGAAACACTTGGCAAAGCTCAGGCGACGGTGTTTGTCGATTCTTCTCAAACAAAGAATCGCTTGGTTGCAAATGTGCAATGCCAGTTTTATCCTGCACGCTCCGCTCGTCCGAATAGAGACTTTGCATCAACAGAGACCATGATCGTTTCACATGCTTTGGTATTTGCCGTGATGACGGCGACGCCAGTTTTCCTAGTCCATATTGTTGCACCTTTCGCTTCCCCATGTACTTGTTCAAATCCTTGACGGGGGCCGTTCGAAAGTTGGATTCAAATAGAAAATCGTAATAGGCTGGATTTTGGTCAATTCCTTCAGGCGTACCGCCGACTCCAACAATCGATGTGTTGTGTACCAGTTCATAAGGGATTCGATTAATCCTTCGTATATCCCCCTTGATTCCATCCGTACCACCGAAATCGTGCAATGCTGTCCAAACGAAAGGGGCACCAAAGAAACTGGCGTTGTGAAACTTTTGCCATTCACCCATTCCCGTGTAGCTCATGTCCATTATGACGAAATGTCCGGGCGGTGCGGCATCTACAAATCCCTTCAAGGCTTTGGCTTGCTGGAGCGAATTGTCGTCCCACCCAATAAAAGCGAATCCTTGAAAGGACCACATGGCATCCGGATCAGAGCGTTGCAATGCTTGATAGACGGCCGACCCGCGGTGATACCAGTCATTATCGTGAGGCATATCATCATTAAGCTGTACATGATGAAAACTGCTGCTGTCAACGTCTCTGTAGTCAATCGATTTGTTGTTGCTTTCATAATTGTCATGATCATGATAATTCGCATTATTGCCATTGCCATTGTCGTTCCTTACCATCCAAGGTGCGGTTTCACCATTAAAATATCCATCCAGCTGATACCAATGATCGGTACCAAATGCGTCAAGCAGCTCCTTCATGTACATGTCGGCAATTTTTCCATACAAGGGATCCAAGGCATCCATCCACCCCGTGGCTCCTTGTTGGGTAATATTAGCATCCTGGACAATATCCTTCAATTGAATTGGTACATTGCCTTGAAATCCTGGCAACTGTCCGACAATTCCTAAACTCCGTAATCGTGGCAAGATGAAGTTGCGTTGCATATCGAATTGTGCCTGCATCCAACTGCGTGGTAGCGGCCCGCAAATGTTGTTGCCATACTCATTTTGTCCCCGGCTCCACGTGAGCAAAGCCGGTCCATTGAACCATTGTCGTATGTCTATATCGCGCAATCCCAACTTCGAAAGGACGCGATATTGGATTTCTTCTTGTCCCGTGAGGGCCAAAATCATATTGATGCCGGACAAACTTAGCCAATCCATGAATTGTCCCCACTCGGTTTGGCTATACCAAACTAAAGAGTAACTGTGCGTGCATACATTCTAAGTCAAATAGAAGAAAAAGATTGAGAGATAATTGCATCAGTTGGTGCAGCACCGTGTAATGTAGAGTCGTTGGAACACCCACAGATCCTTGCAGTATTGTATAGATAATAGTAGTACGCACCATAAGATAGCTCCAGGGAACTTGCCGTGCCTTGGTAATCTTGTGTTTCTTTTCATTACCAATAGTCGGCCACGCGCTAGGAATGACAATGCGAGATCCTCCTCCTCGTGGCCAACCCACAGTCATGTTGCACCTATGTCGCAAATACCAGTTCACTCCAGCGCTCAGCTCGGAGGCAGTCGTGGCCGTAATGAGAATTTTGCGCTGCTGCTGATCGGCAGCATCCTCCAGGTTATCCACATCTTGAAGGGAGAAGAACAATTTACTTTTCTTCTCCTCCTCATTCTCGTGAGTTTTACTGCTGCTCCTGCTATTGCTTGCGCTGGGTGCTGCCGTTTCTAAAGGTAGTAGTTTGAGCTCAAAGGGATGCGGTGCTCCATCCAACACGCGATCAATTAGATCGTAGACAGCCGAGACTTCTCCAACCAATGGACGGTGCTGGTGGGTGTTGTAGTTTTGGTGCTGCTTGAAGTTGGTAGTAGAAGACGCATGACACGACGGCGCCATCAAACACAATGCCAAGACAACGACAATCAAATAATGCTTCAGCTTCGAAAGCACAGAAACTACGGTGTGGGCACTGCTGAGTTTCTTAGGAACCGCCGTGACTTGGGCTGCTGGAATTTTCTTTTCGTTGGGAAACAACTCCTGCAGAACCATATCGCCGGCGTTCTGTCCCGATTGCAAGGCCTCCTCCAGCAAACCCATTCCGTAGACGCTGTAAGATCCAGCGTAGAAAATCCCGCCAACACCCTGCAAAGTTTCAAGTTCAGCTACAATATCTTTGGTTGCCTCGGAATGGACGACCCGGTTGAACTTGCATTGTTGGATCGTTAGTTCCTCCTTGAGTTTGTGCTTTGGTGACCATGTCTGAAAGACGTTTGACTCAAACTTGGCGTCTGGGTAAAATTCATTCAACCAAAAGGTCAGTTGGGGTTCCTCACTTCCCGCGCTCATTTCAACATTCCAACAGGCCCAGTCCTTCTTGTCGGGAGGCATGAAGCTTTCGTCTCGGTGCATGCAAGTGGTACTGGGGTGGTACTTGACCTTGGAAAAGACATTGTGCGCATCGCTCATGATCTTTGGAACAGCAGAGGCTTCGGCTGCTATTATGATCGCATCGTATTTCGTTCCATCAATCACTTTATTTGGATCCACTCCTGTTACAAACTTGCCGCAAAAAAGATTGTCGATTCCATACAAGAGTGCCCGCTCCAAGGCTCGGATGGAGGGATTGACACGAACAACTTGTCCTTTTCGAAAGAGTCCCATTTGATCCAAATTGAGACCTCGGCAGTATTTGAAGATAATGTCAGCAGGGTACTTGAGCAGCTGCTCGTAAGTACACGAAAGCATCCACCCAAGCGAACCAACCATGATATAAACCATTGGATAATCGCGGCAAGAAAGAGAGGGAAAGTCCTGTTTGTTTGGCCTTTCTGGGCCTTCTTTTGGCCTTGCCCAATGCGGGAAGCAGAACCGTTTGTGGAGCCAGTCTCCAAAGGTCTTGGGATACTCCTGATGGAATTCATTTCGAAAGTCGGAGATGGCACTCAACAATTGAACTATCCTTTGAACACCGTAGTGAAAGATGACACTGTAAAGAATGTCTGTATTGGATTTGGCGTATCGGTGGACCACGTATTCGCCATTGGCATCTGTTCCGTAATAGGAACAATCCGTTCTCACCACCATGGTGCGAAGGTCCAGCTTTTTCAGTAGTTTCCCGTAGGTGCTGTAGTATCCTTCCGCTGCCATTCGAGCCGGTACGTCCACAAGTTGATTCTCGATCAATATCGTGTTTGCGGATAGGCCTGGTCGATGGCAGGATTCGTAGACATCGATGGAAACCTGTGCGCCTACCGAAGAGCTGCGTATCCGATGTGCCGCCGAGAGCCCGGCAAGACCAGCACCGATAATGGCAATTTTTTTCTTTTTCATAGCTTGTGGTTGTTCACTGCGTGAAGAGGATGGAACTTTGGCGACAATCACAGCGTAATCCAGAGATGCCATCAGCCACGGGGGCAAAAGAAAGGCCCACCCACAAAAGACACTTGGGCCAATGCGTTCCAAGGTGACATTCTGATATCCTAGCGCCGTCAAATGATGCCGATATTCTTTTTCCGTCCAAAGATTCTGGACCGAAACACCCATGAGGCCAAGACACACGGTTGTGAACCAGGAGAGATCCTCATGACGTTGGTTGTTGTGGCGAATGTTGTTGTTTTTCAAAATAAGGTCCGTTACAGCAACGGTACCACCTGGCGGAAGAATCTGCCAAGAATCTTTGAAAAACTGGAGCTTGTTGGTAAAATGATAGATATTGTCCAGAGCGAGTATCTTATCAAAGAATCCCTTGGGAAATAACAGCGTGGACACCCGATCGTCGTCCTCCGATGTAGAGATTAAATCCTCCACACTAGCTTTGACACGTCGTATGTTGTAATCCTCGGACCAAGTCGATCGAACCGCTTCTTCTTTGGCGTCAATGGTTGGATCGATGCCGGTAATATGACGCAAGTTAAACTTTTCCTTGAACAGAAATAATTCGGCCCCCGATCCACATCCACACGATAGGACCGAATCCTCCGGACCTAGCTTGGCCGCTGTGCCTAGTTTCATGGCCAGACGCTGACAAGCCTCGTCATAGTCGCTGCCGTTGTGTGGATCCTGCTGGGTGGCCGTGGTCTCTTTGTTGTTGTCGTTGGACCAAAGTCCCAGATTGCACCATGTTGCTGGCGGAACGCCACCACATTTATTGCTTTGTGTGGTATGATCTCCACTTGGACTATTCCTTGCACGAAGTGTCGATGCCACACTTTGTTGCAGATATGCCACCACTTTCATGTGCGATTCATGGCACGTTTGACTGGCCAGATAAATGGACAAGACGGCGGCGGGTGACATTAATGGAATGCCCATGGCGGCCAAGTAGGTTGGGTTCCATGGATGATTGTGTTTGTCCGATTCTTTTGGTTGTGTTTTATGAATGTAATAAAGTGTCAAGATAGAACACACCACCAAATCCGTCGTGATGGATTTTTGACAATCCGTAGTGGGCATCATGGCGGTCCAAACAGGTGATTCATTTTGACCTTTGGATAGTATAATGGATGGAAGTTGATATAAATGAAATGTTGTAAACACAATGGCCAAAACAGAATACAACACCGTTGGATCCAATCGAGGTTGTAGGGTCATGGGCCACGTGCCGACCAGGACAGGCAAGGTTAGAAGGATGTGCAAAGCTTGCAACCAATGTCGAAAATTTGGGTGAAAGGAACCAAATCCTTGATCGGGAGTGCAGACGTGTTGTTCTGACAGGCTATTGTCACAGGGTTGCAAACATACAATGGCATAAAATGCCACGACAGCGAACAGAAGATGGCTTGCAGGAATGGTATTGTACACTCTCGTGGAGGACTTTTTCTTGTGTTGGTTCCAAAGCAAGGTTGGAATCCACAAGGTAAAGGCCGCACTGAGGGCCCCCAGAAACCCAAACAACAAAAAGGAAAGGCTTCCATTGTCGTCGTCACTCAAAGTGGAATGGGCCATCCAAATGACGGCCACAATGGCCCACGTCAATAATTGGGTCGAAACAAAGTAATGCCCAGACGTCGTCAAGACGTCCTTGTAGGCATCATCAAAATAACTTTCACTTGATTCCAAATGCGTCAATATGAATCGTAAAATATAAAACCACGTGACGGCGACAATGAGAGCAGAGAATAGAGGTGGCAAAAACCTTGTGAAGCCATTCTTGCGAGCCGATGATGATGATGATGACGATGATGATGATGGGCAAGTTGCCTTCCCATACGACTTGAGACTTGTGTAGATGGCCCAGCCCAAGACGACAAAATAGATTTGGACACGGGTATCCGACAGCATGGACGACACATTCTCCATTGTAATAATAATTACAGTTAGTACAGTGTCGTTGTTCGGTCCAGTCTAAAAGGTAGGGAGACCCACAAAAGAAATACCAAGTACAATATGATCTCTTTCGCACCTAAATGAAACCTCCTCACGCTCTTTCTGGCAAAGAGCACGAGATATTATAATAATTACCTTCGTGTTTTGATGCCGATGGCTGGAAGACGAAATCCATTGTTGGTCGACCGAACAGATCGGCATGTGGGTCCTTCTGACGATTCACACAAAGGTGTGGTCTGCTGGTACCTGGTACCACCTGCAGCATGTGGTGTATCTTGGATTTCCACGGGGCGTCACCACACATTGTTGGAAGAAGTGCGAGTCCATCTTTGGATGGAACACAAGACATCCCAACACTTGTGTTCTCGTTCTGTTTGTCTGCTCTTTGACAAAGCCTACCTCCTCCTTGACAATTCCAATGCTGGCAATGGCTTTGCCCACACCACTTGGGAGGTCATCCTGCTTCTTGGGCATGGTTGGCTGCCCATCGCTTGCTTGGCGAAGCTTGGCAAGCATTTGCTTCAACTCCGGAGTTGGGGGCAGAGCTGTGGCCTTGAGTTGAAGCATTTGTTCCACATGGGGAAACACTTTGTCTTGCAAAGCTTGTCACTTCTCCTCTGCTTCCTTCTGTTTGATGTCTCGCTTTGCCTCTGCTTCCTTTCTTTTGGCATGGTTGTGTTCTTCAGCTTCCTTTCGTTCCATGTGATGGCTCAAGAATCTCTTTTCCTGCAGCGGCACCCCAATGCACATGTGAAAGCTGCATGGAAGCAGCAATTGACACTTGTCCATTCTTGGAGACAAGCTCCGGAACAGTGGACAAAGGGGCAAGTTCCGGAACAGCAGCTGGTGTAGTTGAAACGGTGGACGAAGGGGCCGCCTTGAGGTTTGCTTTGGCCAGGGCCCTGACATCGTCCATGGCCTTTTTCATGTCAAAGACAGCACATTGCACCCCCTTTGGGAGATGCCAATGGGCCTCCATCATTTCACAAATCGTGTGCAAAGGAACAGTGGTGGCTTTTGACCTGCCAGCATGGGCCCTTGTGAGCTCAATTGCTAGCACTTCCGTCCCATGCGCTTCCACATTGCAATGCCCTAATTTGCCTACAATTGGCTATGCAAAGAGTGTCCTCATGCGGGACTCACGGGGTCATGACTCATTCACAAAAGATACGCTTCTCAGCGTATCGGACTAGTTGCTACTAGCCCAACTCTTCACAAGTAGTGAAG
>ENA-ORBV01008459-ORBV01008459.1-microbial-mat-metagenome-genome-assembly--contig:-NODE-8459-length-17291-cov-6.910422_pt1 | contig 17291 bp, 15 predicted proteins | sample MGYA00237777_ERZ505514 | MGnify/ENA primary metagenome ERZ505514 (study PRJEB26160, sample SAMN06269048) | microbial mat metagenome | isolation source: Oligotrophic lake microbial mat | place...
CCAGGATACGGTCGACGCGGATCTCTGGCGGTGAGAATCGCGCTCGATACGAATCGATACGTCGACCTGTGCAAGGGCGTGGCCGCCACCGTGAGCCTGCTTGAAGGCGCCGACGCCGTTCTGCTGCCGTTCGTGGTGCTCGCCGAGCTTCGCGCCGGCTTCGCGCATGGCCGCCGGCAGGCGGAGAACGAGGGCACGCTTCGCCGATTCCTCCTGAAGGACGGCGTCCGCGTGCTGTTCGCCGACGATCAGACGACTCACCATTACGCATCCGTATTCCGCCAGCTCCGGAAACAGGGCACCCCGATACCGACGAACGACATGTGGTTCGCATCGCTCGTTCTGCAACACAATCTGGTCCTCCATTCACGAGACCAACACTTCGATCACCTACCGCAACTTGTCCGTGTGTGACTTCAGGGAAGAGGCGCCTCGCCAGGGAGGGTCGGCGCGGCTATAGTTGCCCCGGAGGTTTCATGAGCAGTCGCCGATCCACCCTTACCCGCCGCGAGTTCACGGCGGCGGTTAGTGCGCTCGCGCCCTGCTTCGCCACGGCTTCGGAGGCCAGGCCGCTGGCGATGGCCGATCGAGCGCGGGGGTCACAGGCTTCGCCCAGTGGCCCGATTGGCCCGCTCAGTCCGAGCGTCTTGCCACCGGGCATCCGCTCGCGATTTGTCGATGGCGTCAACGGCCTGCGCATGCATGTGCTCGAGGCGGGATACGAGACGCCGGGCCGCCCCGGCATCCTGCTGATCCACGGCTTTCCTGAACTCGCCTACAGCTGGCGCAAGATCATGGGGCCGCTCGCCGCCGCGGGTTACCACGTGTTCGCGCCCGACATGCGCGGCTACGGCCGGACCTCGCCCACGCCGGTGAACTATGAGGATGACCTGCGGCCGTATGGCACGGTCAATCGCATCAAGGACATGCTGGCGCTGGTCTCGGCGATGGGCCACCGCTCGCTCGCTGCCGTGTTCGGCCACGACATGGGCTCGCCCCTGGCCGGCTGGTGCGCGCTGGCGCGTCCCGACATCTTCCGATCCGTAGTGATGATGAGCGCGCCGTTCGGCGGCGCGCCGACGTTGCCCTTCAACACGGCGAACGCCAAGCCGGCGCCGGCCCCCGCGCCGGCCGGCAACCCGAACGCGATCTACGACGAGCTGGCAAAGCTGTCACCGCCGCGGAAGCACTACCAGCGCTACTACCAGACGCGCGAGGCCAACGCGAACATCTGGCCGCCCAAGCAGGGCATGCTCGCGTTCTTCCGCGCCTACTACCACGCCAAAAGCGCGGACTGGAAACAGAACGACCCGCGCCCGCTCGCGGGACGCACCGCTGCCGAGTGGGCGAAGCTGCCGCGCTACTACGTGATGGACCTCGACCAGGGCATGGCCGAACAAGTGGCTGCTGATATGCCGTCCGCAGCGGAGATCGCGGCGAACAAGTGGCTGCCCGATGCCGAGATGGCGGTGTATGCCGAAGAGTACGGCCGCACCGGATTCCAGGGCGGCCTCAACGGTTATCGTGGCGCGCCCGGTGGCGACGACCTGCAGCTGTTTGCCGGCAAGACGCTCGACGTGCCGTCCAGCTTCATCAGCGGCAAGCAGGATTGGGGTGTCTATCAGAGCCCCGGCTCGCTCGAGCGGCTGGAGAAGCAGATCACGACAAATTACCGAGGCACGCATCTGCTCGACGGCGCCGGACACTGGGTCCAGCAGGAACAAGCCGCGGCGCTGTCGAAGTTGCTGATCGATTTCGTCAAGAAGGAGACCCGATGACCGCGATCCGAGCCGCGTTTCGCACCCTCGTCCTGATTGCCCTCGCGGGCTACTTCGTCTCGGCACAGCAGCCGGCGGTCGCACCAGCCGCGGCCGCCACGCCGGCCTCCGTCGGCATCTCCGCCGAACGGCTCACGCGGCTGCACGCCGGCATGCAGGGCTTGGTCGACCGCGGCGAAGCCGGCGGCATCGTCACCTTGATCGCGCGCGATGGCAAGACCGTCGACGTGCACGCCTCGGGCTTTCAGGACGTCGCCGCCAAGACGCCGATGCGCACCGACACCTTGTTCCGCATCGCCTCCATGACCAAGCCCATCACCAGCGTCGCGCTGATGATGCTCTACGAAGACGGCAAGCTGCTGCTCACCGATCCGGTGTCGAAGTTCATCCCCGCATTCAAGAGCTCGCGGGTACTCGAGGGCGCGGCCGAAGCACCGGTCGCCGCGAGGCGTGCCATCAACCTCCGGGATCTGCTGTCGCACCGCTCGGGGATCACCTACGGCTTCCTCAACGGCGGTCCGGTCGGCGGCGGCTATCGCAAGAACGGTGTCACCGATGGCTTGACCCTGACGTCGATGACCCTGGCCGAGGCCATCGACAAGCTGGCGGCCGAACCGCTGGTCAGCCAGCCCGGCGCGGTGTGGAACTACAGCCTCTCCACCGACGTCCTCGGCCGCGTCGTCGAAGTGGCGTCGGGCCAGCCGTTCCAGATGTTCCTGCGCGATCGCATCTTCAAGCCGCTTCGGATGGCTGACACCGACTTCGTCGTGCCCGAGGCGAAGTGGTCGCGCCTGGCCACCGTCTATTCACCCAACGGTACCGGCGGCATCAGGCCGATGGCGGATCCCGAATCGTTCGGCAACACGGTGATGTCGCCGAGTGCGTCGTACAAGGAAGGGAAGACCTACTTTTCGGGCGGTGCCGGACTGGTCTCGACTGTGCGCGACTACGCGCGCTTCGCACAGATGCTGCTGAACGGCGGCGTGCTCGACGGCGCACGGCTGCTCAGTCCGAAGACCATCGAACTGATGACCGCGAGTCACACCGGCGATCTGCCGCCGTCGGGCTTGATCGGTGGCGGTGCGCAGTTCGGCCTTGGCTTCCGCGTCGTCACCGATGTCGCAGTGACACAAACGCTGGGCTCGAATGGCAGCTACGGGTGGAGTGGCATCTACGGCACCAACTTCTGGGTCGATCCGAAGGAGCAGCTGGTGGCGATCGTGATGGTGCAGCGCTATCCCGGTTCGCCGGTGGCCTCGGCGTTCACCCCGTTGGTCTACCAGGCGCTCGTGAAGTAACAACGTGCGTAACGCATAATGACCGGCATGCGCCTGGTCCTGCTCTTCGCTGCGGCAAGCGTGCTGGCACAAACGCCGGCGCGGCCGATTTGGTTCGATGTCACGGGCGCCACCCTCGGCCCCACCACCTCCTGGACCAACAAGGTGGAGATCGCCGATCTCAATGGCGATGGTCGCCCCGACCTGCTGTTCGCCAACGGTGGCGACTACTCGACGCCCGGTAAGCCGGAGCCGAACCAGGTGTTCTTCAACACCGGTCCGGCGCTGCGGTTTCAGGAAGTCACCGCCCAGGTGCTCGGCGACACGCCTGATCTCGCACGCGTGATCAAGGCGCGCGACCTCAACGCCGACGGTGTCGTCGACATCATCGTCGGGACGACCTATCAAACTCAGAGCCGTCTGTTCATGGGAGCCGGGCAGGGCAAGTTCGCGGAAGTCACGCCGACCCATCTGCCGGCACAGCCCCTCAGCGTCGGTGATCTCGAACCCGGCGATGTGGATGGCGATGGCGACCTCGACCTGATGCTGGCCGACTGGGGTCCCGGCAACAACATGACCAACGATGGCGGTCGCACCCGCCTGTGGCTCAACGACGGCACCGGCCGCTTCACCGACGCCACCGCCACTCACATGCCCGACGTGCGCGTGCGGTTCTCGTGGGACCTTGAGCTGGCCGACGTCGACAACGACGCCGATCTCGATGCACTGGTGTCGTGCAAGCGCTGCCCCGGCAGCCACCTGTTCCGCAACAACGGCGCCGGCACGTTCACGGACGATTCGCGCGGCATGCCGCAGTACACGAACAACTACGAGTTCGAGCCGATGGACCTCGATGGCGATGGCTGGCTCGACCTGGTGACCTTGAACGATGGCGAGATTGTCGGCGGCAACAACTCCGACCGCCGCGAGCACGTGTTCCGCAACGACGGCAAGGGCCGCTTCCGTGACGTCACCGAGCAGTGGTGGCCGCCGGCTGCCAACGTCGGCGAAGACGACAACATGGTGGCGTTTCTGGATTACGACTCCGACGGCGACGCCGACTTCGTGGTCGGCTCGCTGAGCGGTCCCGATCGCCTGCTGATCAACGACGGGAAAGGGCATCTGTCCGTCAGGCTCGACGTCTTCGACGGCGAGGCGACACCCGGCACGCTGGGCATTGCATTGGCAGATCTCGACGGCGACGGCCGCATGGATGTGGTGCAGGCCCAGGGCGAGCACCCGAAGGCTGTTGACGAGCGGGTCTACTCCGGCCAGGGCCTCGCGCTCGACACGGCGGCGCCGTCAGTGACGCTGGTCGGGATCACGGAGGGGGCGAAGCCAGCGGTGGTGCATGCGCGGGTGCACGATCGCAAGAGCCCGAGCCTGGCCACCGAGTGGAAGAAGGTGGTGGTCGAGTGGACTACTCCCGAGGGCCTACGTGAAGTGCCCATGCGGTGGTACGGCGAATACTTGTGGCGTGCGGAGTGGCCGGCGAACATCGATCGCGCGACGGTCTACCGCGTCTGCGCGACCGATGCGGCCGGCAACACCGCCTGCGGCGCTCCCTGAACCGCGTCGATGGGCGGCGCTGCCGCTGCCGGCGTGCTGGGAAGCGATACCGAGACCGTCAAGGCGCTCAACCTGCTCATCAAGAGCGGCCGCGTCGCGGTATGCGGGCAGGTACTGCAAGAGGTGCTTCAAGGGAGTCGCGATGACAAGGCCTTTGCCAAGTTGGAGGGCCAGATGCGGTTGTGGCACTCGGAGGTCGAGGAACCCGCGGATTTTGTCGAGGCCGCGCGGGTATTCGCGCGTTTGAGATGGAAGGGCGCCACGATTCCGCCCACCGACTGTCTGATTGCCGCGGTCGCGCTCAACCGCAAGCTGCTGCTCTACGCCAACGATAGCGACTTTGACAATATTCCCGGCCTGAGACGTTACCAGCCGTAGCGGGCGACCGAGCCGGTGCCCGAACCGGTGCCGTGGTCGCTGTTCGCCGTTCGAATCGCGAACCGCGAATGGCGTCAGGCTCCCTCAGCAATATTGTCGTGCATCACGTTGCCCGGCACGTCGGTCAGGCGGAAGTCGCGGCCGCTGTATCGCGGGGCCGCATCGAGATCGGCCACTGGCCACGCCGCCGCGGGCCGTACGATGCGATTCTCCTCGATCTCGGATTGCCGGGCCGCGGTGGGCTGGAGGTATTGGCGGGCCTTCGCGGGCAGGGGTTGCTGGTCAAGCCATTTGCCACTTGCGCGGCCTTATTCGGATAACCGATGACAATCCATGCGTTGCCCTTCCGGGCATACAGCGACATCGCCCGGTCGACATAGAACGCCTCGTCGCCGAGTTTGTCCAAGGGTTCGGGCTTGTCGCGCATCTGGTCGGCGGCCTGCGTCATGGTGGCCCGCAAGTACTTTGACGCGTCAGCGGGAGAAGACATTTTCCAGAGTTCAAAGCTGACGGTTACCAGCCCGGTGCTGTCCTTGAATTCGCAGAGGCCGTTGACCTTGCCCGGGGCACTCCGCGTCTGCTTCATGGGCTTGCCCGCAATCTCTTGCGCGAAATCGGCCGTGAACAGCTGACACGCATCAACGTTTTGCGCGCCCGCCAGCGTCGGCACGAGCGACAGAAGTGCAGTGAGCGACACGACCGAAAAGAGTCTCATGCGAGGGAGCCTAGCACGCGGCCATCTACGCGATGATGTCGTGCAGCACGTTGCCCGACACGTCGGTCAGGCGGAAGTCGCGTCCGCTGTATTGATAGGTCAGCTTCGTGTGATCGATGCCCATCAAGTGCAGGATGGTCGCGTGCAGGTCGTGCACGTGCACCGGCTTTTCAATCGCCTTGAACCCGAAGTCGTCGGTCGCGCCGTAGGTCAGGCCGCCCTTCACGCCGCCGCCCGCCAGCCACATGCTGAAGCCGAACGGGTTATGGTCGCGACCGCTCTGCGCGCCGGCCATGCCGCCGACTTCAACGACCGGCGTGCGGCCGAACTCCGAGCCGCACACCACCAGCGTGTCCTTCAGCAGCCCACGTGACTTCAGGTCCTTGATCACCGCCGCAAATGGCTGATCCGAATCCTTCGCGTTCTTGCGATGCTGCTGGATGTCGGAGTGCGCATCCCACGGATCGCCCTTCGCGTAGTAGACCTGCACCATCCGGACGCCGCGCTCGACCAGCCGCACCGCCATCAGGCAGCCGCGCGCGGTGCTGCCGGGGCCATACAGTTCCAGCGTCGCCTGGCTTTCCTTGCGGATGTCGAACACCTCCGGCGCCTCGGTCTGCATCCGGTAGGCGGTCTCCATCGAGCTGATCGCACCTTCGAGCTGCGGGTCGGCGGGCGCACTGCCACGGTGCATGGCATCGAGCGACGCCAGCAGGTCGAGTTCGCGGCGCTGCTCGGCCAGCGTGAACGACTTGTTGTGGATGAACGAGACCAGTTTCTTCGGGTCGAAGTCCTTACCGATGATCTGGTCGGGCCGTTCCACCTTGCTCGGAATGAACGTGCCCTGATGAACGGCAGGCAAGAACGCGCCGTTCCACAGCGGCGGACCGACCGTGGTCGGCACGTCAGGGCACAGCACCACGTAGCCGGGCAGGTTCTTGTTCTCGGTGCCCAGGCCATACGTCAACCACGAGCCGATCGACGGCCGCCCGACCTGCACGTGGCCGGTGTTCATCATCAGCATCGATGGTTCGTGATTCGGGATGTCGGTGTGCATCGACCGGATCATGCAGATGTCGTCGGCGCAGCCGCCGACGTGCGGAAACAGCTCGCTGACATCCAGGCCGCTCTGGCCGTATTTCCTGAACGCGAACGGTGATCGCATCAGCGAGCCGGTCTTGCGCTCGGTGGCGACCATGCCGCCCGGCAGCGGCTGGCCGTGAAACTTGTCGAGCATCGGCTTGGGGTCGAAGCTGTCGACCTGCGACAAGCCGCCGTTCATGAACAGGAAGATCACGCGCTTGGCGCGCGCGGGGTGGTGCAGGCCCTTCGAGAGAGTCGCCGCCGCCGGCTTGCGCTGGTCGAGTCCGGCCGCCTCGATCGACTGGCCAATCATGCCGGCAAACGCCAGCATGCCGAAGCCATTGCCAATGCGGCAGAGCGCTTCGCGACGGGTAACGGGCGGGCGCGAGTGGTGTGACATATCAGCTGACGAACAGAAACTCGTTCGAACTCATCAGAATCTTGACGTAGCGGCCGAACGTCGACACCGGCAGCATCTTCTTCTTCTCTTCGTCAGGTGGCTTGGCGCCGGGCTTCGCGCCGGCCATCATGCCATCGGCTGGGGCATCCTTGTCGTCGGCGCCGGCATTCTGGTCGTCGGCGTCGCTGGCCGCAGAGTCCTTGCCGGCGGCCTCTTTCTCAGGCGGCATCTTCGCCTTCGCCCGGCGCTCCTCGTATTGCTTGAGCGCTTCGGCCTGCAGGAAGTCGCGGCCGGCCTTGGTTTCGTCGGCGGTTGGCGCGCGGCCAAACAGCTTGCGATACACCTTGGCAATGCGCGCCGCATCATCCGCCTCGTCTGCGACCTGTTCCGCGACGCGTTCGGCGTGCTGCTGCATGAAGTCGCTGTTCATGAAGAACAGCCGCTGCAGCGGCACGCTGGTCGCGAAGCGGCCTTCCGCGGTCTGGCTCGGGCTGGGGAAGTCGAACAGCTGCAGGAACTCGTCGAGCTTGTAGCGGCTGACCTTGCCGTAGACGGTGCGCCGGTCGGCCAGCGGCGTCAATGTCACTGACGGCCCACCGACGCGCAGGTCGAGTGCGCCGGAGACATGGAGAATGGCGTCGCGGATCTGCTCCGCGCTCATGCGATGACGATTGGCACGCCAGTAGAGGCGATTGCCGCCGTCCTTCGCGAACGCCGCGGCCTGCGTGTCGGCACTCAGTTGGTAAACCGCGCTCCGCATAATCTCCTTGTGGAGCGCTTTGGTCGACAGGCCGTGATCAACGAAATACTGCGCCAGGTGATCGAGCAGCTCTGGATGCGTGGGCTTCTCGCCGTTCAAGCCGAAGTTGCTGGGCGTGTTCACCAGGCCGGTGCCGAAGTGCTCTTTCCACACCCGGTTCACCATCACCCGCAGCGCCATGGGCTGGGTCGTGATGGTGCGCGCGAGTTCCAGGCGACCGCTGCCTTTCGAGAACGTCACGCGCTCGGGATGCAACACCGACAGGAAGCCGCGAGGCACCGTATCGCCCAGGCGCGTCGGGTTGCCGCGCAGGTGCACCTTCAGGTCGACCGGCCTCTCGACATCGCGCACGCCGTGGACGTAGGCAAACTTTGTCGGCAGCGCCTTCTCCATGGCCTCCACGTCTTTGCGGAGGCCTTCGATCAGCGCGCGGCGATCGCCGCCCAGCCGCTGCTCCAGTCCCCAGCCCGAGAAGCGGAGCAGTCCGGGCCGCTGCGGCTTGCCCGGCGCATCATCCGGGTCGAGGTTGCCCTGGAAGACATCGCCCCAGAGCGCACTGCGTTCGGTGGCCATGCTGCGCAGCTCGAGACCGCAGCCCGGGCAGAAATCGTCGTTGGTGATGAACTCGTTCGGCAGGTTGGCCGGCTCCTTCGGTTTCGCCGTCGGGAGCGCGCGCGCCTTGATGATGTCGTTCTCCTTCTTGACCTCGCGCTGCTCGAGCACCACGCCGATCAGCAGCTCCTGGAACGCGTCGGCCATCGTGGCCGCCTCTTTCGCGGTGCCGCCCCTGGCGACCATCGCCTGCCAGTCTGTGAGGAACGGATAGAAGACCGGCTTCTTCTGCAGGAAGGCCAGCCAGCGATCGAACAGCTCGTAGTCGAGCTTTTCCTTGTCGACGATCGCGTGCTTGTCCTTCTTGGGTTCGCCGATGACTTGCCACGCGGCCTTCATGTAGATGGCCGACTGGAAGGCGAGTGTCTCTGCGAGCTGCCGCGCCTCGGCCGAGGTGTACTCGCTCAACATCTCGCGCTTCAGCTTCAACGCCTTCTCTTTCGCCTTGAAGTCGTCCACGACGCTCTTCGGCGCGAGCGGAATTTCGGTGTACTCAGTATTGAGGAACACGCCGGCGAGGCCGTAGTAGTCCTTGGTCGGGATGGGATCGTACTTGTGATCGTGGCAGCGGGCGCAGCCAACGGTAAAGCCGAGAAAGCCGCGGCTGACCGCATCCACGCGATCGTGACGCTCGTCGGCGCGCGTGATCTCAACCGCGCCGTTGTCGTAATACCACGGTCCCAGGCCAAGGAACCCCAGCGCCGGAAGGTGTCGCACGCGGTCGGGACCCTCGAGCAAGTCGGCAGCCAGCTGCGCGATCACGAACTGGTCGTACGGCAAGTCGTCGTTGAACGCGCGAATCACCCAGTCGCGATACAGGTGGGCGTTGGGATAGGGATTGAAGCCTCGACCCATCGGATCGAGGCTGCGGTAGTCGTCTTCGCCGTAGCGCGCCACGTCCAGCCACATGCGGCCCCACTTTTCGCCATAGTGTGGGGAAGCCAGCAGCCGGTCGACGACCTTGTCGAACGCCTCGGCCGAGGTGTCCGCGAGAAACGCGTCAACTTCTTCCGGTGTCGGCGGCAGACCGGTGAGGTCGAGCGTCGCGCGGCGAAGCAGCATCAGCTTGTCGGCCGGCGCGACTGGCGCCAGACCGTCGCGTTCAAGTCGCGCCAGAATGAAGCGGTCGATGTCGGTGCGCGCCCACGTCGCGTTCTGCACCGCTGGCGGTGCGGGCTTCTGGATCGGCTGGAACGCCCAGAACCCCCGATGCTCAGCCGTGATCGCGCGTTCGTGCGACACCACCGGCACCGGCGTGTCATCGGTCGCCGGCCACACGGCTCCGGCGCGAATCCACTCGGCAAGAGCGTCGATGTCGTCGGCCGCCAGCTTGGCGCGTCCGCGTGGCATGCGCGGAAAACCCTCGGCATGCTGCACGGCTTTGAGCAGCGCGCTCTTCTCGGGATCGCCCGGAACGACCGCGGGCCCGGTCTCGCCACCGCGCAGCAAGGCTGCCCGCGAGTCCACGCGCAAGCCGGCCATCGCCGATTCGCCGTGGCAGGCAAAGCAGTTGGCGGCGAGCAGCGGGCGAATTCGGGTTTCGAACAGGTTGGTCTCTTGAGGGGGCGCGGCTGCGGCAGTCGCGGGCGCCGGTGCTTGCCCGGCGACCAGTACGACACTAACCAGCAGCACTGCCGCCATCACCATCACCGCCGCAGAGCGGCCACTTTGAGAAACGTATGACGGCATCGGGCATTAAGTATGATGCTTTCGCATGATTCGGCAAGTCGTTTTCACGCTGCTGCTCAGTCTGGCACTCGCCCCGCAGGCGATCGCACAAACGCCGCCCGCAGCGCCGCGGCCAGCCGCCGATATTCCGCTGACCCGCCTGACCGCCGACGCGGCCATTCCCGTGGCGCTGGGCTCGGGAGCCATCGAGTCTGCGGATGCCGTGTGGGTCCCCAATCGCGCCGCTGGCAGCCTGGTGCGGATCGACGCAAAGGACAACCAGCCGGGCGCGCCAGTCGTCGTCGGCGCACAGCCGTGCGCATCGTTGGTCGTCGCCTTCGACAGCGTTTGGGTGCCGCTGTGCGGCGACGGCACCATCGCGCGGATTGATCCAAAAGCGTCGCCGATGATTGACCCGAAGGCATCGAAACCAAGCGCCACGCTCAAGACCAAAGTGGCGTCCAACGATGGACGCATCGCGACTGCGGTGGGCAGCGTCTGGGCAATCACGGATCGGAAAGGTGTGCTGTCGCGGATCGATCCCGACACCAACACCGTGGTGGCCGAGGTCCATGTCGCGGCCGGCGCCAGTGCGGTGGTGTTTGGTGAAGAGGCGTTGTGGATCACCAGCGACGAGGGCGCCACGGGTCACCTGACGCGCGTCAACCCGCATAACAACGAGATCGTCGAGGTCATCGAGGTTGGACCGAAGCCTGGCCGTCTCGCCGTGGGCGAGGGGGGCGTGTGGACGCTCAATCGCGGTGCGGGCGGCAATGGTGGAACGGTGTCGCGAGTCGATCCAGCCACCAACAAGGTCGTCGCCACCATCCCGGTGGGCGATGCCGCGGCGACGGGAGAGATTGCCGCCGGCCTGGGTTCGGTGTGGATCAGCGCGCCGGGGGTGCCGTTGCTCCGAATCGACCCGCGCACCAATCGCGCGGTTCAACGTTTTACCGGCGACGGTGGTGGTGCGGTGCTCGTCGCGCACGGCTCCCTGTGGATTGCCGCCGGTCCGCTGCTCACGTGGCGGCTCGACCCGCTCCTGGTCGCGGCGATTCGCCCCTGATCCGCACCAGCGGTCAAGGCGGCTCCGCACCGCGCTCAAGGATACGCCAGAGGATGGATAATAGAGTTGGCCTGTTCGCCAAGGAGTGTGTGATGCGTGTTCGATCCGTGTTGTCGGTTGCAGTGTTGTGTGGGGCGATGGGCGTCCTGTTGTCGGCGCAAGCCATCCCTGAGGTGAAGCTGGTGCCGTCGCCGGCGGGCCAGGCGGCGATCCAGGTCGGAGGCAGGTGGGAAAAGACGGCCCAGGGCGGCGAGGCCTATCGCGATGGCAAGTGGATTGTCGTCGACTACGGCCGTCCCCTGCTGCGCGGCCGCACCGGCATCTTTGGCGCGGGCGCCGACTACGGCAAGACCGTCAACGCCGGAGCCCCGCTCTGGCGCGCGGGTGCCAACGATACGACCCGGCTGACCACGCAGGTGCCGGTCGAGATCGGCGGCAAGACCATCGCGCCTGGGGTCTACAACGTGTTCGTCGACTTGAAACCTGCCAATTGGACCATCGTGCTGAGCACGCAGCCGGTGCAGGAGAAGTTCGACCCGGCCGACAAGGTCAGGCTGTCGGGCGCCACCAATTACGATCCGAAGTTTGATGTCCTGCGGGCGCCGATGACGGTGCGCGCCGGCGAGGCGTCGGTCGAACAGTTCAACATCGGCTTCTCCAATGTCACCGCCACTGGTGCCACGCTCTACCTGGCGTGGGAGATGACCGTGGCGACTGTCGACGTCAAGTTCGCGGCCTCGAAGTAGCCACTTGTCGAGATCCCCTGCAGCTGGCCGGGCATTCCCTATTGTCTAGTGGCGACGCTGAGACGACTGGCCGCCTTGGCCAGGCGGCGGTCCCGGGTCCACAGCGACTGGCCCGCGAGGCGCGCCGAAGCCAGCAGGTGAACATCGACCCAGCCGAGTCCCAGGCCCATGAGGGCATGGGCGTCGAGGAACGCCAGCATTTCCGCGTGGCTGACAACCGGCGTCGCCGGAAGTGTCGCCATCAGACTGAGGACCTCCGATCTGTTCCGCAGCGAACCGACGGCCAGCTCACCGATGACAAACGGATGGCAGGCGACGCGGCCGTCCAGCAGATGGGCCACCAGCGTGCGGTCACGGCCGCGCAGATGGTCGATCCAGACCGACGTGTCGACGAGGATCACCGTGTTCGCCGGGTCGCGGGCCGCCGCCGCGCGGCCGTGCGTGCCGTCTTGTCAGACCCGCCCAGTGCGGCCAGCCGTCTGGCACTCTCGCGCGCGACCAGCGCTTCAAGGCCAGCGCGCACGACCGCCGTCTTCTCGCCAAGCCCGCTCAGCGCGGTGGCGCGTTCGAGCAAGTCGTCATCAATGTTCAGCGTGGTGCGCATATGCATCAGTATGCACCTGCGATGCATATCAGACAAGGCTCCTGGTGCCTACTTGTTAGCGACCGCGCGCCGCCTTCGCGGCCCGGCGCGGCCATGGCGTGGCATTGTCCGACAAGGCCTTGATGGATAGCCTATAGGCTATTGATATAACATGTTTAAATAGGCTATAGCCTATACATGATAATGTCATCAATAGGGTATAGCCTATGAAAAATGGACGAATCGCCGCCCAGTCCCGTGTCCGTCTCGACGAACGGTACAAGAAGATCGGGCCGGTCGAGAAATACCGTGCGCCCAGCCGGGGTTGGATAAAAGCTATCCGCGAGGCCCTCGGAATGAGCACTGCTCAGCTCGCAAAGCGCCTCAGCGTCCGACAACCCAGCGTTGTGAACCTCGAGCGATCTGAAGAGAAGGGAAGCATCGAGTTGGCGACGCTCAGGCGGGTCGCCGAGGCGCTCGACTGCCGTCTCGTCTACGCCTTGGTTCCCAACCAGCCGCTTGAGACGACCATCCGCGAGCGTGCCGGGGCCTTTGTGCGGCGCCGACGGCAACCGGTGGAGCACACGATGCTGCTCGAGGATCAGGAAGTAAAGAAGACCGGCGGCAACGTGAAGATTGGCGACATCATCCGCGAGACCAATCCGCGTCTGTTCTGGGATTGATGCCGGTAAACGACCTCTTCGAGGAGCCGGACGATGCCACGCCCCTGACGCCGGATGAACGGCAGGGGCTCATTCCATCTGATCTCGCCTACCGTCGGGAGCTGAACCGGGCGGAGCAAGACAACATCGCGAGCGGGCAGGACTGGGCGCTGTCGCGGCGGCGCGGCCTGCTGACGGAAAAATTTGTCAGGGATCTGCATGTCCGCATGTTCGGCGATGTGTGGCGATGGGCCGGGCGGTTCAGGACCAGCGAACGGAATATCGGGATCCCCTGCTATCAGATCCCAATAGCGCTGCGCGATCTGCTCGCCGACGCGAAGGTGTGGACTGAACACAGCGCGTACCCTCCGGACGAGATCGCCATCCGCTTTCATCACAAGCTGGTCCAGATTCACCTGTTCCCAAACGGCAACGGCCGGCATTCCCGGTTGATGGCGGACCTGTTAGTCATGCAACTGGGTGGCGAGCGCTTTACCTGGGGCAGCGCGAACCTGAAGAATGCGGGCGAGGTCCGAAAGCGCTACATCGAAGCGCTCAAGGCCGCAGACAACCACGACCTCGCACCACTGCTCGCCTTCGCGCGCTCATAGGCTGCGGGCGCTTACTTGTAAAGATCGCCGGCCAGGTGCTTGAGCCCCGTGTCGCACGCGACCGTGCCGACCTGCTCGGCCAGTTCGCGGCCGATCTTCGTGTAGCCGTCAATGGCGTCGGTGTTGCTGAACTGATCGGTCCAGAACGTGTTCGGGTCCTGCGTCAGCTCCTTGATGCGCGCCTTGAAGCGATCGAACAACGCCTGCGTGACCTTGCCGCCGTCGCTCGGCACCCTCTCGAGGTCGGCGCCAAACGCGCGCATGGTGTCGAGCTTCTCGGCCGAGAACGCATCCGACGACAGCGGATGGAAGTCGTAGCCCTTCATCGCGCAGACCATAGCCAAAGACGACCAATAGCGTGGAGGACGGAATCAACAGGCGCGGGAGACGGAATTAAGTCAACCTGCTTCACTTTTACGGTTTACGTAAATCACTACGCTGCAGCAACGCCGGCCAGTTGACGATCACCACCACATGGGGCGACACCTTCGAGGGAACTGCCGTGTTGATAATGAAACGCTGGCCGTCTGCGGTCACGTCGAAGATGGGCCCGGCGCTCGGGACGTGGTCAATCTGGAACAACGGCGACGGTGTGCCCGCGTCGAACCGCGCACCGGATCCGTTCACCGGCACGCTCATCATGGTGCGCTCGGCATTCACGTACAGGATCTCCTTGCCGTCCTGCCGCCAACGAGGCGACGAGCCGCCGTCAGTGGACAACTGGGTCTTGCCGCCACCAGGCTCGAGCGACCGTACGTAGATCTCGGGCCGGCCGGCCTCGTCCGAGACGAATACGATCGACCGCCCATCGGGCGAGAACTGCGCGCTGCTTTCGCCGAAGGCCGATTCAAGCACCGCGCGCGGTTGAGCGCTGCCGTCGATCGGGATGGTCCAGATGTCGTTGCCCGACTCCCGGCTGCTGGCCCGGAACAGCAGCAGCCGGCCGTCCGGCGAAACGTCGACGGGATCCTTGCTGATGCCGTTGGTCAGCACGGCGGTCTCGCCTCCGGTAAACCCGGCCGATCGTTGGTAGAGATCCAGGCCCTTCGAGTTGTAGATCACGGTCGCGCTGTCGGCCGACCAGATCGCCGATCGCTCGTCACTCGGATCGAACGTCAGGCGCTGGCGCAGGCCGCGCACGGTGTCGACGATGTAGATGTCGCGCGCGCTGGCGCCCGGCTCGCGCACGCTGACCAGCAACCGGCGGCCGTCCGGGGACAACTCGAGGTTCGAATAGGCCGCCTCGTCCGACAGCGTGCCGGCAGCCGCGCCCTTGCGGTCGAACCACGTCAACCGGGAGCCCTGGGCCGCCGCTCTCGGCTGGTAGGCGAGGGTTCCTGTCCCTGACACCGTGAACGCCGCGCCGCTCGCGGTTTGTTCGACGCCTTCCGCAATCACCACAGGATCGCCGGTCAACTTGAGAGCCGTGGCGTCGAAGGGTTGGGCCAGCAGCGTGCCGTTGCGCGCGAACAGCAGCATCCCGTTGGCGGGTATCGCCTGGCTGATGTCGGCTCCCGAGAGCACGAGGGTGCGATCGGGCGAATCAAGCGAGCCGGCATAGGTGCCGATGGTTTGCTGCGGTTCGCGGGTCAGGAACCAGTGCAGGAAGTGGCGGCCGTCCGGCAGGAACGCCAGGTGGCCAATCCCGCCTCCGTTGATCAGTTTCGGGGTGGTCGGCGTCATCGGGCCGCCGGTACTGGCCATTCGCAGCAGCGCCCGTTCGCCGCGAATCGGCTCGACCAGGATAGTCCCGTCCGGCGCCCACGCCGATGGCCCGGCGCGATCGCCGATCGTGACCGGCGTGCCGCCATCGGTCGCCAGCTTCCTCAGCAACGTTCCCGACGGGTTGAACACTCCGAAGATCAGCGACCTTCCGTCCGGCGCCCAGACTGGTGCCGCGGCCAGGAGGGTGCCGTCGATCTTGCGCGCGGCGAGTTCGCTGAGCGTGTGCAACCACAGCGCGCGCTGGTTTGACGCGTCGTTACCGATGAAGGCCAATTGCGTGCCGTCGGGCGAAAGGGCTAGCCGGGCGTTCGTTCCGACGATGTCGTTGAGACGAATGCCATCGGGCATTGGCAGCGTCAGGCGCATCGGCGCCAGAGGAGCCGCGTCCTCAGTCCCTTGCGGTCGCAGGGCCAGGAACGCAACGGCCGCCAACAAGGCGGCGACGGCGGCCGCCCATGTCCAGCGCTCACGATTCGAGCGCGCGACGGGCTCGGCCGCGACGGCCGCGCCGGATCCAGAGCCCGATCCCGACAGCGAGTCGAGCGCAAACGCGACATCGCGCGCCGTCTGAAACCGCTCGATCGGATTCTTCTCGAGGCAGTGGCGGACGATGCGATCGATGGCGGGGCTGAGGTTGGCACGTGAGCCGGAGAGGTCGGGCGGATCCTCGCGGAGGATCGCCGTCATCGTCTCCGCCGCGGTATCGCGATGGAACGCGCGCTGGCCTGAGATCATCTCGTAGATCAGTGCGCCAAGCGCGAACAGGTCGGCACGGTGATCGAGCGGGGCGCCCCGCACCTGTTCCGGTGCCATGTAGCCGACCGTGCCCATCACCGTGCCGGGATCGGTGCCGCGGAATGCCGCCGTCATGGTCTGCGTCGCGCCGGAGATGGGCGCATCCACCTGGCGCGCGAGGCCGAAGTCGAGAATCTTGACGCGTCCGTCGGTCAGGACAAACACGTTCTCGGGCTTGAGGTCGCGATGGATGATGCCGCGGTCGTGCGCCGCGGCCAGGCCGCGGGCGAGCTGCGCCCCGCAGTCGATGGCCTTGCGTGCCGGCAGCGGCCCTTCGCTCAACACGTCGCGCAGCGTGCGGCCCTCGAGCAACTCCATCACCAGCGCCGCGGGGTTCTTCTCGAACCCATAGACCTGGGCGATATTCGGATGGTTCAGCGCCGCCAGTGCCTTCGCCTCGCGCTCGAATCGTGCAAGGCGGTCGGCATCGTCGGCAAAAGCGTCGGGCAGGACCTTGATCGCCACCTCGCGGCCGAGGGCGGGGTCCTTGGCACGATAGACCTCGCCCATGCCGCCAGCCCCGAGAGAGCCAAGGACTTCGTATGGGCCAATCCTGGAATGGGGAGCGAGCGACATACGCATCAGGATTCTACTGTGAATAGTTTGTCTGCGTGGCCTCAGCGTTCTTCGTGGTAAAAGTCACGCCATGCAGCTGACGACCCTCGACTGGGTGATCGTCCTTGTCTCCCTCACAATCTCGTTTGCCCCCGCCATTTACCTGATGCGACGGGCGGGCTCCAGCACCACCGAGTTCTTCACCTCGGGCCGCGCCGCGCCGTGGTGGCTGATCGGCGGCTCGATGGTCGCCACGACCTTCAGCACCGACACGCCGAACCTCGTCCCCAACCTCGTGCGCGAGAACG
>ENA-ORBV01008460-ORBV01008460.1-microbial-mat-metagenome-genome-assembly--contig:-NODE-8460-length-17290-cov-20.227735_pt1 | contig 17290 bp, 16 predicted proteins | sample MGYA00237777_ERZ505514 | MGnify/ENA primary metagenome ERZ505514 (study PRJEB26160, sample SAMN06269048) | microbial mat metagenome | isolation source: Oligotrophic lake microbial mat | place...
CCGAGCCTGCCCGCAGCACCGAAACGGGGCTCCGAGGGACCGGATCCACTCGTCCGGGGGCTCGAGACCTCCCGGGAATCGGCCCGAACCGCTACCCTCTGCCCGGGGTCATCCGCTTGGAGTTCCTATCCCCCGAGTAGGACGTGCTGATACTCGGCTGTCCTAGGCTCACAATCGCCATGACCGGGTCGGTCACGGCCTGCGAGAACGTCACCGTCTTCACGGCCGAGTTGCCTGAGATCGCGACGATATCATAGGGCGGAGGATTTCCGACATTGGCTGACGTGTATGTTGAGGGATAGTTCCAGTAGTTGTTCGCGTTGTTGGTTTGCGCGAAATAAAGTTCCCCTCCGTACTGCACTCCGATGGTCGCGCCTGGGCTGACAATCTGTCCTACTACGTTCGTGCCGGATGCGCTGAGCCAGTCTGTCCAATACGTGGGGCTCGCTACGTACTCGTAGCATACCGTTATATCTGCACCGGCTATTTGAGAAAACGAAGACACAAGATTGCCAGAGCCATTAGCGGACGATGCCCCGGTAGCAACGAGAGTCAGGTTGACTAGTCCGGTTCCGTGTGGTGTTCACGAAACTCCTTCCGCTTTGAAGGCCGCGGCAGGCCTCCTGAGGGCGCAGCGGCTCGCCGCCGAAGCCACGGAAGGGTCAGTCTCGTCGTCGGAGCCCGGCGTCTCGTCGAAGGCGAAGGACCTCTTCGTGCGCCTGGTCGACGCGTGGGTGCGTCTGGACCGGCACACGCCGCGCGCGGACTTCCGGAGGCTGACGCCCGAGGAACTTGACAGGATCGCACCGCGAGCGGACGCTCATGTGCGTCTTGCTCGCTTCTACGAAGACGTCTGCTCGGCCCTCGAGAACGCGCGTGCTGCGCACGCCGCGCCTCGCGCTCGACGCATGGCGGAACGCGAAGCCACCTGGTGCGCGCTCGAGCGCGCCGGCTTGGTCACCAGGATCCGAGGCGGATGCAAGGTCCCGGCCTTCAAAGCGGAAGGAGTTTCGTGAACACCACAGCGCGAACCGAGGCGGAATGACTTTCCGACCGCTGGGCCTGCCCTTCCGGTTCGGCCACCCACTCCCGCCTGCCGCGCCGTGCGTCGGCTCCCCACCTGCCGGTCCGGTCGCGGGCTCTGAGACTCGGCAGGCTCTGCTGCCGCCCCAACGCCCGTTTCTAGATTGGCGTTGGCCTCCCGGTGAAAATGGGGTGGCTCATCCAATGCCCGCCGCCTTCAGTCGCTGTACCCGCGCTCTACGGACGCTCCTCCGTTGAACGCCAGCACTCGCCCGGAGATCATCGATGCTGCGCACTCCCGATCAGTCCCATCGGGGCGTTGAAGGTTGACTCGATGACTGAATCTCAGCTTGCCTGGGGTGGAGCGAACCAGCTCGGTTCGCTGGCCCTTGATATGCCCCGACCCTGCGCCGAGGGGATTCCGGTCATCCGGTGCGCGGGGAGCACACTTGCGACCACAAAGGCAAAGAGAGGGCCGTGACGGTGCGGCTCTTACAGCTCGGCATCTCGAACTTCCGTGGGATCAAGGACGCAACGATTGACCTCTCCGGCAACGTCGCCCTGATCGGACCAAACGGCGCGGGCAAGAGCACGATCATCGACGCACTGTGCTTGGCGTTCGGACGTCAGAAGCTCGTCCCGGTGCTCACGGAGCACGACTTTCACGGAAGTAGTCCAACCCCACGGGACCGATTCCTGATCGTCGCGACAATCGGCGGATTCGAGGACAACGACGCGGGTCGGCATCCTGACTGGTTCCGACAAGCTCGGGGCGTACCGAAGTGGTGGAACCCGAAGTCCAAGTCGATCTCGCCTACGTCGTCGAGCCCCGAGGACGTCCTCTGCGTGCAGATTGGACTGGCTGCGCGATTCGATCACGATCAGCTCGAAGTCGAGATCCGACGCTACTTCCACGACTCGGACAAGATCGTCGATCCCTTCGACGATGACGCCATCGTCTCGGTGCCGACACCGCTTCTGAACGACGTCGGCTTCTACCTCCTCCCTGCGCGACGTACATGGGAGGCGGCGGCATCGTTCGGGTCAGAGCTGTTTCGTCGAACGGTTGCAGGGTCCGACGCATTCCCAGCATCGAGCGTGATCGCCCAACGTGATGAGCTGCGCAGCCCGGCGCTCCGGCCAGAGGACGACGCGAAGCTCAAGAACCTGAGTGAGCGGATCAACGCACAACTGGCGCAACTCATGCCGGGTAACCCGAAGTTCCAGCTTCGTGTCACATCTACGGACTCCGATTCGCTACTCCGCGCGTTGGTTCCGCACTATGCGCGCGACGACCAGCCATCCCTGCCTGCATCTCGTCAGGGAACGGGCCTGCTCGCCCTCCAAGCGTTCGTCATCCTGCTGGAGGTGGGTCGCGCGCGCAGGCAGAAGGGCCGTTCGTTCATCCTCGCGCTCGAAGAGCCCGAACTACACGTCGCGCCGGGACTTCAGCGGCGCATCGTCTCGTGCACGCAATCGAACGCGGACCAAGTGCTCTGCACAACCCACTCGCCCGAAGTGGCGGCGGCGTTCCGCGCCGAGGACGTGCGCATTCTTCGAGCAGCTCCAGGTCGGTTGGAGGCAGTGCCGCTGCTGAGCACGAACTCCATCACGGCACGCAACACCGAACGCCGTCTCGCGCAGGATTTCCGAGCACAGGTTGTAGACGCGCTCATGCACGACGTCGTTCTGGTTCCCGAGGGCCGAATCGACCATGAGTGGCTTCGACTTCTTGCGGCGATTTCGCAAGGAGGCGGAGTTGCTGCTGGCGCAACTTCACAGGCGGCAGACGCACCGCAATTTGCGACTTTCGTCGGAACGATTCCAACGCCCGACGCCGCGATCAAGGACGGTTGCGAGTTTCTGCTTCGACTGCATCACCGCGTCGTTGCGCTCGTCGACGGTGACACTGCGGGCGATGGCTACATCTCAGTCCTGACGGCACTTCCGTGCCCCCCCAGCGCCGTACTTCAGTGGTCGCCGGACTGGACCATCGAGGACGTCGTAGGGTGGATCGCTTCCGCTGATGAGTCTGATGTCTTGAAGGGCGTGTCGGAGAGGACGGGCCAACCCGCGCATGCGAGCGCCGCCAAGCTGGTGGATGCCTTGAAGCGGGCCGATCGCTCACCCGGCGCGCTCAAAGGAAACTACTTGGCTTACCAGGACATCGCGGCAGCAATCGCGGAGTCGGCGCGTTCCTCCGCGCGCGCAAGGCAACTTCTCGACGCCGTCGCCCGTGCCGCTCGTGGCCCAGTCAGCAACGATCCGCACGTTGAAACGCAGAAGCAGTCCACACCCAAATGCGCCGTGTTGCGTGTGCTACATGAGCCTCGCGCTGTTTGAAGGACCCGCCGGGTCCGGGAAGACGACGCAACTCGTCGCCGAAGTGAAGCGGATCCTGGCGGCGTCACCGCTGATTCCTGGACAACGTGTGCTGGCACTCACGAAGATGCACGGGTCGCGCCGGAGGATGGACGCAAAGCTCGACTTGGAGATTCGGCCCGCGAAGGCTGACTGCCAGACGATCGACGGCTTCGCGCTGCACCTAAATCGCCGATGGCGGGACTTGGCGGAGTCGACGTCGAGCACGCGCCTACCCGACGAGTTGGACTTCAAAGGACAGAGTGAACTCGCCGGACAGCTACTCGCGCTCGATGTGGTGGCAACATGGGTGGCTCGAACCTATCCCATCGTCGTCGTTGACGAGTTGCAGGACTCGAAGGACGGGCAGATACGCATCCTGGAGGGGCTATCCCGAGCAACCCGCTGCGTTTGCGCTGCCGACGAGTTCCAAGACCTGACAGGAGACGCAGGCAGCAATGCATCAGCATGGGCTCGCGGTCGATGCACTCCGGTGATCCTCACCGGAAGCCATCGGACGACCGTCAACGGAATCCTCGATGCCGCCGACGCGCTGCGCAGCTCGCCACCGGGATCTCTCGTCGTTGCAAAAGGGTTCAGGATGAGCGCCGTCGCCAGCGCGGCACAGGCCGGTGCCTACCTTTCGTGGGAGATCACATCCGCGCGCTCGGAAGGTTGTACGAGCGCGGTCGTCTTGACCCCGACCAGCAAGGAGAAGTCTGCATTTGTGCGAGACGCGGTCGAGTGGGTGCGCACAAAGACGGCCACCTCGAGCAAGGGATCTAGCACTTCGGGCCCGTTCAAGATCGAGTGGGAATCCGGCGCGCACAGCGAGGTTGAAGAACTCGTCGCATTGCTCAAGCTCACCGCGGACGCAGAAACGCAGGTGAACGTACGTGAGCTAGAAGTGGCCGCACGGAGCGTCGGTGCGGGTGACGTGGCTGCGGGCCTACAGCGACGAAGGACTCTCACCGGATCCGAGACCATAGGCTCTGCCGAAGGCTACCGCCTTGTCGACCGCGCCCTCTCGATGCGAAGGAGCTTCGGGGTCACGCGAAGTAGTCGCCTGTCCGCGATGACCGTGCACCAAGCCAAGAACCGCGAGTTCGACGCAGTCGTCGTCCTGTGGCCCCGCAAGATCCGCAAGGATCCAGAGATGCAACGGAGGCTGCTCTACAACGCGATCACGCGCGCGAGGAGGCGGGTGCTAGTGCTCCTGGAGGACTCGAAGCGAGAGCGAATCATCGCACCGCCGTTCGTCGCCCCATGACGCCCATGCCTCCGACGGATCTCTCGCGCTGGTCACCGTCGATCACGCAATACGCCGACTGGCTGGTGGCCGACAGCCGGGTCGACGCGAAGGAGTGGGAGCACCGCATCAACTCCCGTGATCTCCCCAAGGTCGAGGGAGCAGTCGCGGAAGCCCTCGCGTGGGACTACATCGGCAACCGCGTCGATCGCATCAGAAGATTCCGACCGACGGTCGCCGCGAAGCGGTGCCCCGACTTCGTTTGCAGCTCGGGAGGCCAGGAGTTCGTCTTGGAGGTGACGAATCTATCCCGCGCTCATGTCAGCAAGATCACGGGTCTCGACGATCCGATCCGGCACGATCGTGGGGCGAAGAACTACGCGCCTTGGGACCGCCATCTGAAAGGCGTGCTGACGGACAAGGCGGGCCAGGGCAGCGCACTCGACCAGCCGTACGTCGTCTTCATCACGACCCTCCACATTGAGGCATCCGTGATCCTCTGCTCGCGCCCCCACGTCGAGATGATCTTGCATTCGAGGCCGCATCTTCGCTCGTTCGTTGACTTCGAGCGTGATGTCGTTGGCGAGGTGGAAAACGTCACGGATCTTGCGACGGCTGCATTCACGAAGAAACACAGCACGGAACCCGCGCGAAGACACGTGAGCGCGATGCTGGTCGGAGGCTTCGGTGCGTACCCAGATGTCCGCGTGTTCGGTCTCCTGCACCCTGAGGCGATTCGTCCTCTACAACCGGGCGCGATTCACGAGACACCGTTCTGCTACTGGCGTGAGTGGCCGCCGCGGGAGGAGATCGAGGTGGGCTGGACGGATCAACCGGCGGCACCGAAGGAAGCGCAAGTGAACCGTTCGCGGCTGATCCTCTAGCTGGCCCAAGCTATCCGCACGTCAACAGGGAGTGCACAACGTCGCAGCAGGAGCGTGGCCTCCTCGTCCCCGACATCCAAGGACTCCTAGAGTCGATCCCCGTCGCTTCGGATCGCTGCACGCGCGGGTCGATTGAGATGGAATCCAGTTCGGCCGCTCGGGTGCCGACGAGGGCCGTGGCCCGACCCCGGAGGCCAGCTTGAAAAGCTCCCGCCCCCGTCAAGCAACAGAACAAGCCCCGTGGTTCCGCGGGAAGCTCGCGTTGGCACTCGTGTCGGTAGGCGCGATGCTCGGTGCGTTCGCGGGAGTCGTGGTGATCCAGTCTCGATCGACGCACCCGCCGATCAAACAAGCGAATACCCACCCTACTACCCGCCCGCGCCGACGCCCTTGACGAGTCGGGGACGTTCTCGGACCAATGCGCGTTGACGGCGCAACATGAAGCGCATCCCGCCGAGCTGAACGACGGCGGCATTGCGGAGGCGCTGGGCGCAGAGCCGACCGAACCGCGCGAAGCGATCCAGAAACCTGTGCGGGCGTGACCCGCTCCACCGCAGTCGCGAGGGGCGTCGTCGAGCACATGGACGACAAACCGACACGAGTCTTGGACAGTCCAAGCTCAGCGCATCGGTCAGGAGCCGAGTCCAGTGAAACGCTCGGCCGATTGACGGCCAGCGAACAGATGCTGATCGAGGAGCACCGCGAGATCCAAGACTCCACAAGGGAGCGCAGAGGCGGCTACCCGACGTCGCTTGTGCTGAAGTACAAGGACCTCGCCGCCACCAGTCCGGACGATCGGGCCTACGCATACCTGTACGCGCGGGTGTGCCGGGAAGACGCCGAGGCAATTCGATTGGGGAGAGCCCTGGTCGAACGTTGGCCCGACTTCAGTTACGGCCACCGAGTCCTGGCACACGCTCTCGTGATTCGATCGGATCCCGTCCTCCTGGACGAAGGCCTTGCTCACGCGGAAGCCGAAGTCCGGGTTGGTTCACCCGAAACGAATTCTGGGCTGCTCGCATCGCTGCGGAGCGTCGCGCAAGCCGACGAGCGAGCGAGGTCGTTGAGGCTCACCGTCGCCGATCGGCTCGATAGCGATCACAGCTTCAAGCGGCACGTGCCCCTACGACTTGGAGCCTGCTCGCTCCGACTGACGCTGCAGCAGAAGTTGGGAACACCGGGCAAGCTGGAGTGGACGGATGTTCGCAACGTGGACATGAAGCTCGACTACCTCGGCGTGGTTCGGGCCGGGTACGGCCCTAAGAGCACCCAACCCCTGCTGGCTCTGCGGTTCCAGCTCACGGTTCAGCCCCCCGACAGCTCGGCGACGCTCCTCCTCATCGGCTCAGACTCGGCGAGTGGATTCCCGACCAACGAGTACCTCTCCGCTGATGCGCTCAGATCCGGCGGAGGTCGCGCCACCTTCTTGCTGCTGCCGGAACAGGTTCTGGAACTGACCGAACTCCGACTCAGCTCACTCTACGCACAGTAGGCCATCACCCTTTCGACGAGGCAGTCGACGACGCGGACGCGGTCGACGGTGCTCAGGCGACTCCTACAGCGCAACGTGCTTGAGAGATCAGGTACGTACAGGGTCCTGGATTCACACGTCCTGAGGGCGGTCCTTCCAGCGCGCTTTCGCTGCCTTTTTCGCAATTGCGCGACGGCGGGCCGGTGAGAGCGCGGCGGCTCGCGCAGCACCTCCCTTGGCCCCTCCGAGCCTGCCGAGCGCGACGGCGGCGGGGTTCTTTTTCACTGGCTTGGACGGCGTGTTGTCGCCGGTCGCTCCTTCCAGGATGGGGGCGGCGAGGCGGTTCACGTCACGGGGCTTCGGGTTGCGTTTCATATTGTCTGCTCACGGCTTGTTCATGGTCCGAAGGGCGTCGCGCAATCGCCCGACATCACGGTCAAGGGCTGGCACCCACTGCTCGGCAAAGCCCCATGTCGTCGGGTACGGCTTCGGCTGGTAGACCGCGCCCTCGAACGCCGTACGAAGTTCTGGGTTGCTGGCCAGTGCCGCTTGAAGGTCTACGCGCTGCCACTGCATCGCGCGCTTGGACGCCTCGGTAAATTTGGCCACGTCCCCTTCGGACTCTCGGCGGCGCAGTTCCTGTTCGATCTCGGAACCCTCAGCGATCAGATCCTTCACGTCCAGCGACTTGTAGACGGCGAGAACGAGGTTGATGCGCATGAGCGCAAGAAGGCCCAGCCCGACGACCAGGAGGCTTGGCGCGAGCGTGAGCAGGAACACGATTGCGTCGCAGGTATACGTCTCAGCGAACCAGCTCGGATGCTGGCGCTTGAGGTGGTCCGCCCAGGCGAAGAAGGCCAACTGAATGCCGAGAATCGACAATCCGGTGAAGAGTCGATACCTCAGCTTGTCCAATGCATCTGGCTCCCTGTAGACAGTCATGGACCAAGCAACTTTGCAGGCATGCAGAAATCCTGCGGACTGTGAGCGAGCAGCAGACGTGACCATCCCCCCACGCTACAGCCGATCCCTGCACGGTCAAGCATGGGACATATCCGAGAAGTGCCAGTCGTAGCCTCGCGAGACGAATTCCCAGAGCGCGCGCCTCTGGATGCGAAACTCCTGCGGCGCTCCGATGGACATAAGCGCCTTGAATACCGGCCGGTCCAGGCCATCCGGTTCGCTGATCGCCCGGCGGCAGTGCCAAGCAAGCATGTCGGCCGCCTGAAGCGGGACGTAGTTGGCGCGCTCCGCCCTCGGAATCCATCGGGTCGATCCGAGCAGGTGCGCCCTCGCAGGGTTGTGCTCTAGCAGGAATGGCCGCGTACCCTCGTCGATCGCATCGCGGGTCTTCCGTCCGCACTGTTCGTGCCAGTCGAAGAGCAGATCCACCGTGCCGAGGCTGGCGCCTTGCATAGCCAGAAGATCGACCAGTCGCGCCGCGGTCCAGAAGGCACACACTGCGTGTGGGTGGTCAAGCCTGCGGTGCTTCGGCGGCAGCATGCCCCGCCAGCACGCCTTGTAGTCGCTCGTTTGTAGCCGGACTGTGAACGGCATGGGGCTGTAGCGAACGATCACGGATGCAAGCTGCAAGAGCTTGCGCTCCCGCACGTCGCGGTCCGCCATTGCGGCCCACTCGCCCTCGCTGCGCTCGCAGTGCGCCATGTGTAGCGGCGGGATCGCTGGGTACGCGTCGATTACAGCTTGCCAATCGACAGAGAACTCCTGCCACATGGCCATCGTCCCCGCGTAGCCGCCCATGACGAACGTCGGATGTTCGACCCCGCCACTTTCGTCGATGTATGCCCGAGAGTTCATTGCCCGTGGAATTTGCCTCGGCGCAGTCGGCTCCGACCGTACGAAAGCGTGTGAAGGTACAACCCCCTGACCAGGGGCGGACGGTCTAATCGCTCCCCCAGCCCTTCAACAGCGGGCGCACGCACTACGGCTCCATCCGCGGCTTTCGGCCCGAACTTACTCACGACCGACCGGAGTGGGCTTGACTCTGCGCTGCCGCAGGAGAGGATCAACGCGGACGCACAGGGACCGTGGCCCCTCCATAGGCCGTTCTCCAGAAGGACTCACGTCGACTCCTTCAGCCCGCGCGTCGCAGGCGTAACCCGCCTGGGCACTCCATCCCCGTGAGCGGAAGGTGAAACGTGAAGCCGATCAAGGATCGCATCGTCGAGCCCGTCGACGACGCAGACATCGAGGTACTGGCACTCAACCTGTTCTTGGAAGCGGGTTGGCCGAGTGAGGATGCCCGATGGCTTGCCCCGTTGTGCGTCGACGTGCTCCGAACGCCGACGCTCGACGCGCGCGGCTCAGACCCCGCATGCGAGCGCAACCTGGAGTTGGTGGCTCGGTCGTGGAGGGACTCCAGCGCGCTTGGCTTCCGCAATCGCGCGCTCTTCATCGCCTACGCCCGCCTGATCGGATGCGGAGGCATCGGAGCTGCGCTCTCTCAGCTCCTCGCTCCTGCTGACACGTCCGGCTCGATGGTCGCGAGCGTGCTCGATCCAGCACAGCTCGCGCGGACGTTTCGAGAGCACGGCGCTGATTTCGAGTCCGCGCTTGTCAGCAGCGGCTGGCCCGGCGAGTACGAGTTCGAGGACGGACTGGCCGGGTGCCAGTCGGAGTGCATGCGAGGCACGATCCCCGCGGTCCAAGAGGTCCCTGAGATCCACCGCTTGATGCGTTCGCTGGTGCAGCACGCTGACCTCGATCTCGTGAAGGTGATCGGAACAGGATCGATCGTGGCTGCTGGTGTGCATCGAAGCGGCCCTGATCCCGAGACGCCGTTTCGCGTTCCGCCAATTCTCGACCGCGCCTCAATCGAGCGTACTTCCCCTCGTGCGCTGACTACGTGGTTGATCGGCCTCGGGCCGCAGATCCTTCTCCGCCTACTTCCGGAACTTCGTCGGGCACCGAACAACGAGTGGCGCACCGCGCTGGCTCTCGGCATCCAGGACTCGATCGAACGGTGGCTCTTCTTCGTCTCGGGGCACTGGACCTACTTCGAGCATGCTGGCACCCAGCTCGCCGACGTGGCTCTCCTCTTCGTGGAGGAGCTTGAGCGCCACTGCGAAGCTTCCGGGCCGGGTGTCGGCAGGTTGAGGAATGCGTGGTTGTGGTTCGCGCTCTGCACCTCAAAGGCAAATCGCGAACGGCTCCCTGCCGAGAGCCGCGATCGCGCCCTTCGCGCAGCCAATGAGGAACTGGCTCGGCTCAGGCCGCTGTTCGCCCGCGCCGCGGTCAAGCCCACCAACGCCTACGCACTTGGAGAAGGCCACGGACTTCTGGCGGCTGGGTCCTCGCGGGCCGCTTGGGAGCAGTTCGAGTGGGAGCGCGAGCACTTCGAGACATGCGCCCAACTTCTCTACGACCTCGGCGGCGTGTGGCGAGGAATGAAGCCCCTCTTGCTCGCTCTGCGATCGCTCGCATGCGCCAGTGTCGCTAGGGATCTGAGGTACTGGTCAGAGCAGCGACCGACACGTGTGGGCACTCTCGTCGATGAACTCTCCGATGCTCCACAGCCGTGGGCGATCGTCCCTTCCTCGATGATCAACCTGTTCCAAGCCTGCGTTGGGCGGGAGCAGTCCCAAGACCGCGAGCTGGAAGAACTCCGTGGGCAACTGGCGTCCTTCTGCCTGCGCGGACTTGCGGATCGTTGGTCAGCTGACGAACGGAAGGCTGCGGAAGCGAGCGGCCGAGCGCGCACGAATGAAGACATGCTCGAACGCTCGCGCTACTGGCGGCTGTGTCTCATCCGGGCCGCGATGGCACTGAACATCAACCCGGAGGGAAAGGGCCACCGCATTCTCGACGCGGCCGCACGACTCGATCCCGAGCCCGAAGTCCGAGAGATCGCATGCGAAGCCTACGAGAAGCTGCGGCGCGCGAAGGGCTTGCCGGACAACGTCTCCCCTCGCCGCTCGATCATGACCGCGCTCTGGTGGATTCGGCAGGCACACCTCCTCGAACTCGGTGTCGAGGTCGACGCCGACGGAGCGCAGCGCACCCGCGCGAAGGAACTCACCCGAACCAAGGACAACGAACGCGCTGATCTCCAGCGTCACGACACCAACTCGAACTGACCGAACGATTCGCGACTTGGCGACCAACTGGCCGCCGCAGCCCGCAAGGGCGTCGCGAGGAATCGCCGCAGTCCGACCGCACTTCGCGGATCGGTCTCACGAAAGGCTTGGACTCCACTGATGCATACAGACAACTCTGCTCTCTACCGTGCCCTCAAGGGCTTCACGATCGCCATCGTCGGGGGAGATCCGCGCGAGATCCAGCTCGCGCGTCTCCAGCGTGGCTTCGACCTCGACCGCGTCGTTCACCTTCCAACGCGGCGATCCGACCCCTCACCACGAGCATTCGGCGCGGCGCTACGTCGCCCAGACATCGTTCTCGTCGTCTGGCTCTGCGGACTCTCGCGCACGAATCACGGGAAGCAGCTTCGCGCGATCTGCAGGACGCTCGGTATTCCCTGGGTGGACTGCCTGCGCATCCCCCATCCGCATCTCCTCGACGCCCGCATCGACGAACTGCACTTGCTCGACGCGATCCTGTGTCGTCGCGCGCGCGTCGAGTCGCTCCAGAAGACGGGCGGTGGGCTGTGAGCCACAGCATCGTGCTGGTCGCGCTGGACTACCTGCGCGCCAAGGATCCGCGTCGCACGCTGGGCCACGCTTCGCTGCTCGCCCGACTGCACATGGTTCCCGGCTTAGACGTGCGCGCGGTAGAGTTTGCCGTCAACGATCCGAGCTTCCGGCGGGAGGAATTGCTCTCAGCGATTCTTCGCGGAATCGTCGACGGTCGCACGATCGTCGCCATCGGCGTCTATGTCTGGAACGAGTCGGTCGTGCAGTGGCTCCTGCCTGCGCTCCGCCGCTCGGGCTTCTCCGGGCAAATCGTTCTCGGCGGACCGCAGATCAGCTACGCGCCGATCGGCATCGACGCGGTGTACTCGACGGCCGACGTGTTCGTGCGCGGGTACGGTGAGGACGCACTCGCGAAGATCGTGCTCGGGGACGAGGACATCCCCGGAGTGACGCGGCGCGGTCACGACGATTCAGCAAGTCCGACGGTCCTCGACCTTGCGACCTTGGCTTCGCCCTACCTCAGCGGGGTACTGGCGGCACTGCCGTTCGTGCGCTGGGAAACGCAGCGCGGCTGCGACTTCGCGTGCTCGTTCTGTCAGCACCGCGAGAGTGGTGCGCGCTTGCGACGGCGCAAGCTCTCGGATGAACGCATCGACGCAGAGATCGACTTCTTCGTCGAGCACGGTGTGCACGACATCGCCGTGCTCGATCCCTTGTTCAATCGGGATCGAGCGCACGCCGTGCGCGTCCTGCGTCGGTTCGCGGAGAGGTCCTACGCCGGTCGACTTTCGCTTCAATGTCGGTTCGAGCACATCGACGACGAGTTCCTCGATGCCTGCGAGCGCCTTGACGTGCGGCTGGAGTTCGGGCTTCAGACCATCCACCGCGCCGAGATGAAGGCCGTCGATCGGACGAACAGCATCCCGAAGGCGGAGCAGGTCATCCGGGAACTCAACCGTCGGCGTATCCACTTCGAAGTGTCGCTGATCTACGGGCTCCCCGAGCAGACGCTCGCGTCGTTCAGGGAGAGCATGGACTGGTGCCGAAACCACTCCGTTCCGACCGTCCGCGCTTTTCCGCTGATGCTCCTTCGAGGAACGCCGATCCACCGCGACCGCGTGCGCTGGGGCCTCATCGAGAACACAGACGATATTCCGCTCGTGATCGAGTCCAGCACGTTCACTCGGTCCGACTGGGAAGCAATGCGTGTGGTCGCTCAGGCGGTCCTGCACGATGAGTGGGACGTTATGCACACGCTCGCGGCAGAAGTCCACTGATACGACGTCTCCGCGCAACCCACGTGGACGCAGGGTCGATCCCAAGCCCGCCGGGCCCTACCTTGCCTTGCGGGGTGCCATCAACTCGGCATCGTGACTGTCGCGCCAAGACCAGGTGGGGAACCGTGGATGAGCATCTGCTGTACCGAGTGCTTCGACGAAAAGTTCCTTAGTGAGGCGATCGCGCAGGTAGGGACAAGGGCCGATTGCCCCTACTGCGAGTCGACGAATGTGCTTTGTGCCCCGCTCAAGATTATCGGCCACATGATTCGCGAGGGTGTCGCCCGCGCCTATCGGGAAGCAGGTGATGAGGCTGGACCGCACGATTCCGAAGACGACGTGTACGTCTGGGGCGACCCTCGGAACGCGCCGACCATGCTCGAGATCCTGCGGGATACGGAGTCGATCTTCTCCGATGCGTTGGCCGGAGCAGAAGATCGACTGCTGGATGATCTTCTGGACGCGAGTGCCCCTGTCCTGCGTCGCCAGAAGGACTACCTTGACCACGACCTGCTTGGGGACAGCGGAGCCCTGCTCTACCCGCGGGATGGATTTCTAGGTGCGCAGGAGACGCTGTTCGCCAGCTCGTGGACAGCCTTCAAGTACCGCGTGCAGCACGTGGCACGGTTCTTCGATGGCCCCGGCCTTGGAGCACCTCGCACCGCCTTGCTCCAACGAGTGCAGCGTCATCTCACCAAACTGGAAGTGGTCCTACCCGCGGGCACTCGTCTCTTCCGTGTCCGGCCCATTTCGGACGAGCAACAGCTCCCTCGCGACCCCTCCGACCAGGCGCGAGATGTCGGTCCCGCACCCGCGCGCAGGAGCAAGGGGAACAGGATGAGCCCTCCAGGAATCTCCTATACTTACCTCTGTTTCGATCCCGAGACTGCGCTAGACGAGGTCCGAAACCGCGGCGCGACTCGGTACTGGATGGGGACGTTTGTCACTTGCAAGGCGCTGACGATCGTCGACCTGAGCTTCACGTCTGGGCGAAAGCCGCAGAGCATCTTCGATCCCAAGTACGATCACCCGTATCGACTCCTCGCCCCGACCTTGCGCGACTTCGCGGACGAAATCAGCCGACCGATCGACGGAAGCGATGAAGCCCTCGACTATGTCCCGACGCAGGTACTCACCGAGTTCCTCCGCTCGAATGGGGCTGACGGCGTTCAGTACCGCAGTTCGCGTAGAGCAAAGGGCATCAATCTCACGCTGTTTTGCGGGCGGGCGCTCGAACACGATGCAGTTGCTCCCGATCTTGACCCTGGTGCCCCGGATTCTTGGCGTACAGGGTTCACTCCGTTCACCGAATGGCTGGAGCTTACCGATGCTCACGAGCTCTCCTGAAGGCGGTGGGGTGCACGCCACTGCTGGGTGAGCCCGGTCAGACCTGTGCGAGAACGAAACGCCGGACCCAGGCGTCGGCATCGCCTCAAGGTTCACGTGGCGCGCTACCAGGGACGTGTTCCGATGAACTTAGCTAGGTGGCTCGCGACCGCGCCGTCCGTTGCACTGACCAAACGCTGAACGTGGTTGAGGTAGTCGGTTCCCCAGTTCTTGTAGACCTCTGCATCGTGCTTCAGTCGGTGCGCGATGTTCCCTCGAACGATGATGTAATCGTCGAGCTTATTCGCGGCGCGAGCGGCAGGCATCGAGGCCCACCGCCAGTGCGACGACAGGTTGGGAATTCCCAGCATCTCCTCGAAGAGGGTGTTGACCTGTGGCGACTTGGGCGTGTTTAGATTCGACACCCACTTCTTCTTGACCTCTTCCCCGTAGCTCGTGACTTCGTCCTGCCAGCGCAGGTCCGCGAGCTTCCAGACGTCTTGTGGGTTGTTCGTTTCCACCAGCCGCCGCCCGATGAACGCCTTGACCTTCGGGGGTATGGCGGATGAGTCCTTGGCCCCGGTCACGAGCAAGTGGAACGCCTCCACCGCGACACCCTCAACGTAGGCCTCCCAGCACGCGGTGATGAAGACGATCGCGGTTCGGTTCAGGATCTCGACGTCGCGCTTACGACCGGCGCCCTTTCCTGCAACGTCCTCGTGGATCTCCCACAGGCGCTTCACGTCCTCGCTGTTCGTCGAAAACGCACCACTCGCTTTGGATCCCATGACGGGTACACGCTACCGATCCCGCGTACCCGTCACACGCGCCTAGAAACCCACTCGGTTGCGTGTACTCGCACGCACTTGCGAAAGCCCCCGCATCGACGTAACGTCCGGCCAGCGCGTGATTTCATTCGCTCCGTACCGCTCTCTCAGTCGCGCTTTCTAATCCGACGGTCGGTGGTTCGAGTCCACCCGGGCGTGCCAAGTGCGCGCTTCGGCTGAGCGTCAGCGAGGTGGGCCCAGCACGAAACGCGGGTTCGCCGGCGATTTCGGGCGTGCGCCCGTCGACACTTCGGCGCATGACGGCGGCTGGATCCGAGACAGGCCCTGCGCAGCGCAAGCGCCGACGCACACGCCTCGTCGTTCTCGCGCTCAGCACGCTCGCCGTCCTCCTCGTCGGCGAGTTCGCGCTGCGCTGGATCCTCTTCGGTTCGAGCAACAGCGGTCTCGCGCGCCGCTTGCGTCAGGCCGAGTGGTATACGCCCGGTTTCGACGTCGACTATTGGAAGCTGCAGGCCGTCTTCGCCGGCGGTGACGCGCGGCCGCCGCGCAACGCGAATGCGCGCCTGGGTTGGACGGGCAGCACCGATCCCGTCACGTTCGCGAACCCGGACGAGGCGCAGCTCGGCGTGCGCACGCCGGTTCTCTTGTACGGCGATTCGTTCGCCGAGTGCGTCGTTCCGGTCGAGGAATGCTGGGGCGGTCTTTTGGAGCGGTCCGAGTTCGCGGGCGAGCGCGCGCTCGTCAACTACGGCGTCGGCGGGTACGGACTCGACCAGATCGCGCTGATGATCGAGGCGTCGCTGCCCCGCTTCGAAGGTCGCGATTCGACCGTGCTCGTCGGCATCTTCGTCGACGACGACTTGGCGCGTTGCGAGTCTCCGATACGAGGTTGGGTGAAGCCCTACTTTGCATTCGAAGGCGGCGAGTTCGTGCTGCACGAGCCCGGCCTCGTCTCCGTCGCCGACTGGTCCGAGCGCAATCCGCCCGGAATCGTGAGCTATCTGGGCCGACTCGTGCGTCGCGCGGTGCTCGGCGGCGACGCGTTCGATCCCACCTGGGTCGACGAGCGCGTCATCCAGGAACAGAGCCGCGTCTGTCGCGCGATCCTCGAGCGCATCCTCGCGACGCTCGATCGATCGGGCGTCCAGCGACGCGCGTTCCTGATCTTCGACGGCGAGGCGTCCATCCACGGCGTGCGACGCGCCGAATGGCAGCGCGAGCTCGTCCTCGACTTCGCTCGCGAGAACGATGTCCCCGTCGTCTCGACGCTGCCGTTCTTGCGCGCCGCGATCGACGGCGATTCGAACGCGATAACGGCCTTGATGACCCCCGTCGAGTCGTTCGTGCGCGGCCACTACGGCGCGCTGGTCAATCGCGTCGCGTTCGAGGCGTTCGTGCAGGCTCTCCACGTCCTCGACGGCGAAACGGACGACGGTTCGCGCGGGATCCTGCGTGTGCGCGCCATGCGCGCAGCGGGAGAGATCGCGCCTGAGAGCGATCCCCAATTGCGCTACATGCTGCTCGGGCACGCGGTCGCCTTTCGGGGAACGCGCGGCGCTTCGCCGGTCCGCGTGCGCGAAACGTTCGCTGCCGGAGCGCGGATTTCGCTGCGACCCGGCCGCGACAGAGCCACCGAGGTCACGATCGATCTGCTGGGCGCGCGCCGATTCACGGCCGTCCTGAGCGTCGCGACCCCGCCGGGAATGGAGCCGGGCAAAACCTCGCTGCGCCTCGTGGCGACGTCCGCTGCCGGCGGGGAGCAGGTCTTCGAGTGCGCGCCCGGCGGAGCGCCGCGCCCGCTCGTGCTCGATGTCGCCGGCGATCGCATGCAACTGCGCGTCGATCGCGCCGCCGAGCCGCGCGACTTGGAGTGGATCGTCCTCGACGAAGTGGAGTTCCACGGGCCGTGAACCCGGGAGTCGAGCGTCGCCGCCCAGGGTCTGCTCGCCGCGCCCCGCTTCCAGCCCGCGCCCGATATCCGCGATGAGGACGTCGCGCACGTCACCGCGATCCTGCACCGCCGCATCGTGCGCTATCTCCAGCGTCGCGGACGTTTGCCGCGCGCCGAGCAGGCGGAGCACGACGAACCCGCGCCCGATGAACCCCTGCTCGCGCTCATGAGCGCAGCCTCGGTCGAAGGGCGCGTCGCGCTCGGACCGACCAGCGGCCAGCCACTGACGCGGCGCGGTCGTCAACGCGACCGTCGGCCGCTCTTCCTTCCCGGCGAGCTGTGCTGCGACCTCGAGGGCTTCTCGCTCCACGCCAAGGTCGCGATCGAAGGCCACGACCGCGCCGGACTCG
>ENA-ORBV01008461-ORBV01008461.1-microbial-mat-metagenome-genome-assembly--contig:-NODE-8461-length-17289-cov-4.699047_pt1 | contig 17289 bp, 17 predicted proteins | sample MGYA00237777_ERZ505514 | MGnify/ENA primary metagenome ERZ505514 (study PRJEB26160, sample SAMN06269048) | microbial mat metagenome | isolation source: Oligotrophic lake microbial mat | place...
CCCGACAGATTGATGGGGATCACGCCACCCAGCGTGGTCGCGCCGCTGCCCACGAACGCCCCGCCGCTGCCGATCTGGCAAAAACCGAGCATCTCGGCCTGGTAGATCTCGCCGAACGAAGTGGCGTCGTGGACCTCGGCCAGGTCGATGTCGGTCGGCTGCAAGCCGGCCTTGGCATAGGCGCGGCGCGCCGCCACCTGGGACAGCCCCGGCTCGTCCAGGCGGCGGTACTTGCCACCCGACAACACACAGGCCAGCACACGCAGTGCGCGCTCGCGCACTGCGGCCGGCATCTCTCGCAGCGCTGCGGCCGAACACAGCAGCGCCGCCGCCGCTCCGTCGCCCACCGGCGCACACATCGCGCGCGTCAGGGGCCAGCTGATCGCGCGGTCGGCCAGCACTTCGGCCGGCGTCAGTTCGAAACGGTACTGCGCCTTGGGGTTGCGCGCGCCCATGGCGTGGTTCTTGGACGCCGCGAATGCAATCTGCCCGCGCGTGGTGCCGAAGGTATTCATGTGGTAGGCCGCCTGCATGGCATAGGTGTCCATGAACAAGGTGCCGCCGCCGGCGTTGGGCGCAAAGGGTATGCCCGATGCTTCGCCTGCCTGGCAGTAGTAGTCCATCCATTCGTGTGGATCGAGTTGGTCGATGCCGCCCTCGAAAATCTCCAGTGTCTTGCCTGGGTCGCCCGGGACAAACGTCTTCTCGACGCCGATGGCCAGTGACATGTCGGCCTCACCGGACAGGATGTCTTTGTACGCGCCATGCAATGCCATGGACGCGGTGGCGCAGCCGCCTTCGACGTTGATGATCGGAACGTGCTGCGGGAACAGCTGCTCGCGCACCAGCGGCGTGAAACAGACCTGGCCGCGGATATTGCGTTGCCCGAAGGTGCCCATGCCGCAGTTGCCGAACCAGCCCTGTTCGATGCGCTCGCCGCTGTCCAGGCCGGCGTCGGCCAGCACCTCCAGGTAGGCTTGGCGCGTCAGGTCCTTGAAGCTGGTATCCGGCTTTTTGCCGAACGCCGTGCAGGCCACGCCGATTACGTACACATCCGCCATTCGTGTCTCCATCTGCGCAACGGACCCGCGTCTACTGCAGCAACAGCGGCAGTTGTTTGGGCCCGCGCATCACCAGTGCGTCGATCCATTCGACCTCGCCGCTGCCGTATCGCATGCCCGGGAAACGCGCGACCAGCTGCTCGAAACAGACCTTGGTCTCCAGCCGGGCCAGCGACGCGCCAAGGCAAAAATGCACGCCCAGCCCGAAGGTCAGATGGCGATTGGGCGTACGGCCGACGTCGAGTTCGTGCGGCCGGTCGAAACGGCGCGGGTCGCGGTTGGCCGCGTTGATCATGCCAAACACGCGGTCCCCTGCCCGCAGCGTCTTGCCGCCGAGCTGGTGCTCGGTTACGGCCACGCGCGCAAGGCTGTTGCTGGGACCATCGTAGCGCAGAAATTCTTCGACCGCGAGGCCCATCAGCCCGGGCTCGGCGACCAGCCGCTGGAGTTGCAGCGGGTTGTCGAGCAGGGCGATCACCGCATTGCCGAGCAGGCTGGTGGTGGTTTCATGGCCGCCGAAAAGAATCAGCATGCAGGTGGCGACGAGTTCGTCCTCGCTCAACGTTCCAGCAGAGTCGTCGCGTGCCGCAATCATGCGGCTGATCACGTCGTCACCCGGCCTGGCCCGACGCTGCTGGATCGCGTCGCGAAAATAGTCTGCCATGCGGTCGGCACCATCGCGCGCGCGGCGGTATTTGTCGGCCTCGCTGCGGGCCGTGCCGATGAACAGGCGCAGGTCGTCGGACCAGACCTTGATTTCGGCGAAGTCCTTGCGCGGCACACCCAGCATGTCGAGAATCACGTAGGCCGGCAGCAACACCGCGATGTCCGTCATGAAGTCGATCTGCTTGCCCGCGTCCACCTGCGCAAAGATATGGTCCACCGTCTGGCGGATCTGTGGTTCAAGTGCAGCGACCATGGCCTGCGTGAACACCGAATTGAGCAGCTTGCGCAGCCGCGTGTGTTCGGGCGGCGCCTTGAACACCAGCCAAAGGTTCAAGTAGCGCATCACACCCGAAAGGATGTCGCGCCGTTCGTCCTTCTGCGCCTCGTAAAACGGACGCAGCCGATCCGAGGACATGCTGGGCGACAAGGTGACCTGGCGCACGTCGTCGTAGCGCGTGACGATCCAGCTGCGCAAGGCTCCGCTCCAGTGCACCGGGTCGTGCTCCTGCAAGGCAGCATAGAGCGGGAATGGATTGCGCCGCGTGGCGTCGTCTGACGGGTCGTAGGTCGGCTCGAGCGGGCTGGTAGTCATAGTTCCGGGGCCAGACAGTATGAGAAGGCGGGCGAACCGCGCGGCGCATACGCGTCGTTGCGCGCCCGTTCGTCGGACACCAGGAACGGGTCACGGCACTTGGACAGACCGTTGCGCACACGGGTCAGGCGGGAACCACAGGCGCCTTGCGCGCCGGCCACGACCACCTTGGCGCCGTTCACGTTCAGCCCCCGCGCCATGGCCATCAGCGGCGCGATGCCTGTGCTTCCAGTAACCAGCAGCCGCACGCCGTCGGCTGCAGACTGGCGAGCGCGCGTCTGCCGCCGGGAATTGACCAGCGCCTGCCCATGAATTTCAGACATGGGCAAGAGGTTACCAGTTTGCGAAGGGACAAACAATTGGTTGGTTGATGAATCGTTGGTGGATGGTTGGTGGATGAATTGACACAGGGTTTCCCTGCGCTGGCTACAGGCAACGGGCCCAGGCGGCGCTGGCCACGCGGTCCATCCAGCCACCCTTGAGCAGCACTTTGCCGGAGCGGTGGGAACGCGCCGCATGGGCCAGCGCGTCGTGTACCTGGGCCAGCGGATAAACGGCTTTTATATCCATCCGGAGCTTGCCCACCTCCAGCATGGCGATCAGTTCCGGGTCCAGCGTCCGCGCTTTGTCGCGGTTGCCCGCGTCGGCGAACCAGCTCGCGAGCCAGAATCCGCGCACTTCGATGCCGCGGAAAACCAGTTCGTGCGTCGACACCTGGCACGGTTGACCACTCAGCAACCCGTACACTGCCAGCAGCCCGCCGTCGGCCAGGCGCGCGCTCAGCGCGTGGGAGGCTTCCCCGCCGATTGCATCGAGCGCGAGCCGGACCGGTGCGCCTTCGGTCAGCGCCGCGACCTTGCCTTGCAGTACCGCCGGGTCTGCGCCACTGTCGACGATCCATTGGCCTATGGGCGTGGCGGGCCTGGCATCCGGCCGCCGGACCACATTGAGCACCCACAGCCCGAGATGCGCTCCGATTTGCCGCATACACTGCCCGACTGCGGAGTTGGCCACGTTCTGGATCAGCCAGTCACCGGGCACCAGCGTGCGCAAGTGACACAGCATGACCCAGGCCGACCGAACGTATGGAGCAACCCGACTACCAGGCCTTTTACAACAGCGAATTCGACCGCTGGGGCAGCTACATCCAGACCGCCAAGATCACGCTCGACCAGTAGGTTCGAGCGCGCGCGGGGCTGGGTCACCTTGCGCCGTAGCCGTGGCGGCGGGCAGGGCCGTTGCGCCACCCACTGCAGTTCCCCGGACCGGATCGTGGACGCCGCGCACTGCCGCAATACATGGACCAGGCCGCAACCGGTGGCGCCGCTGCCAGCAGCAAGCAGGGCAAGACCGGTAGCGACAGTACCCACTGGAGCACCGGCACACGGGGGATCACATGCCCAACCGGGGAGGCGGCTCTCGACGCGCCTGCAGCGCGCGCTCCAGTCAACAAGCCAGCCCGAGCCCGGCGCAACACGGCCTGAGGGCGGTCGTTGCGCTTGGGGCGAACCCTCTTACACCGGCCAGACCGCGCCGTTTTCGTTCAATATCGCGTCCAGCGCGATGTCGTGCGGCTGCGGCTCGAACTCTGGCAGAAAACCGTTGGTAAAGCCCAGCCCGACGGTGAACGGCCGCGGCTGCAGCGTGGCCAGCGTGCGGTCGTAGAAGCCGCCACCGTACCCCAGGCGGTAGCCACCGGGGCCGTAACCCACACAAGGCACAAACAGCAGTGTCGGCACGATGACCTCGGTATCCCGGGGTTTGGGGATGCCGTAGGCGTCTTCCTCCATGCGGCAGCCCGGGTACCAGGCATGAAAGACCAGGGTCCTGTGCACCTTGTCCACCACCGGCAGGCCGATGCGGCGCAGTTTGGGCTGGTCGATCAGTTCACCATCCTCCTTCCAGCGGTGCAGCGCCGGCAGCGGATCGAACTCGCCCTTGATCGGCCAGTAGGCGCCAATTACGGTGTCCGGGCGGCCCACCAGCCAGATCCGCATCACGTCTTGCAATACTTGCGCCCGCTGTAGGCGATCCGGCATGGCCAGACGTTGTTCGACCAGAACCTTGCGAAGGGCTTTCTTTTCCGGGGTTTTCGGGTCATCGGAGTTGTCCATAATCCCACCATGCAGTTCGCAACCATTTTGACATCGATCCTTCTGTCCACCGCACTGTTGGGCGCTGGTGCTCCTGCGGCCTTGGCCCAGACCAGGGAGAGCGCCCGGACCGACGAATTGGTCCTGGACATGGCCGAGGCTTTCAAGAAGGGCGACCGCAAACGCATGGCCGGTCTGCTGCCGCAGTTGCGCGCGCACCCGCTCGAACCCTGGGCCGCCTACTGGGACCTGCGCGCGCGCCTGGACGAGGCCAGCCCGGGCGACATCCAGGCTTTCCTGCAACGCTACGCCGGCAGTTACCAGGAAGACCGGCTGCGCAACGACTGGTTGCTGCAACTCGGTGCGCGGCGCGACTGGGCAGGTTTCAACACCCAGTACCCGCTGTTTCGCATGAACGACGACCGCTCCGTGCGGTGTTACGCGATGATGAGCGAGTTCAACAGCGCCGGCGCCGACGTGGCGGGCCGGGTGGAAGAGTCGTGGCTGGCGCAGAAGGATGCCGAGGAGGGCTGCGCCGCCGCCGCCGAACAACAACTCAAGGCTGGCAAACTCAAGCCCCACAGCGCCTGGCTGCGTGCGCGCCTGGGCATGGAGAACGACCGTTTGCGTGTGGTGACGCAGGCACTCAACCTGCTCAACCCCGACTGGGCCGCCAAGGCCAGCACCATCTACACCAACCCGGAGCGGTATCTGGACGAAAAACTTACCGCCCTGTTGCCGCGCACCAAGGAACTGGTCACGCTGGCCATGATCCGGCTGGCGCAGGACGACCCGGCACAGGCGGCTGTGCAGATGGAGAAACTGCGCTGGAAAACCCAACTCACGCAGGAGGAGCGCAGCTGGGTCTGGGGTGTGATCGGCAAACATGCGGCGCAACGCCTGTCCGACGCCTCCCTGGCCTGGTTCATGAACGGCCAGGACAAATTCATGCATGAAGACCACCTTGTGTGGAAGGTGCGCGCGGCCTTGCGCGCCGGCAACTGGCCGCAGGTGCTGGAGGCAACCAGCGCGATGGGCGAACAGCAGCGCAAGGACCCGGCCTGGACCTACTGGCGCGCGCGCGCCCTGCTGGCACCGGGGCGCGGCGAAGCCGACCGGCAGGAAGCCGCGCGGCTGCTTGAGACCATCGCCAGCGTGCGCGGCTTCTATGAGCAACTGGCGCTGGAAGACCTGGGGCGCAAGATTACGGTGCCGGATCGCCCAGCCGCGCTCACGGTAGAAGAACGCGACGCGGCACGCAACAACGCGGGCCTGCAGCGCGCCCTGTATGCAATTGCGATCGGCTTGCGCGCCGATGGGGTGCGCGAGTGGAACTACAGCACCAATTTGCATGAACGCGGCGGCATGGCCGACCGCCAGCTGCTCGCCGCCGCCGACCTGGCCTGCCAGCGCGAGGTCTGGGACCGCTGCATCAACACCAGCGAACGCACCCGGGCGGTGATCGATTTCGACCAGCGTTTCCCGATGCCGCACCGGGACGCCGTGGTGAGACGCACGGCACAGATCGGCCTTGACCCGGCCTATGTATATGGACTGATCCGCCAGGAGAGCCGTTTCATCATGGATGCGCGCTCCCATGTCGGCGCCTCCGGCCTGATGCAGGTGATGCCGGCCACCGCCAAATGGACAGCGAAAAAGATCGGCCTGGTCAATTTCACGCCGAACCAGATCACCGACCGCGACACCAATATCGCCATTGGAACCGGTTACCTCAAGCTGGTGCTGGACGACTTTGCTGGCTCCTTGCCGATGGCCGCTGCAGCCTACAACGCCGGGCCGGGGCGACCACGGAACTGGCGCAACGGCCCGATTCTGGACGCCGCGATCTGGGCCGAGAACGTGCCCTTTGCAGAGACCCGCGACTATGTCAAGAAGGTGCTCAGCAACACCACCAACTATGCCGCCATCCTGAGCGGGCAGCCACAGTCGCTCAAGGCCCGCCTCGGGTCAGTCGGCCCGCGCCTGGGCGCAGCCGACGCGGAGAACAAGGAGCTTCCCTGACACGGGAACGACGACACGGCATGCAACGCATTTTGGTTCTCGGTGGCACCGGCTTCATTGGTCAGCATTTTTGCGGAAAAGCGTCCCAGCCTGGATGTCGGCTAACGGTCGTCACCCGGCGCAGCGAAAGCGCGAAAGCGGTACAGACCCTGCCCTGGGTCGACGTGATCGTCGGCGATGCGCACGACGAGGCCACGTTGGTACGGCTGCTGGAGGGTCACGACGCGGTGGTCAATCTGGTGGCGATCCTGCACGGAACCCAGGCGGCGTTTCACCACGTCCATGTGGCGCTGGTGGAGAAACTGGTGCGTGCCTGCGTGGCGCGTGGCGTGCGCCGGGTGCTGCACGTCAGCGCGCTGGGCGCCGCGCTGGACGCTCCCTCGATGTACCAGCGCAGCAAGGCGCAGGGAGAAGCCGCGCTGCAAGCCAGCGGCCTGGACGTGGCACTGCTGCGACCCAGCGTCGTGTTTGGCGCGGGTGACCAGTTCCTCAACCTGTTCGCGAAGCTGCAAGCGGTGTTTCCGCTGATGCCGTTGGCTGGCGCCAGTGCCCGCTTCCAGCCGGTCTGGGTCGAGGATGTGGCGCAGGCCATGGTCGAATTGTTGCAGCGCCTGTCGCGCGGGACGCTGGCCACCGGTCCGGGCCGGGTGGTCGAGGCCTGTGGTCCGGACGTGTTCACGCTGGCCGAGCTGGTGCGCCTGGCCGGTCGCTACGCGGGCCATGCCCGACCGATCCTGCCGCTGCCAGACGCCCTGGCACGGCTGCAGGCGCTGGTAATGGAATGGGCTCCTGGCAAGACACTGATGAGCCGCGACAACCTGGATTCGATGCGGGTGGACAACGTCGCCACGGGCAAGGTCCCGGGTCTGCAGGCGCTCGGCATCAGCGCCAGTGCGCTCGACACCATTGCACCCTCCTACCTGCAGGCCGTAGACCCTGACCCGATGCTCAAACGCCGCCGCTCGGCCGGACGGTTCTGATACCGGATAGTCGCTGGCACCATGGTCGGGCCAATGCCAACCAGACACCCCAAGCGAGAGGCGACTGTTTACCCGTTATGGCTTGGAGGCGCACCGCAGCCGATTGGTGCGCGAGTGCCTGGAAGGCTTGAACGGGGACAGCCAGATCGCATTCCTGCCCCCTTACCTGGCGGACATGAACATGGTCGAATATCTGTGTAACAGGACTGTTTACTGTCTAGACTGAAGTTGGCCCGCGCCTGCCTGCCCATGGGCTCCCGGTGGCCGGGATGACCACGCGGAAATAGCGACTCGTTGGAATCACTGCGTTTCTGCAAGAGAAATGTCTTGTATCTTCAACTTTTCAAGCCTTCCAGAAAATAGATCTTCCAACACGGTCGTTCCGGCTCACTGTTTCAAGTCACCGCCGATTCCGGTAGCCACTCGCGTATCGGGTTGCGAGACAGCCCCGTGGTCTTGGCTATCTCGTGCAGCGACAGCTTGTCGCTTGAATAAAGCCGTTTGACGTTGCCCAACATCTTCATAGTGACCACCTTCTTTGCTTCTGCCCAAAAAACAGGCAGAGCCGGTGAAACACCAGGGTCAATTTTGGGTCGGCACAACCTCTATATGTGGGTCGGTTTCCGGTCGGTATCAACAGGGTCGCCGACCGGGGCCGGGTTGACGCGGTAGAACGCGGACATCTCAGTCAGGATGTCCTTGGGCCGGCTCGGGTTGTTGTCGACAAAGATGGTATGGCCTGCCTTGGAGTTCTCGGCGACATGCTTGACCATCTCGGTGTACATGAAGAACAGCATGTAGTTCGGGTCCACACCGGCCGACTGTAGTTCGGCGACGGCGTCGTGGATGCCGGCCGCCACTTCCCGCCGGAAGTCGGCCAGACCTTGTCCGCGCAACTTCCAGGCAAGTTTCTCCGCCTCGGACTTGATCTTGATGAATGCACCGTCCGCCTCCGCCTCCTTGGTTTTGCGGATCAGCAGGGCCTGCCCTTCGTTGTCGGCCGCGTCACGCCCGTTGATGGCTGCCACCACGCGCGCCATGGACTTGGTCACCACCTCGTCGAAGTGGATGTTGTTGTAGCGCAGGTCTTCAATGCGGTAGCCCCAGCCCTCGATGCGCGCGCCCACGTTGGCCTTGATGCGGTGCACGACGTCCTGCGAGATGCCGATCATTTCGGCCTGGCGCTGGCTGGCGACGTAGGTGCGTGTCTCGTCCTCCAGCAGTCGGCGCAAAGACAACGCGAACTCCTCCTGGCTGGCAAATGCAAAAGCCGCGCGCTTGACCGCCGCCTCGCTGCTGTCGGCGATGCAGTACAGCAGCATGCACTTGAAGTAGACGTTGGCCTGGTCGACCGTGATAGCTTCGAACTCCAGACCGATGGCGCGGTTTTGCAGGCTGATGGCGTGTGCCCGCTCCCACGGCATGCGCATTTCCATGCCGGGAGAGGCCAGGCGGCGGTAGCGGCCGAAGGCGGTGATGACGCTCACGCTGCCTTCGCTGGTGCGCACGGTCCAGGTGTTGAACGCGATCATGACCAGGATAAGCAAAACGATTGACAGGGCAGCGGCGACGAAAAAGAGTTCCATGGTTTTTCCTTGTTGCAGTGTTCCGAATGCAGTCTCGAGCCTGGGGACGCTGCAGTCATCCGTGTGAACACGCACGCCACTGTTGTAGAACTACGCAGGAGCCCATCAGCGCCGCCAGTGGCTTCAGCGCGCCGGCCCCGTATTTGCCGATCGTGGGTGGCCGGCGCTCGTCGATCATTTGACCCATGGATTCGATCTGGCCACCGATACGGACCAGTGCGCGGCGAAACGACTGCAGGCGCTCTTCCCGGCGCAGGCACTCGTTCTGCAAATGCTCGATGGGGTTTTGCCGCGCCTCGTCCTTTCGCATGCAAAGAATGCGGTTCTCGACTTTTTGCATGGCAAGCGGAATCATCTGAAGGGCCACGAACCCGGTCGCTGCCAGCGCTGCCAGCGCTGCCAGCACGAGAATTCCCGCGCCGGCGGTAACAGCCGCCCATACCCGCGGTGCCGACATTGCCAGCAGCCCCACGGTCAGCGCCACGGCAACACCGCGAATGATCCAGATCCGGTACTGGGCATTCGCCAAGCGGATATTCGATTCGGTTTGCACTGCGCCCTCCTTTCATTTCGACTGCGTAACGAGCAGTGTGACGAACGGACAAAGCACCGGGAACTTTGCAAATGCCAGGAAGCGCTACGTGCCAATTCGTAAGGGTTTGCACCAATCAATGGCGGGTCGGTGCGCCCGCGTCGAGAAGGTGAGTCGCGGACTCCCCGGGCGGGAAGTGCCTCGCGCTCCAGCTCCATTTCATTTTCCCTCCACGAACTTTCGTGAAGGACTATCAAGACTGCATGAACGCTACTTACCAACTTGATGATGAGCTTCTGAAACGGGCCAAGGTCGTCGCGACCCGACGCGACACGTCGGTGGCACAGCTCGTGCGCGAGGGTCTGGAGCAGCAAGTCGCTTTTGGTGCCCCGATGCAGCGCCCAGGAGCGCAAGGTACGTATGAAGCGCTTGTTGGATATGCGCTTGGGGAAATTCCTCGAGGCGCCGTAATGGAAGCGCTTGGGCTGGCCCACTACCGGGAATTGCTTTCCCTGCTTGGTGCTGCAGGACTCCCGATGCCCACCGTCCCGGCCGCGACTCGTGCCGAAATGGTGGCAGGCCTGATTGACACTTTGAGGGCGGCCGGCGCTTTGTCCGAAGACGGCAAGCGAACCAGTTCGTCTGCTGGGTTAGGCGAATGATGCCTGCCAAGCCAATCCAGATATTCATTCCGGACGCCGGTCCGCTTATCTCGCTTGCAACCGCCGACGAATTGGATCTCCTGCTGAGGGTGGCAGTTGATGTACGGCTGATCATCACCGACCACGGTATTTGGGAGGTGACCCGGCGTGACGATCTTCCTGACACACACCGCATCAAGGCCTTCCTGGAGGCAAACGCAAAGCGCGTTGAGGTGATGGAGACTTCGGTGGGGGCCATGGCCAGGAACACGATGCAATCGGCCGACGGCAAAGAGACCATCAGGCGAATGAAGAACCTGGGCGAACTTTCCATTTCCAGCGCCATGATCGATATGCGATATCGCGCACCGGGGCTTGCCACGTTCGTGCTGATCGAGGCTGAATGGTTTGGCAGCCATGCCAGCCGGGAAGGCAATGCCCACCTGATTTCCACCAGCGCCTGGCTGGACGGCCTGGAGCAGATCGGCGTGATCTCTTCAGCTTCGAACGTGCGACGAAAGATCCACGAGGGTCGGTCGAACTTTTGCGTGGAATATCGTGTCGATGACCCTGCTCCAAATCCAAAGATGGAGGGTGGACCGAGTGGCGGTCCAAGTTCAAACCCTGCATGTGAAAGTGCCGCACCGCAGGGTAGCTGAACAGCACGTCAACAAACCGAAAACGCCGTCGAAAGCAAAGGCACAGTTAGTGCCCGAGCTATGCTTCCAGAAGGGCAACGTTGAATAGATTCCCTCGACCTCTGCGCTCAGGTACTGGCACAAATGGATGAGAGCATTTCGCGCCGCAAAACCGCGATTGCGGCGTCATGATGAATCACTCTGGCCGCGTGACCGGTGATTCTGGTCAAGGCCTCTCAAAGACCGTTGTCGCGCATGTACCGCTCCAGCTCTGCAGCATTGGCAACCCCGAGCTTGTCGAAGATGTTTGCGCGGTGGGTGTCGACGGTCCTCCAGCCAACATGGAGTTCTTTTCCGATAAGTTTGCTGGGAAGTCCCTGGCGCAGCAGGGGGGCCACTTCCTTCTCTCTGGGAGTCAGGGTCGCCCAGCGCGCGACGGCCTCGTGCTTGGCGTGGTGCCGGGCACCGATGGTCGCGGCATCGACCAGTGCGTTGGTCAATGCAGCCATCAACGCGGCATCCTGGTACGGCTTTTCCAGCCATCCAAACGCACCTCGTTTCGTCACATCGACGGCCACCGGTATGTCGCCATGCCCGGAAAGAAAGAGCGCGACCAGGGGGCTGGCGCGCTTTTGCAACTCTTCGAACACATCGACACCACTGACGGCGCCCATATTGCGGTCGAGGATCGCCACACCACAACGCCCGGTATTGGCTAATCGGAGGAAGACCTCGCCGGACTCGAAGGCCTGCACCTGGAAGCCACGGGAGGCCAGCAGGTGCGACAGCGAGCTTCGGCAATCTTCGTCGTCGTCCACGACGTAGACGATGAGGTCCATCGGTTTCATGCGTTGGCTTTCAGTTGAAGGATAAAGACTGCACCGCCGCTGGCCCGGTGCTCGAAGGTGAGCCGTCCCTGGTGGCTTTCGACGATGGTCCGGCAGTTCTTCAGGCCGAGTCCGAGGCCATCGGCCTTGGTGGTGAAGAATGCCTCGAACATGTGCGCCTCCACCGCAGGCGCCACGCCCGGCCCGTTGTCTTCCACTGTGACCCGCACCGATGACCCGTCGCTTGTCGTATGGATCGTGATCTCGCGCGGCGTGGTCGAATCCTCCGCAAATGCCTGCAGGCTGTTGACGATCAGGTTGAGCAGCACCTGGCCCAGCAGCACCGTGTCGCCCGTCACCAGCGGCAGATCTTCCTGCAACCGGGTCGTCACGTGCGCCCGGTACATACGGATCTCCGGCTTGAGCAGGGCCAGCACGTTGACCACCACCTCGTTCATCGCGCATGCCTGCATGCCAGGTGTGCGCAGCCGTGCCATGTCCTTGATCCCACGAACGATGCCGGCCGTGCGCTGCACCTGGGCCTTGATCCGCTCCAGGCTGTCGAGCAGCAGCCCCTGGTTGCCGCGCCTGGCCGACTCCTCGGCCGCATTGGCGTTGTTGCTCATGGCCGTGAGTGGCTGGCTGAGTTCGTGGGCCATGGTAGAGGCCATTTCACCCAGCAGCGCCAGGCGCTGCGCGTGCTCGGCCTCGGCGCGGCTGATCGTCTCCCGTAGCTCGGCCTCTTTACGATCGGAGATGTCGACCACGGAACTCATCCAGCCCTTGTGCTGTCCGGTGCCATCGATCAGGGGCGCGGTGTAAACCATGGTGATCACGTCGTGGCCGTCACGGTGGCGGATGCGCGACTCGAAGCCGGTCGCTGGCGCATCACCCGACAAGGCGGCGTCACTCTCGCGCTTGTGTTTGTCGGTGTCTTGCGGATGCCAGTACGCATATGGCGGCAATTTGCCGATGAGTTCATCGGCGCGGTACCCGGTCATGGCACACAGGGCCGGGTTCACGTAGATGATGCGGCCCTCGAGGTCGCGCGCCCGCATACCCACCAGCAAGGACTCTTCCATCGCCTTGCGAAAGGCGTGGGCATCGCTGAGCTGCTGGGTTCGTTCGGTGACGCGCACTTCCAGCTGCTGGCGCGCATTGCGCTGTTCGGCGTAGCGTCGCTCGCGCAGCTGCCAATACAGGGCCCCGAGCAACACCAGGCTTGCGGCCAGGCCGCCGACCATCCAGGTGCGGTTGCGCGCAGCGAGCACGCGGCCATAATCGCTCGTCACCGTGAGTGTCCAACCCAGTTGCGGCAGGGCCTCGTCGACCGCCAGCAGGCGGCGTTCCCGCCCCTCGATGCGGGTCTTGAGCAGGTATCCCGCTTGCCCTGGAACCTGCTCGACGGCCCACGGCACAGGTACAAACGCATTGAACGGCCCGTACACCTTGTGGCGCTCCAGCCAGGCCAGGTCTTCCTGGCTCAGAGCGCGGGACGGCTGGTAAATCCACGACGCCACGGAGCCGAGGAAGAAGATCCCTTTCGCGTCCGCCAGCATCACCGGGTCGAGAGTGTCGGCCCAAGTGGCCATAATTTGTCGAAGGTTCACCTTGACCGCGACCACCCCGACTATGGTGCCACCCTCACGCACGGGCACGGACAGGAAAAGGCCGGGCTCACCCGTGGTTATGCCCACGCCATAGAACTGGCCACTGCGCCCCTGGCTGGAGTCGATGAAGTAGGGCCGCCTGGAATAGTTCTGGCCCACGAAACTCTGCGGCTGGTTCCAGTTGCTGGCCACCACGGTCATGCCGACGGCATCCAGGACGTACAGCGCATCGGACCCGGCACGCCGGTTGACTTCCTCCAGATAGCGGTTGGCAAGCTCGCGCAGGACCGCATTGCCAGGATCTCGCAGGGTGGCCACGATGTCGGGGTGCTGGGCGGCCGTGAAAGGCAGATAGGCATACTTGGAGGCTTCGCCACGCAAGCCCAGCGCATGAACTTCGATCGCGCGCTTGAGCGCGTGGACCTGGTACGCATGCTCGGTGCGCTCTGACCGTTGCCCGGCCAGCAGCACAAGCAGTGCCGCCACCAGAATCGAAATGGCCCAGCGCACGCGGCTGGTCCAAGTGGTTCGGGGAGAGGCATCGGGCAATCCGACTGCTGTATCGGACATGCTGGACGATCTGTTGGGCTGGGCCATTGTGCCTCACGGCTTTGCCAGCCCTTGCTTTGCCTTGGCAACTTTGGGCGCACCCGCCCCGGCGGGAAAAGGGGGGATGCCGGTGTCGGCCAACGGGTCCTTGATCTCCTTCCAGCCCGGCTGGTACTGGCCCTCCTGCAACTCGTCCAACTTGTGGCGCAGGCAGCGTTGCAGCGCAAACACCCGTGTACCGACCACGCCTTCCGGCTTGAACGGACGGGTCAAGAGCACGTTGGGAACGCCCAGGAAGGTAAGGTTCAGAGATTCAAGGTTGTTGTAGTTGCGCTTGACCGCCATGTAGGGTGCCTGGGGCGTGAGGTCGTAGTCTGCCAGCATCAGGCCGCTGCTGGCCTTGTGGCGCGTGATGGCGGGCAGCGGCCAGCCGCCCAGCGTGAACACCGCCTGCACCTGCCCGGCGCGCAACATGGCCAGAGCGTCGTCATCGGAGTCGGCGACCACCAGCTTCATGTTGTAACCCAGCCGCTTCTCCAGTTCCTGGCCCATGACCTGGGCTGAGCCCACCAGGGCCACACCCATGCCCTTGAGCTCGGAGAACTTGCGCAGCACGCGCGTCTCGCCAGTCCCCTTGACCGGAACACCCATGATCGTTTTTACATTGATGCGTGACCCGCCGGACAACGTCAGCACATGCAGCAAGTTGTTGTGCAGCGGCATCACCGACTGCAATCCGGCGATATTTTCGTCGCTGCCTTTCATCTGCTGCCAGGTGTCGAATTGCACGATCGCCAGGTCTGCCTCGTTGGCCGACAGCAGGGTCAGGTTCTGCAAGCCGCCGCTGCTGGCCACGCCCTTGAAGTTCATGCTGCTGCCGCAGACGGCCAGCATGTCCTTGACCATCAGGGCGTAGACCTTGCCGCCCGGTCCGCCGGCGATGCGCAGATTGCCTTCGGTCTTGGTCTCCTGGGCATGGGTCGGCCCCGTGGCGCTGGCAAGCAGCACGGCGCAAGCGAGGGTCAAGCGGGCAAGGTGGTGTGTGTGTTTCATGGTGGTTCCAAGGTTGATGTGTCAACGAAAAATGGTTGGGGGCAGGCGCCCTGGAGCCGGTGTCTCGCCGGTCGGGCTGGCGGCAGGATCGGCGATGAGCCACGCCGAAAGCAGCAAGACGACGAAGACGCCGGTCGCCAGCCAGCGCAAAAGCTTCCAGAATTTCATGATCGGCTCCACGATTTTTTTAGGGACGGCAGGTCAAGTGCCCCGAGTCGCTCGAGTGGGTCGCCATCGACCATCGTGCGGGCTGGCGAGTCGATGGACCGCATCTCGACGTCGAGTTCGGCAAACACGGTGTTAAAGCGCAGTTGCACCGACCGCAGTGCCTCGTCGGTCAGCAAGTCCTGCATGAGGTCGTTCATCTCGCTGGGGTTGAGCGCCGCCATCACCACCTGCCCGGCCTGCGCAAACTCCCACTCAAACGTCTTCTGCGACACCTGGCTGCGGAAAGCCTGCAGCGCCGCCTGGGCCTCCTGCAGGCGACCCAGGTTGACTTCGTAGAAGTGCGCCATGCGCTCCAGGGCGCGGGTCTGGCGCTCCAGCACCTGCGCCGGGTCCACCAGGCGGCGTTCGGCCACCATCTGGCTGAGCGACTCGATCTGGCCGCCGATGGTGACCAAGGCCCGGCGGAAGGACTGCAGGCGCTCCTCGCGGCGCAGGCAGTCGTTCTGCAGTTGTTCGATCGGATTGGCCTGTGCCTCGGCTTTGCGCAAACGCAGCAGCCGGTTTTCCAGACGTTGCAGGGCCAGTGGAACTGCCTGGAACAGGGCCACGCCCACGGCCGCCATCGCTGCGAGGGCGATCAGTCCAAGGCCTGCGGACGCCGCGGCCCAGATCAGGGGCGCGGAGATTGCAAGCAGTCCGACGGTAATTGCGGCCGCTGTGGCCCGGACTGCCCATACCTTGTTCGTGGCGATCGCAACGGCGCGTTGCGGGTGGACTGCGGAGTTGACTTCCATCGGGGACCTCCCTGTGTTTGGTGACATGGAGGCAGTGTCCGGCCCGGTAAGGATGGCGTCATCGGTGAGATTGCGCGTGGGGGCTTACGTAAGACTACGGAGGCGCGCCGACGGCACAGGCGCGCTCGCCTATCGATCCGCGCTGGCAACATGATTTCCCCCCGGCCAATAACTCCGCCCTCACCAGGCCTGCGGATGGACGTGCAGGCCGAGCTGTTGGCACCAATGCTTGATCTCGATGACATCTTCGGGTTGCGCGCGTCCGGTGAACTGTCCCCGGATTTGCACCACCAACCTGGAGGACATCCTTACTTCGATCGTGAGCCGTCGCTGGCCATCACGCGTCAGTTGAAAGATTGCCGCCTTCCCGTCTGCACATTCACGGTCGTAACCGGCGACACAGTGCTTCCTGAAACTGGGTGCGACGGAGGCCGTGATACCTTGTCCACCCTCACTTTTGGTCGCACCTGGCACCAGGAAAAAATGTGGGCATTGCGCATCGAACCCGGCTGCACGGTCATCGACGGCCAGCCATGCACAGCCGGGCGAATTCCGGGCAATCCAAGTCTCAATTTCGACCTGTCGCCTGTACCCTGTCGGTTACGCCACCGGGAAATGCTCAAGCCAATCCGGCGTTACTTCGACGATCTGCTGGCTGATGTCCTGTGGAAAGTTGCTCTTGATCGCACTCAACCGTTGGGTATGGCGCCAAGCGGAAGAAATCACTATCGGGACTCTCCCTTTCGGGTCTGCAGAACGCAGCGCATCGGAGAACGCTGCCAAGCAAGAAAAGTCCTGGTATTCACCCGGGCCATCAGGATGAAGCACCCCATCTATGTCAAGGAACAGCACGCGATCAAAACTGAGTGCCTACATAGAAAGCCGGAGATTCAACTCAATAAGGGGGATGCGCATTGTGCGATGCTAGGCGCAAATGTCCGACTACGTGGCGGCTGCAACGCACTTCAATGAATATGACATCCGAAGCTGCGCTAGGATCTCGTGCGGCCGCAAGCTTCCCCTGCCTGCCTGCGTTGTCGGAGCCCTGCCCTCGCACATCCCAGTCCTTTGTCAATCTCTTCAGCATCCAACGTGTCCAACGGCAAAAAGATGATCCCGACCCATAGACCGGCCATACCCCTTGTTTCTCTGCATACGGATGCGCGACAACGGAACCTCGATTTCTCGTCCGTGTTGTTTCTGGACATTGATGGCGTCCTTCATCCTGAGGTTTGCGAGCCCCACGATCATTTTTGTTTCGCACCCGCATTTTGCGAAATCATTCACTCCATTGATCCTGAGGGAACCCTGCCGATCGTGATCACGTCCATGTGGCGACTTGGCCGCATGCAGGATGCAGGCTACCCTCTGGTGCTGTCATGGGTTATGGAAGTCTCCATCGATGGAAAGTCCCTTTCACGGGATCAGGCGTCGCGTCAGGACTCTTCGAAGTAATCTGAGTCGATTTTCTTGACCA